>Ga0105045_10002656_pt1 | contig 15146 bp, 15 predicted proteins | sample MAT02_FD_78089 | JGI IMG/M metagenome (GOLD analysis project Ga0105045, IMG submission 78089) | Freshwater microbial communities from Lake Fryxell liftoff mats and glacier meltwater in Antarctica - MAT-02 (megahit assembly) | ecosystem: Environmental > Aquatic > Freshwater > Ice > Liftoff...
CCGCAGGACTTTGAGTGGTTCAGATTCGTTTCTCATGGACAGATCAGGCTTGTTGGAAAACCATCGTCGTAAGCGGCACCGGGCGTAACGACGGTGCCAGGCTCTTAGTGAAGTTCGCGAAATCCTCAATTCGTCAAGCAGTTGCCGCTCGGAAAATATTCCTGACCGACACAGTTCGATGACCTGAGATTGGAGTTTCCGGTTTTCCTGAACCGTTATCAAGTCCCTTACTTTCAGTGTCTTACAGAGGTTGTGTAAGGCTATTTCGGGGCAATAGGAATTGTTTTATAAGTCCGAGTTATGTTAAGCAGGTTCAATGACCCGATAGACCGGACCAGCTCAATCAACCTGATGAATCGCCGGGAGAATTGTAGAAACCTAGCCACATCGTCAGTCAGTCTGCGGCATCTGATCGGTGTGTTCAACCTATTAGTTTTTGTGAGTGCTGGACGAGTATGGGCAGAACTTTAGCCTGAGAAGGATAAAGCTAGGCCTGGCATCGGCTCGTATGAGTTGAAGAACAACCATTCAGAAGCTGGTGCATTGATTGAAGTTGCGTTTGTAGAATGTACATTTACTAGCTTAATTTTAACTCGTCTGTTTCTTCACCATTGGTTTCAAGTGCCAAAGCAAGAAAACAATAAAGAAAAGTAAAACGGCGGAAATCTTAAAAAGTAGCCCAACGTCTATCGCCATATCGCGCACGACGCCACCAGCATACAAACTTACCCCGCCTACAACGCAAGCTACTAAATTGAGGATACCGTAACCGGTTGCAAGGTATTTTTTATCGATCAATAACGTCAGTATGGGCATCATATTGGCGTCCAAAAACACGCGAAAAAAAGCAAAAACCATAAAGCCCGCTAAGGCGACATTGAGGGAGTCTGTACCACTAGCTAGAAACACCGCCGGAGCCGCGATTGTCAGACCTATCATCGGGACGAATATCCTGCCTTTCGGGTGCTTTTTGCTCAACCTGTCGGCAAGTAGTCCGGCTATGATCACCCCCACAAGTGATGCGGCATGGAAATATCCGGTTGAGTAAACACCCGCCATGCTTTGCGACAAATTAAAATGCTCTTTGAAATAGGTGGGCAACCACCCCACTACTAGCCAGACCACCACTCCTCCCGTCCCCCATAATAGGAGCGTTTTAAGGTATTCCCGGTTGCCTAACAATGCCCTTAACGTCTCGTTAATTGATACCTTACTTCTGTCAGCATCGGCTGTCAGAGTAGATTCTGACGACGGTGCTTCTCGCAATGTTAACAGAAGTACAATCGCATAGACAACTCCTACGATACCGAAGATACTAAATGCAAAATTCCATTTGTGCGTTTCAGCTATCCAGCCGCCTACAAAGCCTAGGCTTTGCCCAACCATAATACCGGCCATGTGGATACCATTGGCCAGTGAGCGTGTGGCAACTTTATGGTAATCCATGATCATGGCTAATCCCGCCGGGATATAGCAGGCTTCACTTATTCCCATGAGGGCTCTGGTGAAGAGTAGCTCTTCATAAGTAGTGACATAGGAGGTAAGCCAAGTCACTACCGACCAAACCAAAAGACTCCCTATAATAACCCAAGTCCTTTTAAACCGATCAGCAAGAAAGCCACCCACCGGGCTCAAAAATCCGTAAATCCACAAAAACATAGAGGTAAGCAGACCAAACTGGGCGTCCGTCATGGGTATGGACTCCACGATTGAAAAACGCATGGTTGTAATCATCATCCTGTCGAGGTAGTTCAGACAACCTACCACACTCAATAAGCCAACTACCACCCAAGGGTAAGATCGGGATGTGTTTTGGATAGAGATGTTTTTTAAGATACCCATTGTTGCTGTTTGAGTTAAGGATTTTATCGAAATAATGGACTTATTCCGGCTCGAATCAATGCGATGTCGCGTGTTAGTTTTTGTTTGAACATGGTCATGTCGTTACTGTGAATAACCATGTTCAATCCTTCTCTTGCCCATCTAACCTTAATTTCGGCATCCATCCAGAATTGTATCCCAACGTGTTTCCCGGCTGCTCGTGTCTTTCGCACAATGGCCTTGACAGCTTCTTCAAAATCGGGGTGGTCGTATTGCTCGGGTCTTCCCAAACTGACGGACAAATCATGAGGGCCTATGAAGACGCCATCCAGCCCCGACTCGGCTAAAAGGTTATCAAGGTTAGTAATGGCTGGCACACTTTCAATATTAGCAATGAGCAGATTTCCTAAATTGTAGGATTTTAGATATTCTGCCATGTCGGGTGAAAGTGACTGCTCACCCGACAATACGGCGTCAAGTATTTCACCCTTAAGAGGTCGGTATTTGACGGCACCAGTCAAAATTCTGACTTGCTCAACAGTTTCTATGTAAGGCACTACGACGCATATTGCCCCAGCGTCCAGCGCCTGGCAAGCCAGAAAAGGATCTGGATTGGCGATCCTCACTACCGGGGTGATGCCAAGGGCTTTCAGATGCTGACAAGTGGCAGAGAGCTCGGGCCCGTTGGCCGGGATATGCTCTGTGTCAAGAAAAATAAAGTCCAAGCCTACATCCGAAATGCTATTCAACCACAAGGGAGAGCTTGCGATGAGGCAGGTGCCATAAACGGGTTTGAAGGAGTAGAGCTTTTTAGAGAGTGCGTCTTTTACCATGTAGTCACTTAGCTATTTATAATTGACCCCATCCCCCAAAAACCAGACACGGCCAACAGATTCCAAACTGCCGTTAGGTTGTAATATTACCATCAAACCCCTACACCCTACAAGTTTCCTTTCACCGCGATGTCCAACCGCCGTCCACCACTAGGTTGTGTCCAGTGATGTAGGATGAAGCCTCAGAAGCGAGAAAAACAATTGGCCCCTGTATGTCCTTATCGTTAGCGAACCGCCCTAGAGGTGTCTGGCGCTTATAGTTCGTAATGAATTCCTCTTTCCCTTCCATCATTTCAACGCCGGGGCCATATCCTCCCGGACTGATGCAATTAGCCCGAATATTGTACTTCCCGTAATAATTGCCCAACCATTTGGTAAAACCCACCATCCCCCATTTGTCATAGGTGTAGTTGACCGGGCTGGTCATGCCTGTTTCTCCGTAAACCGGAAAATTCGGACCCACTACGCCCTGAATGGACCCAATGTTGATAATGTTACCGCTACCCCGCTGCCGCATGCCTCTTACACTTCCTTAGTAATCAGCATCAGTCCAGTTGAGTTAACGCGCTGGGCGGCTTCCCAATCGGCCCCACTAATATTTTCAAGATCATTGAACCCCAGACGCGAAACGGCGTTATTGACCAGAATGTCGATCTTTCCAAATTGTTTCGTGACCCCGTGTACAAACTCCACAATGGAATCCTCAGACGCCAAGTCCAGCGCCCAGCGACTTGCTTCCAAGCCCAGGTTAGTGAGACTTTGAGCAAATTCCCGGCAATTTTCGGCGTTCCGGGAAGCAATCACCGCCTTAGCTCCGGCGTTGGCAAGAGCAGAAGAAATCGGCGCACCAAATAATCCAGTGCCTCCCGTGATCACAGCTACTTTGCCCGAAAGGTCAAATAGATCACTCATATCGTTTTTTGTTTGAATATTAATCTCTCTGCCATTGGGTATCCGGTGTTACATAACCCTCACCAGTTCCACAAAGCAGGTGTATTCACTTCAATCGGTACATTGGCGCTCAGTTTCCAAAGTTCAGCCCTAAGCTCCTGAGCAAGAGTTGGTGCATTCAGGAGTCTTAAGTTTGCTCGCACTTGTTCAATATTTTCAACGCCGATCACCATGCTGTCTACCCCCTCAATGTCACGGATAAATCCAAAAGCAAGTTCCGCTACCGATACATTGTAGTCCGCAGCGAGCTGGTTGAGTCTCTTTAAGTATAGCGCAGCGGCGATCAATTTTCCTTTCAATTGTGTAGGGTCTTTCCAGAAAAGCCCCTGCATAAATACACTTCGGATCATGATCAATTTTCTCTTATCATGAAGGTTTTGAAGAGTTCGATTTGCAATAATTGCCTGATCAAGTACATTAAGGGGAATCTGTAATGCCTCAAAAGCATCGTCATCAAGAAGGTGATTGGCGTCCGAGGAATAATACAATGAAATGCCACTGTGCGCGATGAGGTTTTCATTCTTCAGCCTGTCGAGCAACTCGGGTACAACCTTCTTCACCTGCTCCATGGACTCAGTTGCTCCTCTATGATATAATACCAGCGGAAGCTTGTCAATTCCAAGGCGTGTAAGTGATTGTTCGACGATCAGCCTGACTTCGGTCCATACTTTTTCGAGATTAAACGCCTGATTAGTATCGTACATGAATTTTGAAACGATAAAAAGATCGTCTTTTTCAACCCCGTTCAGATAGCCTCCGAGTACTTCTTCAGAAGATCCGTAAGTCGGGGATGTATCGAAACTATTTATTCCACTCCTGGCCGAGGCCGCGAGTAAGGCGTGGGCATCAGCAACGCTGGGGACACCTTGATGGTTGGCAATGCCATAATCCATTCCAAGCTGAACCGTGCCGAGTGCCAACTTTGAAACTCTGTAAGTATTAGAAGTCGTAAAGATCATCATGCAGGCTAATAGACAGCCTAATTTATCGCACTTCTACAATCGTGGGTGTACGGATTCCAGGCTTCACTTCGCCGCTGATATAAAGCCAGGATGATTGGTACGGCACAACGGCAAGTGTGACTCGCGCCGGGAAATCCTGTTGCTCAGCAATGAATTCCCAAGTATCATTTTCCGGATAATAGTACAGCATCGAACGACCGATGCCCGGATGTGTCTGGGGAGTACGGTACTGAGCAGTGACTGCATCCACTCCGCCCCAGATGAGCATCCGATCAGGCCCTATTTGCGGAAGCGTACCTGCCGCAGACACTCCTCTGGGAATGGGAGCCATTTTCTTCCAGATTCCATTCCATGTTCCGCTGGCGTAATTCAACCTTAGCTCATAATTATCCAGCAGAATATTTCTGAATTTTTCACCGAATGCATTGAGTCCGGTGGTCTCACCTCCCATCAGTAAAATGCGATCTCCAAACACACCGCTGGCGGGCAAGGTGCGCTCGGAACCAGGCCATGTATTGAGCAACTGCCAACCTTTACCTGGCCGGGCCAGATCCAGCAGAAATGCCCGCGACAATGGTGGATCTGTCGGGCTATTCGTGCCCCCCATTACAACCAGACAATCTCCAAGCAGGGCACCAGTCATATAGGCAAGCGGCTCTGGTAAAGATGGAAAATCCTTTTTTGTCAGCTTGTTATCGACCCATTCGTAACTAAACACCGAAGAGAGGTGGCTGTTGGGCGTGCATCCACCCACCAGGATCACCTGATCCTGATAACTCACCGCTACGCCATATCCTGCTGCCTGGGGCAACTTTTTATTTAATAGCTGCCATTTCCCGTTTGTAAATGCATAAATGTGATCGTACCATTTCTTCGTGCCACCGTCCCAAGGAAATTTTTCGGGGAAATTCGCTCCGCCCATCGCAAGCAAAGTGCCATGCGATACGCCTGCGTACATAGCGGCAAAGCCCTGACTGTCGGGTAGGGCCGGAAATGAGGAAAACGTTAATGGGGCAGGTTGAGCCATTATGTAATCAGAATAGATAAGGGTCAAAAAAAGGTAAAAGGGAGACAAAAGTCCGGTGAAACGCATATCTCAATCAGTTAACGGTGAACGGAAACGACTTCTATTCAATAATAACGGTGATAGACATCACTGCTCCCGGACCAGGTTCTCCATATCCCCCCGTCACAAGCAGTCGCTTCTGGGAAGGACAATCGGATATGAAAGTCAGGTTGCTGGTTAGTGGGAGTTCTGTATCTATTGAAAATAACCAAGCACCATCCGGGGCGATCAGGTGAATGGCCTGCATCCCATAATGTGCCACCCAAAGCCTTCCCTCGCGATCTGCGGCAAGCCCATCAGGCAGATTAGAAGCTGGACCACCGGTAGCATGTCCAGGAAGATCGATACAGGTATAACCTTCTTCATGCGCTCCCGGTCTTGTCAGATCATAGACCCGAATTCGATTTGCATAGCTTTCTGCAACATACAAGCGGGTCTCGTCGGGATTCAAAGCGATCCCGTTGGCATAATCGATCCCGTCTGCAAAGCATTTTTCACTCCCATCTTTGCCTCGAAAAAAAACCCTCCCGTCTGTACGGATCGAGTCGGTAAAATACAAATTACCAAGGCTGTCAACCAGCAGATCATTGGGTGTTTGAACAGGTATTCCACCGCAGGTACCATTGATTACAAATCCGGAAAATGTACCGTCTGCATTGTAGGAAGCAATCCGACCCGACCTAGATTCACAAAGCCAGTGTTGGCCGTTACTGACAATGATCTGACCATTTGGACACTTACCTTGCGCCCAAACCGAAGTTTTGCCATCAGGCCACACACGCAGAATCTGCTCTCCCGAAAGTGTGGTAACGAACCATTCGTCCACGTGCCCTACTGCGGGTCCTTCGGAGTAAAATGCAAGGTCGGCCAACTTTTGTACCTGATATTTAATCATGCTCAAAAGGAAAAAGTGGAATGCGCCGGTGCAAAAAGTTAAACCGGGTCATGTCCGCACCAGTAGTCCCAGGGGTATCTACCTTGCAGATACTTTTACAAACCGATTGATAGGCTGCGATGGGTGCATTGACGCCTTTGGCTACGATGTAATCAAACTGATCAGGGTGTAGTCCTTTGGAAAGCAACTGCTCCAGACTATAAGGCACCGTTCGCAAAGACGTTAGCATAATGGTCTGTCCGCGTGCAGTAGTAACAATCGCCGATTGTCCCATATTAAAATTCACAAAACCTCCGTGCCTCGGGCTTGATTCTGAAAAATTCCCTTCGATCAGCCTACTGCTCACCACCGAAACCTCATATTTGGACTCTCCAACACGAAGAAATAGGGGCAGTTCGGGACTTTGTTCCAATGCTTTCACTGCCTGAGGATCATATATACATATAAACAGCTTTGACAGTCGCGCTTCGTCAAAAGCGGCCAATAGGTGCGTGCTTGCAGCTGAGCCTCCGCCACCGACATTATCGCCCATATCAAGGAGGAGAATCGGTTTTTCAAGCCCGAAAAGTTGAGGGATTAGCGTATAAACATCTGTTTTGGTACCGTTGAATGTCGTCAGACGGGCATTTACGTAAGCCAGTAATTTCTCAATGGCCTTGTTTACTTCGGTGTTGCCTTTTTCATAAATCAACAAAAATGCAGACCCCATCTCAGCGACATCGGCATAAGGAAATCCCAGCAGCAGGCTGACAGACTCTAAGTCGAACATTGCCCGTACTTCTTCTGCATATCCCAGTAAGCCCCGGCAGGGGTTCTCTTCGGTATTCTGCTTTTCGATGCTGATCGCCATGGGCAACTGGAGCAAGGTCTGCTCAAATCGTTTTCCGCCCAAAAGGATCGAAACCATCAATCTGGCGGCTTTTCGGCCTGCCGCTGCCTGGTCGAGATGTGGATTGGTCTGATAGGGAAACAAAACCGTGGTCTCAGAGGCCATCAGCGGACTCACATTGGCATGAGGATCAAGCGTTCCTACGACCGGTATTTCCGATCCAACCCTGAGCCGAAGTTCGCGCAGCCAGTATCCGTCCATGTCCGGGTGTAACTCGTTTACGCCTGCTCCGTGCGGAGCGACGAGAATGCCGTCAAATGGCCCGGATTCTTCCAGAAGCTCAAACATTCTGGAAAGCATCGTGTCCAATGCTTCATTCGTGACCATTCCGCCGGGAGTGGCATAGGAATAAAAAACTGGAATAAGAAAAAGCTCACTGACCTGTTCGAAGACCTCGGCCATGCCACTGATCTCGTGATTACCACCCCGGTATTCGTCCAGGATCTGGCCTTGCTCCAGCCAAAAACCTTTATGAAACGCCGCGAGGTTGGTTGCCTCGGGTGCAAAAGTGTTTGTTTCGTGGTAAATCCCCAATAGAGCGATTTTCTTTTTAATCATTCCGGAAGAAGGAAAACGGCGTCGACCTCAAATTTCAATAACTCCCCGAGGCATCCGATCAGGGTGGTTCTCGCCGGGTACGGCTCTTGGAAATATTCTCTGTAAATGGCATTGAACTCAGCCAGATACTCTTGTTTCCCCACGTAGTTGCGTACCTGTACCGCATCATTCAGCGTAGCGCCAGCTTCTTCTACAATACGTCTGAGGTTATCGAAAGACCGTCTGCATTCGCCTGCAAACGTGTCATTTACAATATTTCCCTGGTCGTCGGTCGATGCCTGCCCGGAAACAAACACATGTCCTCCCGAAATAATGGCCGGAGAAAATGGTAAAAAACTAACCGGGATATTACCTCCCTTTACTACTTGTTTTGCGCTCATAATACACCAAATGTTTGATATGCTTCCATTGCTTTCATTCCGTTCTTAATGGCATTCCGGGTACGGTTTTCCGCCGAGACCTTATCCTTTGCTGCCTGAATTACCTGTTCCTCTATGGACTGGGGGATGACCACAATACCATCTACGTCGGCAAGTACAATATCTCCGGGGCTGAAGGTAACTCCGTCAATTTCCACCGGTACGTCTGTATCAATCACCCGCTGACGGTTCTGGCTGTCGTAGGGGTTACGGCCTGTGGCAAAAACGGGAAATTTCATCTCCCGCATTTTAGCAATGTCCCTGACTGCACCATGAACAATGGTACCCACACAGCCTCTATTACTGGCTGCCGTAGCAAGCAGCTCCCCAAATATGCCGGAGCGATCAGAACCCTGTGCAGCAGCAATGAGGACGTCACCGGGCTGGCACGAATCTACGGCCCTTAATTCTAGCTCATATGGGTTTTCATCCTTATGGAACATATCTGCCCACAGGGTTGTCTTGCAGCGGCCCATTAGCTTTTCCACTCCCGTAAAGGGAATGAATGGTATTCGTGTGGCCTGCCTAGGGTGGCCCATGGCATCCAGAACATCCGCCACGACAGCGGAATACAATTCTTCTTTTAAACTATTAAAATCGAGCATGTTTGATTATAACTAATAGCGTATTAAGCTTGTATGAGTCCAAAACTATCAATCACATCCATCATGGCGATCACCTCCTCATCGGTCCATGGCATTGGCGGGGCCAGCAACGGAGGCTTTGGGGTGCCGATCTGGATACCGTATTTCAGTTCCATTCCCCGAACGATGAATGTCCAGATGCAAGGAAGGATCTTTTCAATCAGTCCCTGGAACTGAAGCATGAAATCCTGGGCTTCCAGTACGCGTCCTCCTAGGAAGCTGCTGCGAATATACTTGCAGGTGGGGCCAAACATATTATAGAAAGAGCCGATCGCTCCGGCAGTACCACAGATGGCAGCCTGGCACATCAGTTCGTCAGCTCCGCTGAAGAGCTGCCATTTGTCACCCGCAAGGTTACTGATCGAGCCGATTTCCAGCAACTTGTCCGTTGTCAGCTTCATGCCTTTAATCTGTGGCAGATCCAGCAGTCTTAATATCATGTCTCGGTTTGCCGCACCCCCAATCTGGTAAGGAAAGAATGGAAGATCACTTGCTTCGGCGATGCGGCGATAATGCGTGAAGGCCATCTCACTGCTACCAGCGTAATAAATGGGCCCCACAGATGAAATCCCGTCAGCCCCGTTGTCTGCCGCATGTCGGGCGAGGCGAATGGACTCCTCGGTATTCATGGCACCTACCTGCACCATCACCGGCAAGCGTCCGTTGACGATCTGCACGGTTCTTTGTGTGATGAATTTGCGTTCCTTCTCAGTGAACAAAAATCCCTGTCCTGTTGAGCCCAGAAGATAAAGCCCGTCCAATTCCTGGCTGATGAGTAGTTCAACTAGCTTTTCCAGTTCGGATTCATTAAGTTTTCCGTCGGAGTGAACAGGGGTGAGCAACGCAGGCCAGACACCTTTAAATGTATGATTTATCATTTGGATTGTATTACTTGAAAATTTAATTGATCAGGATAGTAATTCGGAAAGTTTAATAAATGAGGTGCCTATGTTCGCAGGAGTCACCGGAGAGAGAGAGAAGCCAGACTCCACGGTGGCCATGTCCTTGAAACCGCTGCCGGTGATTAAGCAGACAATGTTCGCGTCCGGATTGATCTCGCCATTCAAAATGGCTTTTTCGACACCTGCGAGAGCTACGGCACCGGCAGGTTCGCAGAAGATACCTTCACGGAAAGCCAGTTCTTTGTGCCATTGGAGCACAACTGCATCCGAAACGATTTGGCCGGTTCCTCCAAGTACTTTACAGGCGGCGATCGTTTCATTGCCGTCGAGGACATTGGCCACCTGAAGCCCGCTGATGCGGGTCGTTGATTGACCTACGCTCGTTGCAGGTACGCCCTTACGGAGGGAAGTGGCGATGGTGTCATTTCCTTCGGGCTGAATACAATGAACTTTCGATTGCCCCTTTTTCTCTAATACCCCCCGCGCCACTGCGAGGGTGAGCCCGCCGCCGCCAGCAGGAACAAATATTTCGGTACTACCGACAAGGATGTCAAGAATCTCGTGTGAGATACTTTCCACGCCGGCCATGCCCGACGGACAATAACGGTAGGCGCTGATTGGTAAAGGAACGTTAAGCTCCTTAGTCAGCTTTTCAAGATGATCCATAACGCGTCTTGTCACATCTGCCGAGGTTCCGAAGCCATTAATCATCAGTAATTCGGCTCCATATAGCTGCATCTGCTTGAGTTTGGGCAATGGAGCGCCATCTACCACAGCAATGATGCATTTGATTTGTGCTGCGGCGCAATAGGCCGCCAAAGCCGCGCCCGTATTTCCGCTCGACGTCGCAATGCATTGTGTATGTCCGTTATTTATCATTTCACTCACCAGTGCCGCCGCGAAGCGATCCTTGTAAGAGCCGGTGGGGTTCAGATTTTCAAGCTTGAAAAACAGGTTCGGCAGGCCCAGTGCCGGCCCGATGTTACGGGACTTCACCAAGGGTGTATTTCCTTCTCCCAGACTAATGCGATTGGGCTGGGAGGATGATTTTAACAGACTGTTTGACAATAGGTTATTATTCAAAATTCTTCTGGAAATTGTATTTTCTTAACTGAATAAGAATTGAAATTCGGCTGAAAACCTCCATCGACCGTGATCGTCGTCCCAGTGATGTAGGTTGCGGCATCGGAACAAAGCCAGGCGATGGTTCGGCCAACTTCGACGGCATTCCCCCCACGTCCGAGAGGTATAAAGTCGGTTAGCTGATTAATAAGCTGGTCGCTGATGTCCTCCCCTTCCTGATTTTTATAATCGTTGCTCAGCTCTGTACGGATATAGCCTGGAGCGAGGCAAACGACTCGGATTCCATTGCGTCCATAAGTAACCGCCATCTCTTTGGTAAGGCTTTCCAGCGCACCTTTACACGCGATGTAAGCAGCCGCAACCCCGGAAGGCCTTACGGCCATTACACTCGACACATGGATAATGACACCGGTTATCTGCTGTTTCTCCATCTCGGCTGCTGCGGCCTTGCTCAGGAAAACCGGAGCGGTCAGACACACGCCGATTGTCTTCTCCCAGGTGGCCAGGTTCAAGGTTCGGAGCGAGCCGCCTATTCGCCAGGCGGCACTATTTAGCAGCACATCGATCCGGCCAAACCGAGTGATTGTCTCTGCGATTAGAGTTTCACGATACGCTTCACTGTTGAGGTCGCCGGGAAAAGACAAGGCGGTGGTGCCTACAGCGTTCAGCTCCTGTTGTAATGAAGCAAGTCCCGCAGCCTCAATGTCCGAGAGCATCAGCGCGTAGCCCAGCTCACCCAGTATCCTGGCCGTCGCACTTCCTATACCTCCCGCCGCTCCAGTGATAAGGGCTACTTTCTTCAGTTCTTCCATTAAAGAAATGCAAGGGTTATTTTGTGGTTGTTTTTGATTGAACTGGCTAAGTCAACGTGACCTTTCCATGTTTTGTAATGGGTAAAATACCACCTAACGCTTCCCCGATTTTCACCTTGACGAGGTTTCTCATTAAAAAGGCAAGACCATCTATATCGGCAAGGACTTTGGTCGCAAGGCCAGTTACGGGATCATAAATGGTTCCCCAGCATTGACCTGCTACAATCTGATCTCCTAGGGCCACTTCTGCCTGAAAAATACCCTCAGCCGGAGAAGGCATCATTCCCTGTAGATATCCGCTATCGGCTCGGGAATCTTCAACCCAGTAGCGTTCATGAAGTGGGGGTTCGCTCACGTTGCCATCCAGCATACCCAGCGAACGGAGGAGATTAATACATCCGTCAAAATAATTCTCGACCACTGCCTCACGAATGCCGGTACCTCCGCCATATTCAAGATACACAGCCGGTACACCCGCATCCCGAGCAACAGATAGGGTTCGTCCATTCGCGCCAGATTCCGTGCCCCAGACCACCGGAACCGGAAATGACAGTGCCATCCGGCGCTGTTTCTCCAAAACACCCCTGTTCTCGTGCAGCATATAACCTACCAACGGGAAAATGTCATACGTAACGCCGCCTGTGTGCATATCCACCAGATAATCGGCCTCACGAATAATCGAACTAATGGTCGCAGCGGCCTGCTCCGACGGGCTTCCCTCCGGATTACCCGGGCATATTCTTGCTAGGTCGAGCCCGTCGGGGCCAAAGCGACCTGCATTTTCGTAAGCCGGCTTGTTGACCAGCGGGACAATCGTTACTCTACCGGCAATCAATTTACCCTGAAGAAATCTGGCAAGCCGGCCGGCCGCCAGTATAGGCTCATACTCATCTCCGTGTACTCCTGCTATAACCAGTACATGCGGCCCTTCATGTAAGCTCTCTATAACTGTTTTCACTTCCGTTAATTTTCAGGAGACTAATTTAGGATTAGCTGCTTTATCAGTGTTGTCCTTCAAAATATTCGCCTCCGCAGGTTGGCACTTCGGGATCAAATATATTGAGAGTTCTAAATAGTAATCTTGCAATCTGCTGATGTCCCACGGCGTTGGGGTGGGGCCTGTCATTGAGCCATTGCCGGTAAACATCATTCATGAATTTGCTTTGTCTTTTCTCCCAATACTCGTGGTTGTCAACAAGAAGCACCTTCTTGGAATCTGCCACCTGCCGAATCACATTCACGTAATCCGGCAGTTTTTTTTCGTTCTAGCGAAAGGCTTGGAACAATGGGGTTTGGGGTGTGCAAAATCGGTATTGCATTCGACGCTCTGATCTGCTCAATGATCGACGTCATTTCCCACCGCAGTCTTTCCTCAAATATCTCCGAATACGAGCGCTGTCCGGCTGTATGCTTAGCCCCATGCGTGATGCTGTCGCCTGTAAACACCCAAATATAGGGTTTTGAATCGCGAAGAATCTCATGGATACGCTCCAAGTCCTCCATACGAACACTGGTCTTTGCAGGCAAACCCGTCCCGCCTCCGTAAGCCAGTGCGGTAATACCTACTGGCAGAACTGCACTTGACGTCCTTAAAAAAAGCCGCCGAGGCAGGGTATGCTTCTCCCGATCGCTCATTGATAAAGCCATTTCTGGTTGATCCGGGTTATTCTCAGGACAGACAAATGGGTTTTTGCCGACTGGCTACCCGCACAATATCCCAGCAATACTTCCTTTTTCGTAAAATGCGCAGCGGTATAGCAGTACCATCCATCCGGATCCGTTTCGATGTTCTTCACGTGTGTCCACGTAACCCCATCGTCTTTGGAAACTGTAACGGTCAGCGGTGTGCGGACTCCGCCATGCCATTCGGTTTCCTTTTTAGGGTTATCATTCCAAATCATCAACAGATCCCCCGTTTTGGGTATTCTGACAATGGTGGCCGGTGACATAGGCGAGTAAATGTTGGTCTCCTGAATATGCGACCAAGTTTGACCTTTGTCACTGGAAAATGACATCTGCTGTTTGCCGCCGCTCGCCCGAATGATCATCAGGATACGTCCGTCTTTGAGCTCAACCAGACCTGGTTCCTGGGTGATGATTTTGGTGCCATTCGGGACAGCTCTGCCCGGTTTCCAAGTTTGTCCTTTATCGTCGGAGTAATAACCAAACAACGTTGCCTGATTGCTCCACTTCCCATTGTCGTCCCCGTGCCGTGCCACCGCCATGATCAGTCTTCCGTTTTTGAGCTGGATTACGCGGCTATTGTTGAGTACGAAATATCCTTCCTGGTCGGTAATGCAGGCGATCGGGGAGGACCATGTTTCCCCTTCGTCAGAAGAAAGGCGCAGGAGTGGTTTACAATCTTTTTCCGAATTCTTCTTGAGGTACCAAAGGGCAATCCGCCCGTCTTTGAGACGAAGCATTGTTACCGACATCACGTTCATATCCCCTTCGCGTTCCACGATGACGTGGTCGCCGGAAGTCCAAGTCTTTCCTTGGTCGGAGGAGTACCTGCCGGCCAGGTAAGCGGGCGCGTGATCACTGGATGAGCCACCCGTGTAGCGACTGTACACAAAGAGTATCCTGCCATCTTTCAATGTTACAAAATCCCCCTCACTGTTACGGGGGTTGTCGCTTCCCGGATCAATTTGTAGTGCTATTGGCAGGTTCTTGTCCCTTTTCCTCTCTTTTTGAAGTTCAACTGCCGCCCATTGCTGCCCAAGCCGTTCTTTAATTGCCGGGAGGCTGTACCGTTTCACCTTCATACTAATACCATTGGCGTTATTGCCTCCGGGACTCACATAATACGAAAGCAACACGTGGTCCCCTTCAAAATGGATTGAGGTATAGGCGTATTCATCTTTTGGGTTATTCTCAATGTTAGTCAGGGCGACCCAGGACTTCCCATTGTCGCGCGACGCAGAAATAGTCAATGGCGAACGCTTGGATTTGAAATAACCAGGGCCCGACAAACCGTTGTTATTATGCACTGCCACTAAATCGGCGCTACCTGGAAAACGTTTGACCGATGCAGGGGAAATGGGCGAATGCAAGCTTGATTGAGTCGCCATAGACCAGCTCGCACCACTATCGTCCGAATAAGTCTGGTACTGACGTCCCCCACTGGCCCTGATGATCATCATGATACGGCCGTCGGCCAGCTCCACAACACCAGGTTCCTGTGTAATGACTGAATCGGGCGTGGGCACTATCTTCCCGCTCTTCCAGGATTGCCCGCTGTCAGCGGAGAAATAGCAATTTAGTCTTCCCTTGTGACTCCATTCGGTGGTAGCCGTTTTGTGAAGGGATAC
>Ga0105045_10002657_pt1 | contig 15143 bp, 12 predicted proteins | sample MAT02_FD_78089 | JGI IMG/M metagenome (GOLD analysis project Ga0105045, IMG submission 78089) | Freshwater microbial communities from Lake Fryxell liftoff mats and glacier meltwater in Antarctica - MAT-02 (megahit assembly) | ecosystem: Environmental > Aquatic > Freshwater > Ice > Liftoff...
CGCACTCGCTGTCAGTGGCTTGTCAGCGGAGCCGGCGAAGTTGACCTTGAAGGGCGAGAAGATCAACCTCCCCGATGGGCTGCCGGAGGCGCTGAAACCGGAGTTAACGACCGACGCATTCACCATTTCCGATGGCGATAGCAAGTCGATCACGCTCTGGTTTCGCAAGGAGATTCCGTCGAAGGCGAGTGCTGAGCAAATCAAGAATGGCCTGACCTACCGCGAGATCCCCGAAGGATCGCTCGTCGGCCTCGTGAAGTTCGACAAAGCTTTCGTCGATTTCCGCAAGCAGGAACTCCCGGCGGGAATCTACACCTTGCGTATCGCATTGCAGCCCGACACCGGCGATCACAAAGACACGGCCCCGCACCCCGACTTCGTGCTTCTCAGCCCCGTCGCCGACGACAAGACGCTCGAACCGCCGGAATTGAAGGACTTGGTGAAGCGCAGTTTGAAAGTGACCGGCAGCGATCACCCGGCCGTGATGCTGCTGTTTCCGCATTTCGGGAAGGACGCCACCGCGAAGATTGTCGCCAAGGAGAACGGCGTGCAGTGCCTGCAATTGAAACGAACCGTGAAATCAGACGCGGGCGAGACGACGCTCGGGTTTGCGATCGTCGTCGCCGGGTTCAGCAAGATGAGGTGAAGCTACTCGGCCCCGGCGGTCGCCTTGCCCGCCAACGGGAGCTTCGATCCGCCGGCGGGACGCAAAAACTCGGCGTCGTTGTCTTTGTTCAGCGACAAGTTAAGTCCTTCGGCCGCGACGGCGCTCAAACTGATGACCCCTTCCTTCGAGCCGGTATCGCGGGCGTTGTCGCTCGATTTGATCCCGTTCACGTTGGTCGCTTTCAACAGGCTCGGCACGTTGACGAACAGGTTCCGCGCGAGGACGACCTCGTGGCCAGCGGCGAGCGGCCCGTCGATTGACACCCCGTTGACACCGATCGAGTGGAAGGTATTTTTCTCCAGCTTCACGCCGAGCGCTTTGTCGGCCGGGATCGTTCCGGCGATGTGCAAGCCGATTTCGAATCCGAGCGTCCGGTTGTTGCGGAGTTCGATGCCGGACGCGCCGCCTTCGATTTTGAACGCCGCTTTGCCCGGCCCTTCGAACCGGCTATCGAGCACCTGCACCGACTGATTCGTGGAGTTCGGGTTGGCGAAAATATTCACGCCGGACTCGTACGGCGCGGTACCGAAGACTCGGACTTTCGCGATCTTCAATGGGCGGGCCGGGTCGGTCGCGAGGTTGTTGATGCGGAAGCCCATCGTTTTCGGGTTCTTGACGGTGATGTTTAGGAACGTCGATCCGGAGCAATTCCCCGCCGCGATCAAGCCCGCGTGCAAGGCCCCGCCGAGTTCGAAGGTGATCCCCTCGATGGTGATATCTTCGACGCCGATGACCTCGAGCGCGGCCTGATTGGCCAGTTTCGGATCCGCTTTGCACGTCCAGGTGACGGGCACGCCGGGGCCCGATTCGATGCGGATGTTTTTCAGCCCGGATTTCGAACCGTCGAGCCGCAGCGGCGGGGATTCATAATGGCTGTCGAGCAGGATAATGACGTCGCCCGATCGAGCGGACGCGATCGCTTCGCGCAGGGTCTTCCGGGTCGTCGCGGGGTCGGGGGACGTCCCCGATGCGGTGACGTAGACCTTCCGGGTGTCGGTGACGGGCGGCGCCCCGTCTTTTTTCACCCACGGCTTCCAGACCATCAACCCGGCCGCGGCCGCGCCGGCCACGGCGAGGAAAACCACCGTCCCGACGATCAACAGCAGCGGCAACGACGAGCTTTTGGGTCGCCCCTTCTTCGCCGGCTTGGCGCTCGCCGTGCGCCCGGACGGCTTCGGCTTCTCGCCACCACCCGGTTCGATTTCGGCGGGTTTGGCTTTCTTCGAAGACTTCCTCTCCGTTTCCACGGCGGTATCGGTCCCTCCCAGAGATCCCCAGACGGCCGGTATCCCGACGGCCATCGGGGCCGGATAATATTCCGATGCATTCGTGGGCAATCCGTAGTTCGCCGCTTGGGGCAGCGGCGGAATCGGCGTCGTCGTTCCCGCGGCTTGGGCCACAATCGCGGGTGGCTTCAAAGCGAACGTTGGCAGTTGGTCGCTCTTGGGTGCAGTCGGGGACGGGGTCGTGTAGACCGAATGATTCGCGGCAGCCACCAGCGACGGGCCGGAACCGGGGGCCGCGCGGCCGGGTACCCCGCCCATGGCCGCCAGCGACATTTGCGGCATCTCTTGATCGGGCGGCGGCGGGATCGGCGTCTGCACCCAGGGGGCCAGCGCTTCCATCAACTCCGCCGGGGATTGGTAGCGGTTGGCCGCGTCTTTCGCCATCATCTTGTCGACGATTGCAGCAACACCTTCGGGGACTTCCGGCCGGTACGCGCGAATCGCTTTCGGCGGCTTCGTTTGGTGCCAGAGCAACTTCTGAGCGACCGAGCATTCGGGGAAGGGGGGGAAGCCCGTCAGCATGTAGTAGAAGGTGCCGCCGAGGCCGTAGATGTCGGCGCGGATGTCCACGGTGGAACTGTCGATGGCCTGTTCGGGTGCGAGGTAGTCGGCGGTACCGAGGACGCTCTCGTCGAATTTCTTCGTGAGCATGTCGTCTTCGTCCGGGTTGAAAAACCGGGCGAGGCCCATGTCGAGGATTTTCACGACGCCGGTGCGGTCCACCAAGATGTTGGCGGGTTTGATGTCGCGGTGGACGAGGCCCATTTCGTGGGCGTGATGCAGCCCGATGACGGCGCCGAAAATGTAATGGCAAGCCCGAAGCACATCGACTGTGCCAAACTTGCGGACGAGGTCGTGGAAGTTGATCCCGTCGACGAACTCCATGACGAGGAAGTGGAGGTCGCCGTCTTGGTCGATGTCGTAAGCGCGGACGAGGTTGGGGTGATCGACCGCGGCGACGGCCCGGGCTTCGCGGTAGAATCGCTGGAGCGCCGCTTGATCGGTCGATTTGGCGATCGGCAGCACCTTCACGGCGACTTTGCGCTTCATGAGTTTGTGTTCGCAGAGGAACACTTGGCCCATGCCGCCGACGCCGAGCCGTTCGAGCACTTTGTACTTGCCGATGAAGAACCGCTTCCACTTCCCCAGCAGGAGCTGCTCGGCTTGGAAGTACGTCAGAATGCCGTCGCGGACCATCAGGCCGCCGAGCTTGTTCGTCTCGGTGGGCAGGCCCTCCGGCCCATCCGCGAGCTTCTTGAGGTAAGCGCGCAGCTTGGGTTCTTCGATGACTCCGCTTTTGAGGATGACCTCGGCGAGTTCGTCATTCGATACGGGTGCGGGCATCGGCGCGTTCTCCGGCGGTCGCGGCCGGGTTCGGTGCCCGCCGCTCCGCATTCGCTTAAATATAGGGCAAAGCCGGAGCTGAAGTCGGAGAAAAGTCTACGGAGTTCGGGAAGTGGCTCCCGGAGGACTTCACCGGAGGATCAAATAGGCGCCGATAGCGGATGCGGCCAACACGAACGCGAACGTCGCGGCGCCCAAGACCACCAGCATCGGCAGGCGCGATCGCGACGGGGCCGGTCGATCTGAGGAGCGGATCGGCGTCGTCGCCACGGTGCGGCCCGTCGGCACGTTGGCTTCGGACTGAACCTCGCCGGGCAGGACGTTGGAATCGATCACCCGAGTAGAAGACCGCGAACTGGAGAGGGCCATTTTCGCCGTGCTGCCGCGCATATTCATGCTTGGGGCGACGCCGTTGAGCGCTGCCACCGCCGGGCAAAGGTCGGGCATTTCCCGCTCGGGCGGGCGGTTGATCGGGCGATCCGTCCATGGTGCCAGAGCCTCGACAACGTCTTGCGGCGTCTGGTAGCGCGAGTCCGGATTCTTCCGCATCATCTTGTGCAGCACGGCGAGCAATTCCGCCGGTACATCTTTGCGGAACTCGCGCACCGGCTTGGGTTCCAGCGTCTGGTGGGCTAGCAATTTCTGGGCGATCGATCCATCCGGAAACGGCGACGACCCGGTCAGCAGGAAGTAGAGGGTGCCACCGAGGCCGTAGATATCGGCCCGGATGTCGACGGTGTCGTTGATAGCTTGTTCGGGCGACAGGTAATCGGCGGTGCCGAGGATCGTGTTGTCGTCGAAGCGCTGGGTCAGGCCGTCGTGGCGATGGTCGAAGAACCGGGCCAAGCCCATATCGAGGACTTTAACAATGCCGTTGCGGTCGAGCAGCAAATTCCCCGGCTTGATATCGCGGTGGACCAAGTTGAGCTCGGCGGCGTGCTGGAGCCCGGCCGCCGCTTGGGCGATGTAATGCGCGGCGCGGGTCGGGTCGAACTGCAGGTTCTGCATCGAATACCGCGCGACGATTTCTTGCAGGCTGGTGCCGTCCACGTATTCCATCACGAAGAAGTGCAGGCCTTCGTATTTGTCGATGTCGTAGGCGCGGACGATATTCGGGTGGTCGAGCGCCGCGACGGCGCGGGCCTCGCGGTAGAAGCGCTGCAAGGCCGTCGGGTCGGAGGCGATCTTATCGACGGGGAGTACTTTCACCGCGACCAAGCGGTGCATGAACGAGTGCTCGCAGAGGTAGACGGCGCCCATGCCGCCGACGCCGAGGAGTTCGAGCAAGCGGTATTTCTCGGCGAGGGTGAACCTCTTGTACCGGCCCTGCTTCACTTGCTTGACTTGGAAACGCGTGAGCAACCCCGCTTGCACGAGGGAACTGGCGAGTTGATCGATGCCGACTGGCGTCGAGCGCACGCGATGGATCGCGGACGAGAGCCGGTCTTCCGGCACGAGCCCGCTTTTGCGTACCATTTCCAAGAAGTCGGCCGCGGTGGTGGGAGCTGGCATTGCCACCTGATGCTAAAGTAACGCTGAGAGACCTGTGGGAGATAGTATTGCCGAAGGCGGTCGCAGCGTGCAAGAGTCTAGTTCGGTATTCGGATGGAATTTCTCAAAAAATGTTGCGATTCGCCGAAATTGAATTTCGCCGAAGCACGAAGTTTTCGCCCCGGCCCGATGAGACGCCCATGACGCACGCCCTGCCGAATGTCGCCGTGAAGGGGGCTTGCCCGCACGACTGCCCCGATACTTGCAGTTGGATCGTCTCGGTTGATCCGAGTACGGGCCGCGCGGTTCAGTTGAAAGGCGACCCGTCGAATCCATTCACCGACGGCTTCCTGTGCCAGAAGGTCGCCAACTACCTCGACCGCGTCTACCACCCCGAGCGACTGACAACCCCTTTGCAGCGCACCGGCCCAAAAGGGAGCGGCCAGTTCGAGCCCATCACTTGGCCCGAGGCCATCGCGACCATCGCCGGGCGATTCCAGACCATCGCCGACTCTTCCGACGGGCCGCAGGCGATTCTCCCATACAGCTACGCCGGCACCATGGGGAAGCTCCAATACGGCAGCCTCGACCGCCGCTTCTTCCACCGCCTCGGGGCATCGCTGCTCGATCGCACCATTTGCGCGACGGCCGGGGCCGTCGGCTGCGACATTACCCTCGGCACGCGGGCGATGATCGACCCCGCGACGGTTGAACGCAGCCTATTCATCGTGAATTGGGGCTCGAACACGAAGGTCACGAACAGCCACCTCTGGGCGATCATGCACCGCGCCCGGACGGCCGGGGCGAAGATCGTCACCATCGACCCGCACCGAAGCCGCACCGCCGAAAACTCTGACTGGTGGCTGCCCATCCGCCCCGGCACCGATGCGGCCCTCGCCCTCGGGGTCATGCACATCCTCTTCCGCGACGGGCTGGAAGATCGGGAGTACCTCGACGACTACTGCCTCGGCGCCGAGCAACTGCAAAATCGCGTCGAAGCGGACTACGCACCGGAACGCGTCTCGCACATCACGGGGTTGCCGGTGGCCGACATCGAGCGCTTCGCCCACGAATACGGTCGCTCGCAGGAACTCTTCGGCGGGCCCGCGTTCATCCGCCTCAACTATGGGATGCAACGCCACGGCGGCGGGGCGATGGCCGTGCGCACCGTCTGCTGTCTGCCCGCGGTCACCGGCGACTGGCGCCACCCCGGCGGCGGGGCGATGCTGTCGACGAGCAAGCTCTTCCCGTTCGACGACGCCTTCCTCACCCGGCCAGACCTGATTCCGCCCGGCACGCGCACGGTGAACATGACCCGGCTGGCCGACGCGCTCACCGGGGGTCTGGACGGTCCACCGGTGCGGGCGCTCTACGTCTACAACTCGAACCCGGCCGCCATCGCGCCGGATCAGTCCCGCGTCCTCGCCGGACTTCGCCGCGAGGATCTCTTCACAGTGGTCCACGATCAATTCCTCACCGACACCGCGAGCTACGCCGATATCGTGCTCCCCGCAACCACGCAGTTCGAGCACTTCGACATCCACAACAGCTACGGGCACTTGTACGTGCAAGTGAACCACCCCGCGATTGCTCCGTTGGGCGAAGCGAAGCCGAATACGGAGGTATTCCGCTTGTTGGCCCAAGCGATGGGTTTCGAAGACGAGTTGTGGACCATGACCGATGTGGAGATGGCACGGCGGGCGTTTGAAGGCCGTACCCAGGAAGAAAAGTTTTCCGGGATCACCTTCGACAGCTTGATGTCCGACGGCGAAAAACGGCTGAACGTCCCCGAGAATTGGGCACCCTTCGCCGAAGGGAACTTCCCGACGCCCTCGGGCAAGTGCGAACTCTATTCGCCGGGCGAAGCCGCTGCGGGTCGCGATCCGCTGCCCCATTACATCCCTCCGCATGAAGATCCGCAGACGAAGCCGGCACTCGCCGCGAAGTACCCGCTACAAATGATCACGCCGCCAAGCCCTGCGTTTTTGAATTCGTCGTTCGTCAACGTCGATGTCCTGCGCAAGAAAGCAGGGGAACCGAAGATTGAGATGAGCGTAGTCGATGCCGGCGCACGATCCATAGCCGCTGGAGATGCCGTCAGAATCTTCAACGACAGGGGCAGTTTCCGGGCGAAGGCGGTCGTCGGCGATTCGGTGAAACCGGGGGTCGTGGTCGCTTACGGTATCTGGTGGAACAAGTACACCGAAGGCGGCGCCAACTGCAACGCGATCACGAGTACCGCACTCACCGACCAAGGCGGCGGGGCGACGTTTTTCGATAATCTGGTCGAGGTGGAACATGTCGGATCGCGAAAATAGTCTGAAAAAATGGCCCGATTGTGCAATCCCGCGATTGGCCCTTGCGCGAATCGCTGCTAGGCTGACTCCTTCCAATCATGATCTCCGCTCAGCCGAGACCGCACGCGCATGAGTTTACCGCAGCAAACCGTCGCCCTATTGCAAGCCGCCCGCGACCTCGTCAAGGGGCTGCCCGCCGACGGCGTGCTCATCGTCACCGAGACGAGCCTCGACTGGGACGAAGTCGAACGCCACCTCGTCGGCTGCCGGTTGTTCGTCGCGGCCGAGAACCCCTCGCTCACGCGCCAACTGCGCGACAACGACCTCTGGCACGTCATCGAACTCGACACCGAATTGCAAGCCACCCACGAGCGCATGAGCAACGCGCTCCTGTACGCCGTGACGAACGACCTCCTGCAATCGGGGGCCCACGTCGTCGTGCTGTACAACGGCATTTCGACGTTCGAAGACGCCCCCGAACCGGTCGATAGCCTCAGCGTCATCCACATCGGCGAACACCTCGAGCCGATGACGAACCAAGACTTGCGCACCCTCGGCAAGTCGGTCGAACTCGACGTGCTGCGGGCCGTGGTCGATCTCGCTAAAGAAATCGGCCGCGAAGGCCGTGAAGGTCAACCGGTCGGTACGATCCTCGTCGTCGGCGACACGCGCAAGGTGCAGCAGGTTTCGCGCTTCCTCAACTTTAACCCCTTCCGCGGCTACACCCGCGACGAGCGCGACACTCGCGATAAACGCGTTCGCGAACAGATCAAAGAAATCGCCAAGCTCGACGGGGCGATCCTCATCGGCCGCGACGGCATCGCCGAAGCGGCCTGCGTCTACCTCGACGTACCGACCGACGGCATCGGCCTCAGCAAAGGCCTCGGTAGCCGGCACCTCGCGGCCGCCGGGATCAGCAAGCACACGAAGGCTATCGCCTTCTGCATCAGCCAATCGTCGGGCACGGTGCGGGTCTTTCAGGGCGGCGAGTTGAAACTGCACATCGAGCCGTTGGCCCGGCCGCACGTCTGGCAACCGCTGCGTATGGAAGGTAGCGACGACGATGCCGGCGGGGCGTGACCCGCAGGAGGTTCAACAGCGCGATACGGCTAACGCGGGTGAATCTTTCGTGAGCGGGGCGACCCGAATCTCGACTTGTTGACCGAGAATGTTGAGGAATTTGAAGAGCCGATCGAGCGAGAAGCCCGTGGTTTGACCGCGCAGTAATGCGGTCAATCGGATCGGATCGACTTTGAGAATTTTGGACGCGTTGCCGTGGGAAAGATTGCGGTCGGCGATGAGGTCGCGGATTTGCAGAATCAGGTTGGCTTTGGCGAGCGCCAACTCCGGGTTGGGCAGACCCAAATCCGCAAAGATGTTACCGCAACTTTCGGTGACTTCAATCCGCTCTTCCACCTGACGACTCTTCAATGGCTTCTTGATGTTCGACATATTGCCTCGCCGCTTCTTTCAACCGGGCTTTGATGAGTGCGATGTCGCGCGGCGGTGTTTTGGTACCCGACTTCGACTTCTTCTGAAACACGTGGAGTACGAACACGAAACCCGCGAACTTCACCGTGTAGACAGCTCGGTAAGCGCTGCCGTGACGATCCTCGATCAGTTCCAGTATCCCGCTGCCGCCGAATCCGTGCAAAACTTTGGCAGCCGGGTGCGTCCGTCCCAACTGAGCTTCCCACACCGCTTGACCGAACATGCCTCTCACTTCGGGCGGTAGTTGTCGTAGGTCTTTTTGACTGGACCCTACGAATCGACACACATCTTGTTTGAGTGCCGACTTGTTCGCGCTCATCTGTGCAATTATGCCGCGCATCGGTATCCCTCGGCAAGGCGAAACTTCGGACCCATGCGCTCATCGTGAGCCCGAACGTTGCCCGAGCGGGATAGCACATTGCGAATAGTCGGAAATTTTCACATCCGGGCGCATCGCTCCCGCTGCCCTTTTCCTCAGCGTGCCCAACGGTTCCGCTTGCCGGAGCGTTGCACTTCTGGCAAGCTAGTGCCATCGCACGACCACGAACCACCGCCCGCGAGACCTCCGAATGGAAGCCGTCCAAAGTTTCTACACGAAGGAATGGTTCTTCGCGATCCCCATGACGCTGATGACGTTTATCGCTTTCGCGCTCGTGATCTGGCGCTGGCTGCTGAACCTCAACAGCAACTCGAACCTCGACCTGCTCTTGGCCGATGTGCAGTTGAATTTGAAGCAGAAAGGCCCGAAGGCCGCGCTGAACTTCTGCCGCGAAGAGAAGGGGCTGATCCCGAGTCTGCTGTACGTGGCGGGCCTCGAAGCGGCGGAGCAGGGGGTCGCCGCGATGCGGCGGAGCATGGCCAGCGCCGTCGAACTCGAAATCTTACCTCGGTTGAATTTCTTGCTGGCTCCGATCCTCGCCATCGCCAAGATCAGCACGATGGTCGGACTGCTCGGTACCGTCATCTCGATGATCAACACCTTCAACAAAATCTCGTCCGATTCGGGCAATCCCGGCGGCGTCACCAGTTCGGCCGGATCGATCGGCCTCGCGCTGTTCGCCACCGCGCTCGGCCTGCTCACGGCCATCCCGCTCGTGTTTTTTCATGTGCTTTTCAAAGCGTGGATCGTGAAGTTCGAGACGAAGATGAAGGTCGCCAGCCAGAAGCTGATCACGCTGGTGCTGCACGTGAAGAACAATCCGGACGATCTCGACGATGCCGAAGAAGTCGATGACGACAAGGCCCCGAAGCAGCGTGGCGCGAAGGTGCGGTGATCGTTTTCGACAGCGCCACACGAGGCTCACGCATGGCAGCGCGCGGAGAATCTTTCGACGTCTTCTTGGTCGTCGCCGACACCGTGTATAAGGGCGTGCCTTACCACGTCGTGTGCGGGTGGGCCGAGCAGGGCCGCGCGAATGCCGACGACAAACTCCGCCCGGCCGGATCCACCGCCCCGTGGATGCGCTTCGGCGATCACCCGATGGTCTCGGACTTTCTGCCGCGCAAACCCCGCACCACACCGGTTCCCCAACCGGGGCTCGGCCTGCCGGTGGCGTCGCTGGCACCGAGTTCGCTCTACCCGGAGGAACCGGCCCACGCCATCGAAATGGATCGCTGGAAGAAGACTCCCGAAGATGACGACGACGACGTCGACATGATCCCGCTCATCGACGTCAGCTTGGTGCTCCTGATTTTCTTCATGCTCACCACGGCGGTGTCGTCGCAGTCGCCGGTGCGGGTGCCGGGGATGAAGAATGCCGGGAAACTCAGCAAAGACCCCGACGCCCTGACGATCTACCTCGACAAACGCGCCGGCGGCGACATTTACTACGGCGTCGGCATCGGCGCCAGCGGCCCTACGAAAGACAACAACAACCTCCGCTCCGTCGGGGAGTTGTCGGACCGGCTCGATACGATCCTGCAATCGGCGTCGCGCCCGCCGGAGGTGCGGATCGCGTGCCACGTCGAATTGCAGCGGGCCTACGTGAAGCAAGTGGCCCAAGACTTGGAGAAGCGCCGCGGCAAAGGCACCATCGCCTTCTACGCCGCCGAAGTCAACGAGCTGAAGAAATGACACCCTCCCCGAATTGGCAAGTCCGGCACCTCGGCATGCCCGAGGGGCAACCGCTCGAAAACGCGGAGCGCGTCCTCGAAGGCCTGCGCGACGGCGATTGGGATCCATCGGACGACGTGCGCGGGCCGGGGGAAATCGATTGGCGGCAGATCGAAGATCACCCGCACTTCGCGGACGCCGTCGCCGAGATGGGCCCGCCGCCGCCGGAGCCGCCCGACGAATCCCGGCTCGACATGAACCCGATGATCGACGTCGCCCTCGTGCTGCTGATCTTTTTCATCCTCACCGCGACCTACACCTCGCTGCGGCGCTCCATCGAACTGCCGCCGGCCCCGACCGACGAAGGGGCCGCGAAGCAAGTGGCGAAGAAAGAGGACATCCAAGACCGCGTCTTCCGGGTCAAGGTGAACCTCGGCACCGACGGTGCGACGATCATCAAGATCGAAGATCGCGCCGTGGCGCTGGCCGACATCGACCGCGAGTTCAAGGATCATGTGCGCACAACGGGCCGCAAAGAAATGCACCTGACGGTGGCCGACGATGTGCCCTGGGGAACGGAAGCGAAGATTTACGACGCGGCCCGCGGGGCGGAGATCCACCAGATCTATTGGCCGAAGGGGAAGTAACTGGAGCCGGCTCGCGTGAGCGGCCGGTGTTGCGGAAGAGTCTCCGACCGCTCACGCGGCTGGCTCGCCTTATTAGCGCTTCAACTTCTGCGATGCCACAACGACCTGCGATGAGCCACCGCGGACCGTGACTTCGAATACCGTCTCTTCGATCTGCTCGGGTTGTTTGTTGCCGTAGGCGACTTCCAACCGTGACAGTTCCCCTTCCAAATCTTTGGGGAAGAAGGCCCAGAACGAGGCCGGGGTGAAGTTCAAATTCAACGCGCTCGACACTTCCGTCACGGACGTCTTCTTGTAATCGCAGAACTGGATCTGCCCGGCGAGCTTCGTCCATTCCTTCTCTTCGACGTACGTCCCCGGCTTCGGGTTGATGAGGTCGCGGAAGACGTAGGCCGTCTTGCCGTCGGGCGGGATCGGCACCACGACCACGGCTTTGAGGGCCGCGAGTTGGTCGAGGTAATCCCGACCGCTGCGGGTGCTGAAGCGCATGACCCAGCGCATGGAGCGCGCCCGCGTGGCGCTGGCGCCGGTGCCGCCGGGGCCGGTGCCTTTGCTGTCGTCACCGCTGCCGGGGCCTCCGGGCGTGCCGCGCTGCGAGCCGATGCCCGTGAGTTTGTCGATGACCGATTTGTCGAAGGTCGAATACTCCGCCGCTTTGTTCGTCGACAGCGGCGTGAAGGCGTTCGGGTCTTCGATCTGCAACTTCTCGTTGATGTCCTTTTGGATTTCCGGAATCGCTTCGGGGTGGGGGAGCGTTTGCGTATCTTTTTCCGTCGGTGGCGTGAAGCCGATGGCGATGGGGTCGGGTTGACCGCCGCCCCCCTCGGAGCCGGCGCCCTCGTCGTCGAACCCTTGGTCGGTCAGCGCGATCGGCACGGAGCCTTGCTGTTCTTCGCGGGTCGCGGCGAAGTAGATCCCGAGGATCAGGGCGAATAGACCGGCCATGATGAGCGCGGACGTCGTGAACGAGATCGGCATCTCGAAACGTGCCGAGTGCGTCTGCCAAAAGGTCGCGTCGCCCGGTTCCGTGTCGTCCGCTTCGGTATCGTCGAGGTCGTCTTCGAATTCATCGTCGAGATCGCGGCTCATCGTTCGGCTCCTGGCGGTTGTGGTTCCGCAAGGTGTAACTTACCCGATCCTGGCGGCGTTTGCAAAGGTCGGTCGATTTCAACCGACATTCCCCCAGAGCGGGTCGGCGCAGGACTGTTTTTCCATCCGCGTGGCACAGCATCTGCAATTCGACATACCCGTTCGCGCTTTCACCCATTCTCAATCGCACGGGGAACTCCACATGGTGGCCAACAAAGTTTGCACGACCACGGTCGGCATTTTCAACACGCGGGAAGCCGCGAATCTCGCGATCTCGGAATTGCGCCAGTCGGGCTACAGCGACAACCACATCGGTTTGGTGGCCCGCGATGCCGTGACCGGCAAATCGGTTCGGACCGATGGCGCCGGCGAAGAAGCCGTGGCGGAAGGGGCCGCCATCGGCGCCGTGGCCGGCGCTGCGACCGGCGCCGTCGTCGGAGCCGGAATTCTCATGGGAGTCATCCCCGTCATCGGTCCGGTACTCGCCATCGGCACGTTGGGCACGATCTTGCTCAACGCGGCCGGGGGTGCGGCCATCGCTACGGTGGCGGGCGCGCTCATCGGCTGGGGCGTCGCAGAAGAAGATGCCAAGTTCTACGAAGACGAAGTGAAAGCGGGCCGCTACTTAGTCACCGTCGATCGCGGTACCCGCATCGAAGAGGATCCCCGTGGGATCATGGTTCGCCACGGTGGGTATGACCGTACGACCGCATTGCGGATGTGAACATTAGAAGTCAAAAAGTTAACACGACGGCCGGGAGATATCCCGGCCATCTTCGTTTCAGTCGACCGGCTTCAAGTCCGCGGTTGACGGGCCGTGCAAGCAAGTGCCGGTGGCACTGAAGCGCGAGCCATGGCAGGGGCAATCCCACGTCGATTCGCCGGGATTCCATCGCACGATGGCGCCCATGTGCGGGCAGACGGCGGAGAGGATTGTGCGTTCGCCGCGCTCGTCGTTGTACACGGCGAGTTTCGTCAGGCCGCTGCGGACTACCGCTCCGTGGCCCTTCGGGATGTCGTCGGCGCTATTCACGTCTCCGCCCGTCAGCCAATCGGCGAACTGCGAAACCATATTGAAGTTCTCGCCCAAGATCGTGCGGAGTGCCCCCGGCATCAGCCGCGACGGGGAATAGACCGAGGCCCATTCGTTCGAGCGACCGAGCGCGAGGTCGGCCACCAATTTCGCACCGAGGGTGCCGTGGGTCATGCCCATCCCGGAATCGCCGGTGATGATGTAGACATTCGGCCCATTCCACGGCGTCGGACCGATCAAGCCGAGCCCATCGGGTGTTTCGAAGACTTGCCCACTCCACCGATGCCGGATCGGCCCCATTTCCGGGTAGTGCGCCTTCGCCCATGTCTGCAAGCGATCCCAACGGTCCAATTGGTCATCCGCTTGGCCGGTCTTGTGATCTTCGCCTCCGACGATCAAAACGTCGGTCGTTTCGCCCGGGTGGCTGCGGACATAGTGGTACGGGTCTTCGGTGTCCCAATACAGTCCGGCCGGGAACGAGCCGTTGGGGATGTCAGCCGCGATGGCGTAGGTGATGTACGCGGCGACTTTGCTGTGCAGCGTCGTGCCCGCTTCGAAAGGGTTGTTGGTCGCGATGACCACCGACTTCGCCGATACGATATCGCCATGGGTCGTGGTCACTTCGCAGGGTTCACCGCCGCGGATTTTTTCGACGACGGTGCGAGTGAAGATCGAGCCGCCGAGTACCCGGATGGCATGGGCCAATCCGGCCATGTATTTGACGGGGTGGAATTGGCCGTGATCCGGGAATCGCAAGCTGTCGACCAACTCGGCGGCGCCGAAGCCCACGGTACCGCGGACGAATGGCAGGCCGAGCCGGGCCATCGTTTTCGCTTCCTCGTCGAGGATTTCCGAGCCATTCGCCCCGGCGAACAAGAACCCGTCGACGCGCTCGTAATCGCACTCGATTTTTTCGGCTCGGCAGATCTCGCCGATGAGGCCGATGGCGGCCCGGTGGCTGGCGGCCGCGACTTTGGCGACGTCGTCGCCGCGCACTTCGGCCAAGCGAGTAAAGCGATCGTCGGCATACCACGCCAAGTGGGCCGTGGTGTATTCCGATTCCCCCGAGGCGATTTCCGGTTTGGCATCGACGACAATGACGCGCTGACCCTCCTTCGCCAACAGGTAGGCGGTAGTCAATCCCGCGATGCCGGCGCCGACGATGCACGTGTCGTAATTCACATTCCCCGCGAGTCGAATTGACGCTTCGTGCGATTGTTCGGCGGACCAGATCGATTCGGTGCTGGTATCCACGGTTCGACTCCTGTATGTAGATGCCGAACCGAGACAGCAAATCGGGTGCCGGACGTTGCATTAGCCGATGGCGACACCGTCCTTACGTCGAATTCTGCGGTGTGGCTTGCGAAGCGGAGTCTTTTTGCGGGTTTCCCACCCACCCCTCCGCAAAAAGACCATTGATCGGTGTAGACGTTGTCTGCCAACAACTTACGGCTAGCGCTACTTAGTAAGCATCCCGTAGACGATGGCGATCCAATCTCTGCTGATGCCCCAGGATGTCGGTTCCATCTTCCCCATCGTGGCGATGCCGTTGTGGAGTTTTAACCACGGAGAAGGCATCAGGAACACTGGCCGGTGGCCATCCGCGACACTGCGTACTTCGCAAGGCACCACCGGGACAAGCTCGGTAGCTCGTAAAATTCACTGTTCGACGCGATCCACCGGGCTTGTCCCGGTTCGGTTCCAACCACTCTACCGGTCACGAGGGATGGGTTGGGGCGTCGGTC
>Ga0105045_10002658_pt1 | contig 15141 bp, 9 predicted proteins | sample MAT02_FD_78089 | JGI IMG/M metagenome (GOLD analysis project Ga0105045, IMG submission 78089) | Freshwater microbial communities from Lake Fryxell liftoff mats and glacier meltwater in Antarctica - MAT-02 (megahit assembly) | ecosystem: Environmental > Aquatic > Freshwater > Ice > Liftoff...
GGCGGCCGAGCCGTGCACCGAGCCATGCAACCGGGCCACGGGCTGGGCTGCGGCATGGTTGGTGCGGCTCGCCCTGCATCCGACCAACCGGCAGCGGGCCCGCAGGTGATGCCGCAACCGGCGCACGGCAGTGGCCCGCCTTCGCCCTGGCTGCAGCGCTGGGCCCACCTGCTGCCGGCGGCCGGCAGCGCGCTGGACCTGGCCTGCGGCAGCGGCCGCCACCTGCGCTGGCTGGCCGCGCGCGGCCTGCATGCCACCGGCATCGACCGCGACGCGGCGGCCCTGGCCGCCTCGGCAGACCTGGCACAGGCCGGCAGCGCCACGCTGATCGCTGCCGACGTGGAGCATGGCCCCTGGCCCTGCCCGGGGCAAACCTTCGACGCCGTGGTCGTCACCAACTACCTCTGGCGCCCGCTGTGGCCGCAGATCCTGGCCAGCCTGGCGCCAGGCGGCGTGCTGCTGTACGAGACCTTCGCCGACGGCAACCAGACCGTCGGCAAGCCGTCGCGGGCCGACTTTCTGCTGCAGCCGGGTGAACTGCTCACCCGGTGTGCCGGCCTGCGCATCGTCGCCTATGAAGACGGTTTCCTCGACGCACCACCGCGCTTCGTGCAGCGGGTGGTGGCGTCCAAAGGCGCCGCCACGGGGCAGCAACATCCGGCCCTGTGGCACCGGCTAAAATCGCCGATTGGCAAGGAATCCGCATGAACCCCATTGTTGGCAGCATCGTCGCGTTGGTCACGCCGATGCACGAAGACGGCAGCGTCGACTACCCCGGTCTGCGCGCCCTGATCGACTGGCACATCGCCGAGGGCACGGATTGCATCGGCGTGGTGGGCACCACCGGTGAATCGCCCACCGTCAGCGTGGACGAGCACTGCGAGATCATCCGCGTGACGGTGCAGCATGCCGCCGGGCGGGTGCCGGTCATGGCCGGCGCCGGCGCCAACAGCACCCGCGAAGCGATCGAGCTGACGAAGTTCAGCAAGGAAGTCGGCGCCGATTGCACGCTGCAGGTGGTGCCCTACTACAACAGGCCCTCTCAGGACGGCATCTACCTGCACTTCAAGGCCATCGCCGAGGCAGTCGATCTGCCGGTGGTGCTGTACAACGTGCCCAGCCGCACGGTGGCCGACATGCTGCCCGAGACCGCCCTGCGCCTGGCCCAGGTGCCCGGCGTGGTCGGCATCAAGGAGGCCAGCGGCAACATCGAGCGTGCAGCGCAGCTGATCAAGCATGCGCCAAACGGCTTCCAGATCTACTCCGGCGACGACGGCACGGCCGTGGCGTTGATGCTGCTGGGCGGGCATGGCAATGTCAGCGTCACCGCGAACGTGGCGCCGCGCCTGATGCACGGGCTGTGCATGGCCGCCATCGCTGGCGATGTGGCCACCGCCCGCACCATCCACCTGCGCCTGCTGTCGCTGCACAAGCAGCTGTTCTGCGAGCCCAGCCCGGCGCCCACCAAGTGGGCGTTGTCGCGCCTGGGCCGCTGCCGGCCCGACGTGCGCCTGCCGATCACCCCACTCACCCTGGCAGGCCAGGCGCTGGTGGACGCCGCGCTGCGCGACGCCGGCCTGCTCTGAACCGCACCCCGCCTTGCGCCACACATCCGCCTGCCCACCCCAACGCAATGGGGTCGGCCCCCATGCCCTGCGCCCATTTCCGGAGACCCGCCACGTGAATTCCCCCTCTGCCCCCACCCGCCTGCGGGCCACCACGCCGCTGCTGGCCCTGAGCCTGGCGCTGGCGCTGGCCGGCTGCTCGTCGTTCGAGAACCTGATGTCGGGCGACAAGGTGGACTACCGCGGCGGCGCGCAGAAGACCGCCGCGCTGGAAGTGCCGCCCGACCTGAGCCAGCTGGCCCGTGAGGGCCGCTACCAGCCGCAGACCGGCGTGGTCAGTGCGTCCACCCTGCGCCAGCCCAATGTCGGTTCGGCAGGCGCCGCGCCGGCCATGGTGGCCCCGAACGCGGTGGCCGACATGCGCATCGAGCGCCAGGGCAATGTGCGCTGGCTGGCGACCAGCCTGCCGCCCGAGAAGCTCTACCCGTTGATCCGCAGCTTCTGGCAGGAGCGCGGCTTCGCGCTGGCGGTGGACAACCCCGAGATCGGCCTGATGGAGACCGACTGGGCAGAGAACCGCGCCAAGATCCCGATGGACGTCATCCGCAGGACCATCGGCAGGGTGTTCGACAGCCTGTACTCGACCTCGGAACGCGACCGCTTTCGCACCCGCATCGAGCGCAGCGCCACCGGCAGCGAGGTCTTCATCAGCCACCGCGGCCTGATGGAGATCTACACCAGCGAGCGCAAGGACAGCACGATGTGGCAGCCCCGGCCGAGCGACCCAGAGCTGGAAGTCGAGTTCCTGTCGCGGCTGATGGTCAGGCTGGGCGCCAAGGAAGACACCGCACGCAGCACCGTGGCGGCCGTGCCCGCAGCGCCGGCCAGGGCGCGGTTGGCGTCGATGCCCGCCACTGCGGCGATGGAGATCGACGAAGGCTTCGACCGTGCCTGGCGCCAGGTGGGCCTGGCACTGGACCGCAGCGGCTTCACCGTGGAAGACCGCGACCGCAGCGCCGGCCTCTACTTCGTGCGCTATGTCGACCCGAAGCTGGCTGGCAGGGACGAGCCCAACTTCTTCACCAAGCTGTTCAGCGGCGGCAAGGAAAACGCCCGGCCGCAACGCCTGCGGGTGCTGGTGAAGGCCAGCGGCGCCAAGTCGGCGGTGACGGTGCAGACCGCCGACGGCAACCCCGACAACAGCGAGCAGGCGCGCACCATCGTCGGCAAGCTGATCGACGCGTTGAAGTAGGCCGGCCACAACAGGTTGGCGCCAGGAGACCATCACAATGCAACAAGCAGAAGACTTCCGTGCCGAAAGCCGGGCCATGCTGGCTCTGCTCGCGCAGGCCGACGCGGCTGCATACAGCGAGCCCACCTTGTTCAAGGGCTGGACCATCAACGCGGTGCTGCAGCATTTGCATTTCTGGAACCAGATGGCCGGCCTGCAGCTGACCGACGAGCCGATGCTGCTGCAGCGGATCGCCGCAGTGAAGGCCCACACCCGCGGCATGCGCGACTTCGAAAACACACACTTCCAGGGCCTGGCGGGTCGTCCGCTGCGCGATGCCTGGCACCAGGGCTTTGAAGCCACCGCCGACGCCTTCGCCCAGGCCGACCCCAAGGCCCGGCTGAAGTGGCCGGGGCCTGACATGAGCGCCCGCTCGTCGATCACAGCGCGCCTGATGGAAACCTGGGCGCACGGGCAGGAGGTCTACGACCACCTGGGCGTGGAACGCCAGAATGCCGACCGGGTGCAGAACATCGTGGTGCTGGGCGTCAACACCTTCGGCTGGACCTACGCCACACGCGGCGAGACTCCGCCAGGCCCGCTTCCGCACCTGGTGCTGAGCGCGCCGTCGGGTGCGGTGTGGACCTACGGCGACCCCAGCACCTCTGAACGCATCGCGGGACGGGCCGACGAGTTCTGCCAGGTCGTCACCCAGACCCGCAACGTGGCAGACACCAGCCTGCAGGTGACCGGCCCGGTGGCCACCGACTGGATGTCCAAGGCGCAATGCTTTGCCGGTGCACCGGAGACGCCTCCGTCCCCCGGTACTCGCCACACCCGGCAGCTGAACTGACCGAACCCAGCGGGCGCTGCGGAACCGGCTTTGCCGGGCCGCTGGGGCTGCCCCCTTGAGGGGGCTGAGGCCGGACACAAACGGTGTGCCGTTTATGCCTGCCGAGGGGCAGGGCCGGCGGCCCTGCGCGGCCTGCAAGGACGGCGCAGCCGCTTCGGGGGTGGGCCATCAGTGGGCCTGTTCCCAGTTGGGGCCCACGCCCACCTCGGCCAGCAGCGGCACGCTCAACTGCGCCACGCCGGCCATCAGCGCCGGCACCTGCTCGCGCGCCCAGGGCAGTTCGTCCTCGGGCACCTCCAGCACCAGTTCGTCATGCACCTGCATCACGATGGCGCTGCGCCTGCCGCCTGCGTCCAGCGCGGCCTGCACCGCGATCATCGCCAGCTTGATCAGGTCGGCCGCCGTGCCCTGCATCGGCGCGTTGATGGCCTGGCGCTCGGCGCCTGCGCGGCGGGGGCCGTTGCCGCCACGGATCTCGGGCAGCTCGATGCGGCGGCCGAACAGCGTTTCCACATAGCCCTTGTCGGCAGCGCTGGCCTTGGTCTCGTCCATGTAGCGCTTCACCCCGGCAAAGCGGGCGAAGTAACGTTCGATGAAGTCCTTGGCCATCTTCTGGTCGATGCCCAGGGCCTGCGCCAGGCCGAAGGCGCCCATGCCGTAGATCAGGCCGAAGTTGATGGTCTTGGCATAGCGGCGCTGCTCGCTGGTGACCGCGTCCACCGTGGTGTTGAACACCTCGGCGGCGGTGGCCTTGTGCACGTCCAGCCCCTCGGCAAAGGCGCGGGTCAGGCCGGGGTCGCCGCTGATGTGGGCCATGATGCGCAGCTCGATCTGGCTGTAGTCGGCTGACACGATCACGTGGCCCGGCGGGGCGATGAAGGCCTCGCGCACACGCCGGCCCTCTGCCGTGCGGATGGGGATGTTCTGCAGGTTGGGGTCGTTGCTGCTCAGGCGCCCGGTGATGGCGACCGCCTGCGCATAGTTGGTGTGCACCCGGCCGGTGGCGGGGTTCACCATCAGCGGCAGCTTGTCGGTGTAGGTGCCCTTCAACTTGGCCAGGCTGCGGTGCTCCAGGATGCGCGCCGGCAGCGGGTAGTCGGCGGCCAGTTCCTGCAGCACTTCTTCGTCGGTGCTGGGCGCACCGCTGGCAGTCTTCTTCTTCACCGGCAGGCCCAGGCGGTTGAACAGGATCTCGCCGATCTGCTTCGGGCTGCCCAGGTTGAACGGCTGGCCGGCGATGTCGTAGGCCTGCTGCTCCAGCTGCAGCATGCGCTCGGCCAGTTGCTGGCTCTGCCGGGCAAGTACCGCGCTGTCGATCAGCACGCCATGGCGCTCGATGCGCTGCAGCAGCAGGCTCACCGGCATCTCGATGTCGCGGTAGACATGCAGCAGGCCCGGCACCGCCGCCACCTGCGGAAACAGCGTCTGGTGCACCTGCAACGTCATCTCGCTGTCTTCGCCGCTGTAGGTGCTGGCGCGCTCCACGTCCACCTGGCTGAACGAAATCTGGTGCACGCCCTTGCCGCACAGGTCTTCATAGCCCAGGCCCTTGCGGCCCAGGTGGCGTTCGGCCAGCTTCTCCAGGCCATGGGTAAGGTGCGCCTCGAACACATAGCTTTGCAGCATGGTGTCGTGCTGCCAGCCGCGCACGGTGATGCCGTGGTTGGCCAGCACATGGGTGTCGTACTTGATGTTCTGACCCACCTTGGGTGCGGCGGCGTCTTCCAGCCACGGGCGCAGCGCGGCCAGCACGGTGTCGAGCGGCAGTTGCTCGGGCGCGCCGGCGTAGTCGTGCGCCAGGGGCACATAAGCTGCCTCGCCGGGCTGCACGGCGAAGCTGATGCCGACGATGCGGGCGCGCAGCGGGTCCAGGCTGTCGGTCTCGGTGTCGAGCGCGGCCAGCGGCGCGGCGCGCAGGCGGGCGATCCAGGCTTCGAGTTGGGCCACTTCCACCACCGTCTCATAGCGGCGCGCCAGCTGGCTGTTGTCTGGCAGGGTGGGGGCGGCGCCGGTGCCGTCGGCGTCGAACAGACCAGGGTTCGCGGCGGGCGCGCTGCTGCTGCCCAGGCCCAGCTCGGCCTCCAGCTCTTTGCGCCAGGCCTTGAAGCCGTAGCGCTGGTAAAAGTCGAGCAGGCCTTCGCGGTCCACCGGCTTCAGCGCCAGCGCCTCCACCGCCGGCCAGCCAGGCACGTGGGCCGCCAGGTCGCAGTCGGTCACCACGGTGATCAGGCGCCGGCCCTGCGGCAACCAGTCGAGCGCCTTGCGCAGGTTCTCGCCGGCCACGCCCTTGATGCTCTGGGCCGCCGCCACCACGCCGTCCAGGCTGCCATGTTCGGCAATCCACCTGGCAGCAGTCTTGGGGCCCACCTTGTCGACGCCCGGCACGTTGTCCACCGTGTCGCCGACGAGGGTGAGGTAGTCGATGATGCGGGCGGGCGGCACGCCGAACTTGGCGACCACGCCGGCGATGTCCAGCCGCTCGTTGCTCATCGTGTTGATCAGCGTGACCTGGTCGGTCACCAGCTGGGCCAGGTCCTTGTCGCCGGTCGAGATCACCACCCGGTGGCCGGCGGCCGCGCCCACGTTGGCGAGTGTGCCGATGGCGTCGTCGGCCTCGATGCCGGGCACCTCCAGCACCGGCCAGCCCAGCAGGCGCACCACTTCGTGGATCGGTGCGATCTGGGTGCGCAGGTCGTCGGGCATGGGCGCGCGCTGGGCCTTGTACTGGCCGTACCAGGCATCCCGGAAGGTGGGCCCATGGGCATCGAACACACATGCGGCATGCCCGCCGGGGCCGCTGCCGATGATCTGCTCGCGCAGCCGCTTCATCATCGCCACCAGGCCATGGATGGCGCCGGTGGGAAAGCCGTCTGGCCCGCGCAGATCAGGCATGGCGTGGTACGCACGGTACAGGTAGCTGCTGCCGTCGACCAGCAGCAGCATGGGCAGGGGGGGTGTGGCGTCTTGCATGCCCGGATTGTGGTGGCAGCGGCCGCGCCTGCCACCGGGCAGCCCGCCACCTAGAATCGCAACATGACACGCCTGACTCTGATGCTGTGCCTGGCCGCCACCGCTGCCGGTTGCGCCGGCCTTGCGCCGGGCACCGGCAGCGAAGCCGCCCTGCAACGCCTGGTCAGCGAGGACGACCAGGTCCGCATCACCGAGCTGCGGTTGCGCGGCCAGACGCAGCGCATCACCGTCGACAACAAGGGCAGCGCCGCGCCGCGCTACGAGATCACGCCGCAGGCAGCCGGCAGCGACCCCTCGGGCGCCAGAACCAGTGCCGGCCAGCGTGTCTGGACGGTGCTGAGCTTCTAGCCCTGCCATGGCCGTGTTCACCGATGTCACGCCGGCCGAAGCCGGCGCGCTGACCGAGCGCCTGGGCGCCGGCATGCTGCTGCGGCTGCAGGGCATCGACGCGGGCATCGAGAACAGCAACTTCTTCGTCAGCACCACCAGCGGTGAATGGGTGCTCACCCTGTTCGAACGGCTGGGCGCCGACCAGCTGCCCTTCTATCTGCGGCTGATGCAGCACCTGGCGCAGCGCGGCCTGCCGGTGCCCGAGCCGCGTGCCGATGCCAGCGGCAACATCCTGCACCAGGTGGCCGGCAAGCCGGCGGCCCTGGTCACCCGCCTGCCCGGCCACCACCAGCTGGCGCCCGACCTGCACCACTGCAGCCAGCTCGGCAGCCTGCTGGCGCGCATGCACCTGGCGGTGGCCGACTTCCCGTTGCAGCAGCCCAACCTGCGCGGCCGCGCCTGGTGGCCCGGCATCGCGCTGGCAGTGCGGCCGCACCTGGGCGCGGCGCAGCAGCAGCTGCTCGATGCCGAACTCGCCTTCCAGCAGCAGGTGGCGGCGTCGCCGGCCGTTGGCGCACTGCCGCAGGGCGCCGTGCATGCCGACCTGTTCTGCGACAACGTGTTGTTCGACGGCCTGCCCGGGCATGAGAAGCTGACCGGCGCGTTCGACTTCTACTTCGCCGGCACCGACAGCTTCGGCTACGACCTGGCGGTGTGCCTGAACGACTGGTGCCTGAACGCCGACGACGCCAGCCTGGACGAGGCACGCGCCCAGGCCCTGGTGCAGGCCTACCAGGCACACCGGCCGCTGGCGGCAGCCGAGCACCGGTTGCTGCCGGCGCTGCTGCGCGCTGCGGCGCTGCGCTTCTGGCTGTCGCGACTGGGCGACTGGCACCTGCCGCGCCCGGCCGCCCTGTTGAACCCCAAGGACCCGGCGCACTTCGAGCGCGTGCTGCGCGCACGCATCGCCCAGCCCTGGCACGCCCTGCGCTGAAGCGCCAGGCTCCTGTTTCCCCATCCAACCAGAATCGACCACCCGCACCATGGGACTTCGCCTTCAACCGGTCGCCCCCGCCCAGGGCTGGCGCTGGCTGCGCCAGGGGCTGCAGCTGTGGCTGCAGCGCCCGCTCTCCTTCGTCGGGCTGTTCGTCGTCTTCCTGTTCAGCGTGCTGTTGCTGATGGTGGTGGTGCCCTACCTGGGCGGGCCGCTGGGCATGGCGCTGCTGCCGATGCTGAGCCTGGGCTTCATGATTGCCAGCCGCAGCGCGCTGGCCGGCGGGCCGGTGCATATCGGCCAGTTGGTCGAAGGCCTGCGCCACCCGGTGCGCAGCCAGCGCCAGGCTCAGTGGGTCCTGTGCGCTGCCTATGCGCTGGGCACCATGCTGGTGATCACCCTGGCCGACTGGGTCGACGGCGGCACCTTCGAGGCACTGCAGCGCGAGATGGCTGCTGCCAGCAGCGACGGCAAACCCTCCAGCCAGGTCGCTGCGATCCTGGCCGACCCGCGGCTGGTGCAGGGCATGCTGGTGCGGGTTGGCCTGGCCGGCTTGTTGTCGGTACCGTTCTGGCACGCACCGGCCCTGGTGCACTGGGGTGGCCAGGGGGCCATTCAGGCGCTGTTCAGCAGCACGCTGGCCTTGTGGCGCACCCGCGGTGCATTCACCTTGTACGTGTTGGGCTGGGGCGGGGTGATGGTGGCCACCGTCGCGGTGTTCTCGCTGGTGGCGGCGCTCACCGGCGCCGGCCAGTTGCTGGGGCTGATGACCTTGCCCATCGGCCTGGCGTTCTCGGCGGCGTTCTATGCATCGCTGTGGTTCAGCTTCGCCGACACCTTCGGCGGCGACGGCGTCGTGGCGCCCGGCTGACACCGCGCGGCGGCAAGCTTGCCGCCTGCACACCGCAACCACAGCGCCGTCACATTCGCGCAACACTGCGTCCGACCCGGCGCGGGCGTCATCGGCGCGGGCGGGCTGGGCCGGCAGAATCTGCGGCACGCTGCTGCGCGTGCCAGCAGTGCGCATGCCGAGGTGCGGCACGCAGCTTGCTCGCTGCCGTCTCGCTCGCTATCCACGCATTGCCCACCGTCCACACCCAGAGGTCACCTCGATGCCGCGTTCCACCGCCCCGTCCCTTCCTTCCCCGTCCCTTCCCGCCCTGTCGCCGTTGTGTGCCGCCGTGCTGGTGGCCTGGGCCGGTCCGGCCTGGGCGCAAGCCACGCCCGGCCAGTTGCAGACCGTCACCGTGACGGCAGAACGCCGGGCGGAGAACCTGCGCGACGTGCCGAGCTCCATTTCGGTGCTGAACACTGATCTGCTGGATGCGTTGAACACCGGCGGGCAGGACCTGCGCATGCTGGCCGGCCGCGTGCCCAGCCTCAACATCGAATCGTCCTTCGGCCGCGCCTTTCCCCGCTTCTACCTGCGTGGCTATGGCAACACCGACTTCCGCCTGAATGCGTCGCAACCGGTGTCGCTGGTGTATGACGACGTGGTGCAGGAGAACCCCATCCTGAAGGGCTTCCCGGCCTTCGACCTGGACCGCATCGAAGTGCTGCGCGGCCCGCAGGGCACGCTGTTCGGCCGCAACACGCCGGCCGGTGTGGTGAAGTTTGAATCGGTCAAGCCGTCGACCAAGAAAATGGACGGCTATGCCAGCCTGTCCCTGGGCACCTACAAGACCGTCAATGCCGAAGCTGCGGTCAACCTGCCGCTGTCCTCCGACATGGCCATGCGCGTTTCGGCGCTGAACCAGACCCGCAGCGACTGGGTGCACAACGACCATCCCAACGCGCTGACCAGGGACCTCGAAGGCTACCGCGACAGCGCCCTGCGGGTGCAGTTCCTGTATGAGCCGAGCAAGCAGTTCAGCGCGCTGGCCAATGTGCATGTGCGCGACTACGACGGCTCTGCCCGGCTGTTCCGCGCCAACATCATCGAGAGGGGCACAAACGACCTGGTGGCGGGCTTCGACCCGGCCAAGGTCAGCTACGACGGCAAGAACGAAAGCAATGTGCAGAACTACGGCACCAACCTGCGCATGCGCTGGACCCTGGGTGGCATGGCGCTGAACTCGATCACCGGCTTCGAGCAGGTGAAGACCTTCAGCCGCGGTGACATTGACGGCAGTGCCGGCCCGTACTTCAACCCCAGCCTGCCCTTCGCGTCGGAAACGGCCGACGGCATGCCCGAGCATTCGCAGTTCTCGCAGGAATTCCGGCTCGAATCGCTGGGCAGTGGCCCGCTGGGCTGGCAGGCCGGCGTGTATCTCTTCCGCGAAGACTACAAGATCGAGAGCTTCAGCTACGACTCGACCAACGCCAGCGCACAGGACGGCTACCAGCGCGTACGCCAGAAGAACGATGCGGTCGCAGTGTTCGGCGCGGTCAACTACGACGTGAGCCCCGCGCTGAAGCTGCGCGGCGGCCTGCGCTACACCCGCGACAACAAGAAGTTCACGGTGGAGGCCTATGAGCAGAGCGGCTTCGCGCCCTGCATCGGGCCGACGCTTGGCATCCCGGGCTCCGGTCCGCTGAAGTGCAACATCACGCAGCTGGCCGGCCTGGAACCCGACGGCAACCTGTCGTCGTCGCCGAAGGACAGCAAGTTCAGCTGGGACGCCAGCGGCACTTACGCGCTCGACAAGGACACCAACCTGTACGCCCGCGTGGCCACCGGTTTCCGTGGCAGCAGCGTGCAGGGCGCGGGCGCCTTCAACGGCAAGTCGGTGGCCGGGCCGGAGACCAACACCTCGTATGAGGCCGGCATCAAGACCGACCTGTTCAACAAGCGGGCGCGGCTGAACTTCGGTGTCTTCCACTACAACGTGAAGGACCTGCAGCTCACCGCCGTGGGTGGTGCCAGTGGCAATGCAAACGTGCTGGTGTCGGCCAAGAAGGCCACCGGCCAGGGCTTCGAGATGGACCTGCAGGCCTTTGTCACCGACAACCTGCTGGCCACCCTGGGCGTGGGCTACAACGACACCCGGATCAAGGACGCCAACCTGGCCGTCTCGGCCTGTGCATCCTGCACGGTGACCAACCCGCTCACCGCTGGCGGCAAGGCCCTGATCAACGGCAACCCGCTGCCGCAGGCCCCCAAGACCACGCTGAACTTCTCGCTGAAGTACACCCAGCCGATGGGCGACGGCGCCGAGCTGTATGCCTACACCGACTGGGTCTACCGCAGCAAGGTGAACTTCTTCCTCTACGAAAGCACCGAGTTCACCAGCAAGCCGGTGACCGAAGGGGGCTTGCGCGTGGGCTACACCTGGGGCAATGGCAAGTACGACGTGGCCGCCTTCGGCCGCAACATCACCAACCAGATCCGGGTGGTGGGCGGCATCGACTTCAACAACCTCACCGGCTTCATCAACGAGCCGCGCACCTGGGGCCTGCAGTTCAAGGCGCAGTTCTGACGATGCGGCGTGCGGCCGGCCTGGTGTTGCTGGCAGCTGCCGTGGCGGGCAGCGCGCTGGCACAGCCGGCCGTGATCTACGAGTTGGGCGGCAAGGCCGACCGCTCGTTCAACCAGGCCGCGTTCGAAGGCGCAGAGCGCTGGCGCCAGGCCACCGGCGGGCGCTACCTCGAGTTCGAGGTGGCGCAGTCGGCCCAGCGTGAACAGGCCGCGCGCCGCTTCGCCGAGCGTGGCGCGGCGCCGGTGGTGGCCATCGGCTTTCCGCAGGCGGCGGCCATCACCACCGTGGCGCGTGAATTCCCGAAGACACCGTTCGCCATCGTCGACGCGGTGGTCGACCTGCCCAATGTGCAGAGCTTCGTCTACCGCGAGCATGAGGGGTCGTTCCTGGTCGGCCTGCTGGCGGCGATGGCCAGCAAGAGCGGCAAGGTCGGCTTCGTCGGTGGCATGGACATCCCGCTGGTGCGGCGCTTCCTGTGCGGCTACGAGCAGGGCGCCCGCCATGCCAACCCGAAGGTGGTGGTGCTGTCGGCCATGTCGGGCAGCACCCCGGCAGCCTGGACCGACCCGGCCCGGGGCGCCGAGCTCACCAAGACCCAGATCGCCCAGGGCGTCGATGTCGTGTTCGCCGCCGCCGGCACCACCGGCCTGGGCATCATGCAGGCGGCCAGGGACGGCGGCATCCTGGCCATCGGCGTGGACAGCAACCAGAACCATCTGCACCCGGGCACCATGCTGACCTCGATGGTCAAGCGGGTCGACCTGGCGGTGGAGCAGGCCTTCCGCAGCGTGAAGCCCGGCATCACCGCGCTGGGCCTGAAGGAGGGCGGTGTCGACTACGCCGTCGACCAGCACAACGACAAGCTGCTGACGCCCGCGATGCGCCGGGCCGCCGAGACCGCACGCGCCGACATCGTGGCTGGCCGGCTGAAGGTGATCGACTACACCGTGGCCAACAGCTGCCGCTGAGCGCGCCACCGCCGGCCAGCCCGCTGCAGTGGGGGGCGGCTTCTACAATTCACCCTTCCCTCTGACACGCCCAGCGCTGCCGGCCTGCCCGGCCGGCCTGGCGCCCTGCTGCCCCCATGACCGAACTCGTAAAATCCTTCGAACCCGCTGCCATCGAAGCCCGTTGGGCGCCGCTGTGGGAGCAAAGCGGCGTCTACGCGCCGTCGCTGGACCCGGCCCGGCCGTCGTTCTGCGTCCAGCTGCCGCCGCCGAACGTCACCGGCACGCTGCACATGGGCCACGCGTTCAACCAGACCATCATGGACGCGCTGACGCGCTACCACCGCATGCGCGGCTTCAACACCCTGTGGGTGCCCGGCACCGACCATGCCGGCATCGCCACGCAGATCGTGGTGGAGCGGCAGCTGCAGGAGCAAGGCATCAACCGGCACGACCTGGGCCGTGACGCTTTCGCTGCCAAGGTGTGGGACTGGAAGGCGCAGAGCGGCGCCACCATCACCCGGCAGATGCGGCGCATGGGCGACAGCGTGAGCTGGGCGCATGAGTACTTCACGATGGACCCGAAGCTGTCGGCCACCGTCACCGAAACCTTCGTGCGGCTGTATGAAGAGGGCCTGATCTACCGCGGCAAGCGCCTGGTCAGCTGGGACCCGGTGCTGAAGTCGGCGGTGTCCGACCTGGAGGTCGAGAGCGAGGAGGAAGACGGCTTCCTTTGGCACATCGCCTACCCGCTGGAGGACGGCAGCGGTCAATTGGTGGTGGCCACCACCCGGCCCGAAACCATGCTGGGCGACACCGCCGTGATGGTGCACCCCGATGACGCGCGCTACACCGCCTTCATCGGCAAGCAGGTGCGCCTGCCGATCACCGGCCGCCTGGTGCCGGTGATCGCCGATGCCTATGTCGACAAGGCCTTCGGCACCGGCGTGGTCAAGGTGACTCCGGCGCACGACACCAACGACTACCAGGTGGGCCTGCGCCATGGCCTGGAGATGCTGACCATCTTCACCCTGGACGCCAGGGTATGGGACGGCGCCCCCGCCGCCTACCGCGGGCTGGACCGCTTTGCCGCCCGCAAGGCGATCGTCGCCCAGCTGGACGCCGAAGGCCTGCTGGTGGAGACGAAGAAGCACAAGCTGCAGGTGCCGCGCTGCGCCCGCACCGGCCAGGTGATCGAGCCCATGCTCACGGATCAATGGTTCGTGGCGATGACCAAGCCCAGGGCATCCAAGGACGGCAAGCCAGGCAAGAGCATCGCCCAGCAGGCCATCGAGGTGGTCGAATCGGGCGAGGTGCAGTTCGTGCCCGAGCAATGGGTGAACACCTACAACCAGTGGATGAAGAACATCCAGGACTGGTGCATCAGCCGCCAGCTGTGGTGGGGCCACCAGATCCCGGCCTGGTACGGCAGCGGTCGCGAGCTGTTCGTCGCCCGCGACGAGGCCGAGGCCCGCGCCCAGGCCACAGCGGCCGGCTACAACGGCACGCTGACGCGAGACCCCGATGTGCTGGACACCTGGTACAGCAGCGCCCTGGTGCCCTTCTCCACTCTGGGCTGGCCGGCCAAGACCATCGAACAAGACCTGTTCCTGCCCAGCAGCGTGCTGGTCACCGGCCACGACATCATCTTCTTCTGGGTCGCCCGGATGATCATGATGACGAAGCACTTCACCGGCAAGGTGCCGTTCAGGCATGTGTACATCCATGGCCTGGTGCTCGATGCGCAGGGCAAGAAGATGAGCAAGAGCGACGGCAACGTGCTCGATCCGGTCGACCTGATCGACGGCATCGCGCTGGCGCCTTTGCTGGACAAGCGCACCACCGGCCTGCGCAAGCCCGAGACCGCGCCCAAGGTGCGCAAGGCCACCGAGAAAGAGTTTCCCGACGGCATCCCCGCCTACGGTGCCGACGCGCTGCGCTTCACCTTCGCCGCCATGGCCACGCTGGGGCGCACGGTGAACTTCGACACCAGGCGCTGCGAGGGCTACCGCAACTTCTGCAACAAGCTGTGGAACGCCACCCGCTTCGTGCTGATGAATTGCGAAGGCCAGGATTGCGGCCTGAAGGAGCACACCAAGGCCGAATGCCAGCCTGGTGGCCCGGCGCATGGCTACATGCGCTTCAGCGCGGCCGACAAATGGATCAGCAACGAACTGCAGCGGGTGCAAGCCACCGTGGCGGAAGGCTTCGCCAGCTACCGGCTGGACAACGTGGCCAACGCAATCTACCAGTTCGTGTGGGACAGCTACTGCGACTGGTACCTGGAGATCGCCAAGGTGCAGATCCAGCTGGGCGATGCGGCGCAGCAGCGCGCCACCCGCCGCACCCTGATCCGCAATCTGGAAGCGGTGCTGCGCCTGCTGCATCCGGTGACGCCCTTCGTCACCGCCGAGCTGTGGGAGACGGTGGCGGTGGTCGCCGGTCGCAAGACGGCCGGCTCTGCCGAGACCATCGCCAGCGCGCCCTACCCGCTGGCGCAGCCCGACAAGGTCGACCCGGCGTCCGACGCCTGGATGGAGCGCCTGAAGGCGGTGGTGGCGGCCAGCCGCAGCCTGCGCAGCGAGATGGGCCTGTCACCGGCCGAGCGGGTGCCGATGCTGGCCAACGGCGACCCCATCTTCATCGACGCAGCCGGCCCGCTGATCCAGGCGCTGGCCAGGCTGTCGGGCGTCCGGCGCATCGACGACGAGGCGCAGTTCGCCGCCGCCAGCGCCAGTGCGCCGGTGGCGATGCAGGCCGGTCTGCGCCTGGCGCTGCAGGTCACCATCGACCTGGCCGCCGAACGTGCGCGCCTGGGCAAGGAAGTGGCCC
>Ga0105045_10002659_pt1 | contig 15140 bp, 11 predicted proteins | sample MAT02_FD_78089 | JGI IMG/M metagenome (GOLD analysis project Ga0105045, IMG submission 78089) | Freshwater microbial communities from Lake Fryxell liftoff mats and glacier meltwater in Antarctica - MAT-02 (megahit assembly) | ecosystem: Environmental > Aquatic > Freshwater > Ice > Liftoff...
AAACTGGCCAGTACTCGATGGGATAGTAGCTTATTCAAGTACGGGAAACTGATATCGAAAGATGAAGTGAAGGCAATTTTTACGGATCGTAAACAACAGGGTTGGCAGTACTTCAAACAGCATTACGGGACTGAACTACATGAATTTTCAAGCCCTATCTTCATTCGAGATAACACGTTGTGTGTCTTTTACTCAGGACATAGCTGTGACTATGAATGTGGCGAGGGAGCATTAGCCATCTTCAAAAAGGAAAAAGAGGATTGGGTTCTTTGGATGACACTTTATGTCTGGATGAGCTAAGTAAAACAAACTCAATTGTTGTACTCAAGTAAGAATACACTTATTCAGCTTGCCTCTAACCTTCTATTTTAGGCCACATAACATAATCTAAGTTATAAAACGCTGCTTGGGATAATACAATGCCCAGCCACTTCTCACGATTGGCCGGGCGTTGTACTTTTTGGCTTGGTTGGTCAACCCTGAAATTTTAGGACGCTTAACCAGCAATCAATTTGTTGGCCGTAGCCCTGATAGCAACCGATCAATCTCTTTTGAAGAGAAGCCGGTGTATTCAGCGATCTCAGCAATGGACAGCTTCCCGGCCCGCAACATCTTGAGAACAGTCTCTTCTTTTGCTTCCTGTATCTGGGCATTTACTACCCGGATTACCTCAGCGTTGATAGCCAGCGTCCGTTCATAGGCGAACCGCTCATCGGGCGTCATTTTGCGCTTGTCTAACTCATCAATGGCTACCTGAAGCCACTCCTCGTTCCAGAACTTGGGGAACTGAGTCGGTTGGGTCGTCGTGTGAATCGTTTTCATGGTGTACACAAGTTTATTAACCTATCCAATGGCCTGCGCTAAATCCTGAATCAGGTCGTCGGCGTCTTCGATGCCGACGCTGAGCCGGATGAGGGTGTCTTTCAGGCCGTTTTTGTGGCGTTCGTCGGCGGGGATGCTGGCGTGGGTCATGCTGGCCGGGTGCGTACACAACGACTCGACACCACCGAGCGATTCGGCCAGCGAAAACACATGAAAGCTTTCCATTACCCGCATAGCCTCGTCCATCCGGTCGCCCACGAGTTCAAACGAGAGCATCCCGCCGAAGCCGCTCATCTGCCGTTTGGCCAGTTCGTGACCGTTGTGCGTGGGCAGGCCGGGGTAATGCACTGCGCCGACTTTGGGATGCTGTTGCAGGTATTCGGCAATTTTCTGCGCGTTTTCGCAGTGCCGCTGCATCCTGATGTGCAGGGTTTTTATGCCGCGCAGGACCAGAAAGCAGTCCTGTGGTCCCGGCACGGCTCCGCAGGCATTCTGGATAAATGCCAGTTTCTGAGCCGTTTCGTCGTCGTTCAGCACAATGGCCCCCATAACCGTATCGGAGTGGCCGCCGAGGTATTTCGTAGCTGAATGCACCACGATGTCGGCTCCCAAATCGAGCGGGTTTTGCAGGTACGGCGACGCAAACGTATTATCAACCACAAGCTGAATACCGCGTGATTTGGTGATGTTGGCCACAGCCGCAATGTCCACCAGCCGCAGCAGCGGATTGGTCGGCGTTTCGATCCAGACCATTTTTGTATTCGGTGTAATGGCCGCTTCCAGAGCCGACGCATCGGATAGGTCAACGAAGTTGAATTTTAGGCCAAACTCCTGAAATACGCGCACCATGATCCGGTACGTACCGCCGTAGAGGTCGTTGCTGGCAATGATTTCGTCGCCGGGCCGGAACAGTTTCAGAATGGCGTCGGTAGCGGCTAAGCCCGATGCATAGCAGATGCCGTGCTTCCCGTTTTCGAGGGCGGCCAGGTTGGTTTGCAGTACGTCGCGGGTGGGGTTTTGTGTCCGGGCGTACTCGTAGCCCTTATGTTTGCCCGGCGATTCCTGTACGTAAGTCGAGGTCTGGTAAATGGGCGTCATAATCGCGCCCGTAGTCGGGTCCGGCTCGACACCGGCATGGATGGCTTTTGTTCCGAAGTTCATCTGGTGAAGTTAGCGGTTATAGCCCATCTACACAAAATCACCCGTTTACCCGTTTAACTAATCAGTGAAAAACACCATTCTCAAGAAATTTACCGGAACGGCCCTGCTGGGTGTTCTGCTGTCTATTACGCCCATTGTGTTTACGTCGGTGCTGAGCTACTACGCCATCGTTTACGAAACCACGATTGCGGGGCTGACCGCCGGGCAGTGGGTGCTGGTTACGCTGATTTGCACCATCACTTCAGCCGCCCTTACGCCCCCCACGATGCTGGCGTTGCTGTTTGGGTATTTTCTGGGCTGGGTTGCCATGTTGCCTATTCTGGTGATTAACCTCGGCGGGATTCTGTTCATCAACGGACTCGTTCGCTGGATTGACCGCGACCGGTTTGTGCGGTATCTGCGGCAGAACCCCAAATCGCAGTCGGTGCTGGACAGGATTCTGAACAGGGAGCTTGAGGTTATTTTTTTCACCAAACTCTCACCCATTCTGCCGTTTGGGCTGACCAACCTGCTCTTCGCCTTGTCGGGGGCCAGTCTCTGGAATATTTTGCTGGGTGGTTTTTTGGGGATGCTGCCCCGCACACTGCTCGCCGTCTGGTCGGGCCGCGAAGCCCGCGAAATCAGGGCTTTGCTCAACGATCCTAACCAGAGCCGCTGGGGCGAAATCGTTATCATCGGGCTGATTGTCATCTCCATCATCGGCCTGTGGCAGGTGGTACAGCGGGCATTGGCAAAACGCTAAATCTGCGCTGCCACCTGCTCAATCAAATGCGTATGACCCGTTTTCAGCACTGTCAGTTCGTAATGGCGAAGGCGGTTGGTGAGGGGCAAAATATATGGCCCTGGCACAATACGGTCGAACGCGCCGGTAAAGAACCGAACCTGAATAGGGTGGCTGTTGAGCAATGTCGCGATGGCGTGGAGATTGGGCCGGATGAGCCGAAACTGCGTCCAGGTGTCATACACCAACTGCCGTTGTTGGGGCGTAGCCAGCGAGAGTTCGGCGAAGCGCATGGCTGTCCGGTTCAGCAACCCCGCCCGCACCAGTGCGTGACCGACCTGATTTAACACGGACAGATGCCGCAGCGTGTACTGGAATAGCCAGCGGCCAGCCGGGGTTGCAGTGGACAGTCGATACCAGAAACTGCGCGTAATGCCATCGGGCGCAATGAGCCAGAGCTGGTCGATACGGTCGGCAAAGGCGTCGAGCGCAGCCAGCGCAAACCGCCCGCCGAGACTAAACCCCACCAGCGAAAACCGGTTGATGTGCTGCGTCTGTAAAAAGCCGCGTATGAGTTGCTGCCAGTCGGCTTTTGTGAGCATGGGGCCATCGGTCAACTCGCTTTTGCCGTGCAGAAACAGGTCGATGGCATATACCGTAAAGCCGCTATCGGGCTGGCTTTGAAACGGTGTGTAGGCTGTGCTGTCCTGACCGAAGCCGTGAAACGCCAGCATCACCGCCGGACCGCTGCCAAATACCCGAAAGGCCACGCGCCCCCGGTGGCTGTTGAAAAACTGAACGTCGGTTGCGGCTATCATCGGCTCAAAAGTACGCGAATGCAGGATTCTGTTTGAAAACCCCGCCACTTTCCGCAACTTCGCCAGCCACAACCCGCCCGTGACCTTTTGCCCGTTACGGTTGTTTATCAATAAAGAAACCTACCAAACCAACTATGGAAGCCATTCTCGACGAAGTACAGCGCGTGGGCTACGTGAACCAGCCCGTTGACGATACCCTTGATTTAGTTGCCGAAATAAAGCGGCTCAAAAAAGAAAAGAACGCCGTTATTCTGGCTCACTATTACGTGGACGATGCCATTCAGGACCTGGCCGACTACGTGGGTGACAGTCTCGGCCTGAGTCAGCAGGCAGCCGCTACCCCCGCCGATATGATTGTGTTCTGCGGGGTGCATTTCATGGGCGAAACAGCCAAAGTGCTTTCGCCAAACAAAAAAGTTGTTATTCCCGACCTGAACGCGGGCTGCTCCCTCGCCGACTCGGCCCCCGCCGATAAATTTGCCGCCTTCAAGGCGCAGTATCCCGACCACATCGTGCTGTCGTACATCAACTGCTCTGCCGACATCAAAGCCCTGTCCGACATTATCGTGACGTCGTCCAACGCGCTGAAAATTGTGGAGAGTCTGCCGAAAGACCAGAAAATCATCTTCGCGCCCGATGCGAATCTGGGCCGGTACGTAGCCAACAAAACCGGGCGCGACATGGTCTTGTGGGAAGGAGCCTGTATTGTGCATATCGACCTGTCGCTGGAGAAATTAAAAGCCCTGCAACTGGAATACCCCGACGCCAAATTTATTGCCCACCCCGAATGTCAGGAACACATCCTGCGCGAAGCTGACTTCATCGGCTCCACAACCGCTCTGCTGAAATACGTAGTCGATAGCCCAGCTGATACGTTTATTGTGGGTACCGAAGCGGGCATTTTGCACAAGATGCGCCTGGCCGCACCCGGCAAAAAACTGATTCCTGCTCCGGCCAACGCCAACAACACCTGTGCGTGTTCGGAGTGTCCGTACATGAAAATGAATACGCTCGAAAAGCTGTACAACTGTATGCTGTACGAACAGCCCGAAATTCTGGTGCCGGAAGCCGTGCGCCTGAAAGCCTACGAATCCGTAGCCCGAATGCTGGAACTATCAAAGTAAACCAATGAAAACCATGCAACAGATCATTTTACAACCTCAGACACCCGACGAACTGCGCCTGGTAAAGCAGTTTGCTAAGGTTATGAAAATCAAAACCGTTGCCATAAAGGAAACGCCCGCTGAGAAGAGAAAGCGCGAGTTTTTGGAAGGGCTGGACCGCAGCGCGCAGGCCGTTCAGGCACATCTGCGCGGTGAAATCAAACTGAAATCAGCCCGTGAACTACTCGATGAACTTTGAAGTCGTTGTTACTTCTGATGCGGTTAGAGAAGTGAAGCAATTATCAAAGCGTCACCGGTCGTTCCGTGCCGATTTTGATAATTGATTACATTGCTCGAAGAAAATCCACAACAGGGCGAACCGCTTGGTAAGTACTGCTTCAAAATCCGAATGGCAATACGCTCAAAACAAAAGGGTAAAAGTGGCGGTGCCAGAGTCATTACCTGCGTTAAAATCGTAGCCGAAGAAGTATTCATTATCGCCATTTATGACAAAAGCGAACTGGGCGCCATTACCGACCAGGAGATTGGAAATCGCTTGATCAACAACGGATTGTAGTTAAACGTCACAGCACCAGCTCACTAAACAGCCGCGCCAGTGTTTCGGCGGGGTCGGCGCACAGGCCGGGGTGAACGGGCGAGGTTTGCACTACCGTACTGCGCGTGGCCGTCAGCCACCGAAACCGACTGGCCGGGGGTAACTGCCCGATGAGGCCCCCTTCCCGCCGACCGGCGCAGATTTTCTCAAAAGCCCCCAGCCGTTCTTCCAGTTCATCTACGTCAGGCTCCAGCGCGAACACCCGCAGTCGGGCTTCGGAAAGTGCGTATTTCGTTTGCAGAAACCCCTGCGCCGAGCAATATAGAATCACGCCCACGTTGATGAACTCTTCGCGCTCCACGCGCGGCACCACCCGAATCACGGCATACTCAAACAAGTGCATGGCGGGCGTTGTTGGCAGCGTTCACAAAAACATCGGAATGGGCCAGTCGCGTCGTCAAAAAGCCCGTGTACATAGCCCGCCGTTCGTCGGGCGTCATCCCGGACGATTCATCCATCAGCCACGCATCCGGCACAAGCGAGACAATAGCCCGGATGTGGTCGGGCGTGAGTAGCTGGCGGTATTCGGCGTTTACGGCATCGAGTTCGGTGGCGTGGGACAGTAGCACATGGTCTTTTATGTTCAGAAACGGGCGCGTGGCCTGGGCTTCCCAGGGTTGGTCAGCATGGTGGAAATATAGGGCCGCGCCATGGTCAATGAGCCAGAGTTCCTTATGCCAGATCAGCATATTCGTGTTGCGAACGGTCCGGTCAACGTTAGTCACGAAACAGTCGAGCCAGACAATCTCAGACGCCAGCCGCGCATCGACGGTGGTCACGAGCGGGTCGAAGGTGATGGCCCCGGAAAGGTAGTGCAGCCCGAGGTTCAGCCCCTCGCTGGCCCGCAGTAAATCCTGAATTTCCTCGTCGGGTTCGGTGCGGCCAAAGGCTTCATCGAGCGTAGCAAATACCAGTTCGGGCAGTCGCAGACCGAGCAGCCGGGCCAGTTCGCCCACAATCAGCTCGGCCACGAGGGCTTTGCTGCCCTGCCCCGCTCCGCGAAACTTCAGCACGTACAGGAAATCATCGTCGGCTTCGGCAATGGCGGGTAGCGATCCGCCTTCGCGAAGGGGCGTCACGTAGCGCGTTACGGCAACGGTTCGGAGTTCGGGGGGGAATGCAGACACGGGGAAAATCAGAGCGTAAATAATTCATCTACGGTAAACTGCAGGTCAGGCATGGCCGGGGCTGCGCTGAAGGCATCCTGCTCAAAACACGTTACGTTGTGCCGGGGCGAGGTAAAGACCCGCACCATTCTAAGGTCGGGGTAAACGTGCCAGACCACCTGAACACCAGCCGCAAAATACTCGATTACCTTCTGTTCAACATGCTTCGATGTATTGCTTGGAGAGATCAGTTCAACCACGAATGGCGGTATTGGCTCTGAACTGTCATCTGTTACCCGGATTGCTTCCCTTGAGAAAAAAGACAGGTCAGGCCGACGCATTTGGTCTTCAGTTAGCCAACAATCCGTTTCAGCCAACAGACGACCGCCATTCCTATAGGCATCCAGGGCAGCAAACTTATCCTGAATGTTTACAACCAGATACCGTTCTGCTTTTTTCATACCATCGGTAGGAATTACTATGCCATTATCAAACTCGTACAGAAATTCGTCGTCGCCGTTCCAGTTCAGGAACTGCTGCTTCGACATCGGTATGCCCGCCATGACGTTCACTGCTGGCCTTTCAAGCAGGGTAGCTTCCATAGTTCGCGAATGTTTTTGATAAAGATACGGAGAGCAAATCGATTTGATGTTGCTCAGAAAGCAATGCGTGCCGGCCATACTTCGGCCAAAAATAAGAGGCAGTGTATTAACTACCAGTGCCTTACCCGTCAGGGTGTTTGGAGCAGTACCGACGCACTGGCGTTCAGATACAGTAACCGTCCAGCTGGCTCAAAAAAGATACGACGGGCCGTGGCATTGCCCTCGCTCAGCGTTACGGTGTGTCCTGTGTCAATATATACGTCATCGCACGGGCTGGGTACGCGCCCGCAACTCCACGTACCGGCTTCATGCCAGCTTCCCGATGCTACGCTCCGGCAGTTGCCCCGGCTGATGACGATATCGTCGATGCGCAACTGATCCCGCGCGCCCGACGTGCCCACGCCCGTGTAGTAGTATTGCCACAGAAGCTGAACATACGGTTTGTTGAGCAGCGTTGCCGGTAAAGCCACCGGCCCAATAACCTGACTGTGGCCTGCCGTACCATTTCGTACATACTCGACAGGGTTGTTTAATTCATTGGTCAAGTCAGTAAACGGGCCGTTATTCCCCACCCGGTAGCGCAGCCGGATATTGTACCGACGCGGGCTGGATGTAACGGTGCCGCCTGTCCATTGTACCGAGGCTTCTGAAAGGCCAATTGTACGCAAAGCCAGCACCATACCGCCCAGCGACGTAGCTACGTATCCGGTTGACCCGCCCCCCGTATTGATGAACGAAATTCCGTCGTTGCCCAGTCCGTTTATGCGGGTAGAACTGGTTCGGTTATAGGGGCCCGTTATGGTATCGGCCAGCGCAAACGATGCCAACAGCGTAGGCTCGGACTGGTTCATACTGACAAAGTGCATGTTTGGTGGGTATGTACCGGCGGGTGTGGCAGAGTTAAAACCGTTAAATCGGTACCCGCAGTTGGTCAGCGTAAAAGCCGTTGGTTTGCCCACAAATGACTCGTTAACGCCAAAAACGGCGGTGAGCGTTTGGTCGGCAGTAGGGTTAAAGCTGTAGGCAGTGTCGGTAGAGATCGTAGTTCCATCCTGCTGCCAGGCCAGAAACCGATACCCGTTCCGGGGCTTCGCCACGACCCGAACAAGGTTATCCTGAAAATAAATACCCGTCCAGGGATATGGGTTGGGAGATACGCCGACGGTAGTGGGTAAAATGTCGATGGTGTTGATTTTCACGTACCCCTGAGCCGTATCAGAAACGGCCAGCGTAATGGCCCGGTTGTTGCTCAGCCCAAAGCGTGTACGCAGGTGGTCGCGTACAAACGATGGTCGTTGCTGTACAAACGTTCTGACTATATTTACGTTGGAAGTCCAGACACTGAAGGTCGTGCCGGTTTTCCAGCGGTCAAAGTGTTCAGGCATGAGCGGATCATAAACCTGCTGAAGACTATCCAGCACGCTGGTAGTACGATCAGCCGTAAACGTCGTATTGAGCAGATCGGCAAACCGGCTAATAAAGAATGATTTGTAACTGTCCACCTCCAGTAACCGGCTCAGAAAGCGGGTGTACTCCGCCAGATCCAAATATGACGAAGAGGTTGCCCGGTCAAGTGCGTTGTACGTAAAGTTGCTAACCCCACTCAGGCCGTAATCCATATCGTTCATCATCCAGCGAAAACGGCCATCCTGGCCTTTGGGCGCGTTGGGCAGATACTGACTGGTGCGTTTACGCCATAACTGCTGATTGTGTTGGGGCCAGTCACTATTTGCCGAATATATTTGGGAGATTTGATAATCTGAAAAGCTTCCGATGTCCAATAGGGTGTTCACGTAGTTGTAATCGATGGTGGACGAACTAATGAAGTAGTCCCTGATGGCGTTAAACTCATTGAGTGTACCGTCGTCAGCAACGTAAATTCCGTAATCATATTTGATCACGTCAACGCTGTCGGGATTAACGCCGAAGTTCCGATTGAGATAGTATTTGTCATACCGTTCCATCAGCGTATGAATACCCCAGTATTCACCGTTCAAAAATACCGCGCCCGGGCGATTCGATTGGGTCTCGAACGGTAAGTGCCGCACCATCGTCTGCATATAGGCGTCGATAAGCGTGGTGTAATTCCAGTCGTTGCCACCATTGCGGAGCAGTAACCGGTTGTAATACTGACCGGCAGGGCGGTTGTTGAAGAACGGGTAGCTAAAGTTTTCATCGCCGTACAGGCGCAGGCTTTTGCGCGGAGCCGAGCGCGAACAGCCGCCGTTTATGGCTACGTCAATACGCTGACTGAGTACCGAGTTACCATTGAGAAAGAACTCGGCGTGTCCACCTTTTTCCCAATTATCTCCTTTGTTCGAATAATTACCCGGGGTGCAAAAGCTGATTTCCTCATTTGGATTGGTATTTCGCCAGTTATCAAATGTACCCCCGGCGGTGTAAAATCCGGTGTTGTAGTCGAATAAGTTTCGTTCGTTGGTGCTGATCGAAATAACGGGAATATCCGTGTAGCGGTCAGCGGGGGCAACAAAATACGTTTGCGTGACTATATCGCTGATCAGTGCGCCGGGTTTATAGGCTACTGCCCGTACTACCGTGCCTTTGAACACGGGCGATGTTGGCACGTAATATGGGCCGGAATCGAACGACGATGCTTTAAGAGAGACCCTGTTCGGTGTACTTGTGCGGTCGGTAACGGGTATCGGGTCCGAGTAGGTCAGGGTTTGAAACGTCTCGTCCTGTAGCAAGCCGTTGTTCTGCCCCGGCTGCTCAGCATAATTTTGTTTGTAAGGAAACGTATTCGGCCCCGGACTGGCCGGATCGGGATCGGAGCCGTCCAGGGTGTAATAAATAGTAGCCGCCGGGTCGGTGGAGGTAATACTCAAATTAAAGTCCGTTGAGTAGAAGCCTCCCTGCTGCGAGAATACTGGCGCGTCTAACGCGCTGGGAAAGCCTGTTTTACTGTTGTTACTGGCACCAGGGCTGGTGTTATCATCTGGATCATTCCACTGAAAAAAAAGCCACTCAGCCGAGCCATTGGGTTTTCGCCCCCACGATACGTCGGTACGTTGTGGACCAAACGTTACCTGGTCAACGATAGTGGTACCGTCGGGCCGCACCAGACTGAGCATTTCGCCACTGGCCGAGAGTTTAAAGGCCACGTGCAACGGCCCACGGACTATCACGTTGCTGGCCCAAATCAACAGAAAGCCATTGGCCGGAATACTGGTTGCCAACGAACCCGTTGGCAGCCGATATTTGGTGAGGGTGGCGTTGTCGGAGAGATAGTATCCCGCGATGTTGACGGCTACGGGGTTAGGGTTATGTATCTCAAACCAGTCCTCGTAATTCCCGGTGCTATCAGCAATGCTGCGGGCGTTAGAGGCCATGATCTCGTTGATGTAGAGTTGCTGCGCAGTGACCACCGAACTGGCTGCAACCATAAGGAAACAGAGTAAGAAATACCTGTGCAGAGCCAATACCTGATAAGAATAATAAGTAGCCATAAAAGAGAATCTTGCAACAATTTAAACATATCAACAGAGCTAAAGGTGTCCTGCGGGTATTTAAATAGCTGTTTGGTAATATAAAGTACAAATCCTGTTAAATGAACCTTGTTGTCCGCAAAAGACGTGTTTGTCATCAGTTTATCACAAAAAAAGCCACCTAAGTTGCTGATTAGAGGGAGGTAATGGAGTCTATCTGGAATGTCAACTTGAATAGGAATACGCTTTACTTTTTCTCTGGCATTAGCACCAGCCGGATGTAATTTTTGCCGAAATACGTATTGGCGGCTTCTTTGGTGCTTTCGACCGTTACGGTGTTGAGCAGTTCGGGTTCGCGCAGGACTTCGGTGGGGCTGTCGTTGTTGTAGTACTGGTTTTGGAGGTAGTTGAGCCAGAACTGGTTGTCTTTGAGTTGCAGTTCGGTTTCGCGCCGGGTTTCGGCTTTGAACTTGGCAACGTCGGCGGGGGCGGCTCCGGTGGCTTTCAGAGTGCCGATCAACTCCCCAGTTTTGGCGATGAGTTTCTCCACGTTTTCGGGGGCGCAGCCGAAGCCAATCCTGAACGTGTAGCGCGGTACCGGGTATTTGGCGTAGCTACCGCTGGCCGATACGCCATAGACGCCACTTTCTTCCTCGCGCAGCTTCTCGATGAGTTTGATTTCCAGCACCTCGGCCAGCGCGTCGATTTGCGTAGTGGTCTCCGGCAACCAGCTTATGTCGCCACTATAAACCAACTGCACGGTGGCTTTGGGGTCCAGCCCTTTATAGACCGTCTTGCTGATTTCGCCGGTTGGGGTGCGAATGCCGAGGTCCACGAAGTTCTCTTTTTCGTCAGCAGCTTTGGTTTTGGAAGGCAGGCCGCCGAGGTAGGTTTCGATGAGCGGTTTGATTTTCTCCGGCTCGAAATTCCCGATAAAGAAAAACGTAAAATCGCCCGCGTCGGCGAAACGTTCGCGGTAGATACTTAGCGCGCGGTCGAGGTTTATTTTGTCGATGTCGGCGGGTTTGAGGGGTTGCCGACGGGGGTTGTTGTTGCCGAGCGTAACCGTCACGGTATCCTGAAACACGCGCTGGGGGGTGGGCGTATTGATCTGGTTTTGCAGCGCACTCCGTTGGTTGGAGAGAAAACCCGCCACCACCGCTGTGTCTTTGCGGGGCTGCGTAAAGTAGCTGTACAGCAGTTGCAGGGCCGTTTCGAGGTCTTTGGGAGCCGTACTGCCGTTGATGCCTTCGCTCAGTTCGCCCACGAAGGGATACACGTTCACCTGCTTGCCCGACAGAAACTTGTTCAGCTGCACCTGACTGTAGGCGCCCGTTCCGCCCAATGACGTCAGCGTACTCGAAAACCGCGCCGAATGGAAATCTTTCAACTCATAACGCGACGTACCGCCGAGGCTGATGGCTCCAAACAACACCTGATCGTTCTTGAAATCGGTGGGTTTCAGCACCACCTTAACACCGTTGCGCAGCGTCCATTCCGTTACGCCGATGGGTTTAATCTCGCGGGCATTAGCCACCGGCGAGGGCGTTGGCGGGGTCGGTACGAGGGGCGCGTCGAGGGTATTGTCTTCGTAGGCAGTCAGGCCTTTACCGGCGTCGTTAACGTAACTCAGAATCTGCTCGCGGGCTGGTAGCTTATCCTTGTCCTTCTCCGGGGCCATGACAATTACGGCGCGGTTGTCGTTGTGAATAAACTGATCGACCAGCGCGTTGACTTCGGGCAGGGTGATACCGGGCTGCACGTTTTTCAGGAAGTTGAAATAAAACTCGATGCTCGTGTACGGAGCCGTATCGGTGAAGTTCTGCACGTACTCGTTCACGAAACTGGCCGACTGGGTCTTGTCGCGCTCGGTGTAGGCCTGCTGTACGCTCGTGAAAAATTCTCCTTTGGCGCGGGCCAGTTCGGTCGGCGTAAAGCCAAACTGTTTCACCCGCGCGTTCTCGGCCAGCACCGCCCGGATGGCCCGCTCCACGTTGCCTTCTTTGGCTACGGCAATGGACGTAAAGGCGTCGAGATTACCCAGGAAATCGCTGTAATTGCTGTACGCACCCAGAAATGGCGGGTTGGCCTGCTGCGTGAGTTCCTGAATGCGGTTGCCCAGCATGGTATTGAACAGGCCGCGTTTGATGCTCTCGCGCAAATCGCCCAGTGTGCGCTCTTTGATTTCGGGCCGTTTGTAAATCACCTGAACTACGGTATTGGGCTGCTCCGGGTCGGTCACGGTAACGACCTTTGTTTCGTCGTGGGGCGGGATGTCGAAGGTGGGGCGCTTGGTGGGCGTAGCGGGCCTGGGAATGCGGATAAACTTCTGGCGGATGATCTTCTCGACGGCCAGCACGTTAAAATCGCCGACAGCAATTACAGCCATCAGATCGGGGCGGTACCACTCTTTGTAAAACTGTCGCAGGGTTTCGGGCTTGAAATTTTTCAGTACAGTTTCCGTACCGATGGGCAGGCGACTGGCATATTTCGAGTTGTTGAGCAGGATCGGAAAGTATTCGTCGCGCATGCGCTGCCCGGCCCCTTGCCCCAGCCGGCGTTCTTCCAGAATAACGCCCCGCTCTTTCTCGATTTCTTCGGGATCGAGGGTGATGTTGTGCGCCCAGTCTTCCAGAATCTGAAACGACCGCTCAAACAGCTGCGCCGAATCGGTGGGTACGGGTAGCTGATAGACGGTTTCGTCAAAACTTGTGTAAGCATTCAGATCGGCCCCAAAACGCACCCCCGCCGATTGCAGGAAGTTGACCAGTTCGTTCTTCGGAAAGTTTTTGGTGCCATTAAACGCCATATGCTCCATGAAGTGCGCCAGGCCACGCTGTTCGTCGGTTTCCAGCACGGAACCCGCCCGAATGACCAACCGCAGTTCAGCCCGGTTTTTCGGCTCGGTATTCCTGCGGATGTAGTACGTCAGCCCGTTGCTCAGGATACCTACTTTCACCGCCGGATCGAGCGGGATCGGCGTTTTGAGCGAACCCGTGCCGGACTTCGGCGTCGTTACGGTTGTGGCAGTGGAAGGGCGCGTATTTTTTTTACGGGCAGCGGGCAACTGCGCCAGCACGAGTGACGCGCTGAGTAACAGCGTTAGCAGGAAGGAGAAGCGAATCATCGGGAGAAAGTTGATCTGTATTAAAATATTCAGACAAGTTTATTTAACCACAGAGGCACAAAGAACACAAAGTTTTATGCGATGAAAATCGTTTACTTGTTCCTATGTGTTCTTTGTGCCTCTGTGGTTAAGTAGATCTTGTTTAATTCTGCCTGACTACTGATTTTCCATGATAACGACCGGATTATCCGAAACGTTTTACCCACAACCTATCGCAGTTCGACGCGCTCGATTTTGCCGACGATGAAACTGTACGACAGCGCACCTACCAGACCCAGCGCACTGATGAACACCAGCGCGGGCCGGAAATCGCCGTCGGCAGCTAAGTAGCCAATCACGATGGGGACAACGATGGCCGCCAGATTTCCCGCGAAATTGAAAATGCCGCCCGTCAGGCCAATCAGCGATTTGGGTGATAGCAGCGACACGAAAATCCACGAAATCAGGGCCATGCCCGACCCAAAAAACGCCAGAGCCATGAAGAAAATAATCATTGTGGTGCTATCACTGTAATTGGCCCCGACGATGCTCACCGACAGTAGCATCCCGATAATAATCGGCGTTTTGCGGGCCACCTCTACCGACCGTCCCTGCCGCACCAGCCGGTCAGACACGTAGCCCGACAGTAGAAGACCCGCACAGGCTGCCAGAAACGGCACCGACGCCAGATAGCCCGATTTGATGAAATCCAGCCCCCGGAATTTGACCAAATACGTTGGGAACCAGGTCAGGAAAAACCAGAGCATAGAATTCACCGCGAACTGCCCAATGTAAACACCCCAAAGTGTGCGGTTGGTCAGCACCTGCTTTACGTTATGCCATTTCCAGAGCGAAGCCGCGCTGACGGCGTTATTTTTCTGTCCGCTCAGTACTGCGCCACCGGCTTCGATATACGCCAGTTCAGACTCGCTGACGCCGGTATGGTCGAGCGGGTCGCGGTAGAGCTGGTACCAGACAAAGCCCCAGATAATGCCTACAATACCGGTCACGACAAACAGCCCCTGCCAGCCCGCCCACACCTGAATGGCCACCAGCACCGGCGTCAGAAACGCCAGCCCGATAAACTGCCCCGATACGTACAGCGCGATGGCCCAGGCCCGTTCGCCTTCGGGGAACCAGCTTGTTACGATGCGGTTGTTGATGGGATACGACGGGGCTTCAAACGTGCCGGTAGCCAGCCGCAACGCAAACAACGCCCCAAAACTTCGCACAAACCCCTGCCCAACGGTCACGATAGACCACGTAATTAGGCAAACGGCGTACAGTATCCTCGGTGCGTAGCGGTCGGCCAGCAACCCGCCCGGGATTTGCAGTAGCGCGTAACTCCAGCCAAACGCCGAAAAGATATACCCCAACTGCACCGGCGACAGATCGAGGTCTTTGCTCAGCGCGGCTCCGGCCACCGAGATATTACTGCGGTCGATGTAGTTGATGACCACATTCAAAAACACAAGGAACAGCATTCCGTAGCGAACGCGGGTTTTGGGAGGGGGCATAATTAATGAGTGAAAGAGTGAGAGAGCGAAAGAGTGAGAGAGCGAAAGAGTGACGCGAGAGCCGAATGCGGCAGCCAGTTCACTCCGCATCGGCGGTCCGATTTCGCTCTTTCGCTCTCTCA
>Ga0105045_10002660_pt1 | contig 15139 bp, 9 predicted proteins | sample MAT02_FD_78089 | JGI IMG/M metagenome (GOLD analysis project Ga0105045, IMG submission 78089) | Freshwater microbial communities from Lake Fryxell liftoff mats and glacier meltwater in Antarctica - MAT-02 (megahit assembly) | ecosystem: Environmental > Aquatic > Freshwater > Ice > Liftoff...
TAATCATCACGGGGTTTTCCAAGTATTTCTTAAACGTTTGTAGGAAAGCCGACCCCACAGCCCCATCTACCACGCGGTGGTCGCAACTAAGGGTTACCTTCATGGTTTGGCCTATTACAATGGCTCCATCTTTCACTACGGGCTTTTCTACAATGGTTCCCACCGCCATAATACAGGCATCGGGCGTATTGATGATAGCTGTGAACTCTTCGATACCAAACATTCCCAAGTTCGAAATGGTGAACGTATTTCCAGCCCAATCCTGAGGTTGCAATTTCTTGCTGCGCGCCTTTTCGGCAAAGTCTTTCACCTCGTTATTGATAGCAACAAGCGACTTGGTGTCCGCAAAGCGCACCACCGGGACCAGCAAACCTTCATCTACCGCCACGGCTACACCGATATGCACATGTTCATTGTGCCGTATCTTATCGCCGAGCCAGCTCGAGTTTACATTCGGATGTTTCTTCAACGCCGCAGCCACTGCTTTAATTACCAAATCATTTATTGATATTTTGGCTGGGGCAATCGCCTTGTTGATTGCAGCTCGCTGCGATACCGCGTTGTCCATATCAATTTCCATCGTGAGATAGAAATGCGGAGCGGTAAACATGCTATCGCTTAATCGCTTCGCGATGGTCTTCCGCATTTGCGACACCGGAGTCTCGGTATAGGCTTCTGTGCCTGCTGCTGCAGACGAAGTCTTAGACGCAGCTGGAGTTTTGTAATTTTCGATGTCCTTGCGAACAATCCTTCCACCATCGCCGCTACCGGTTAAATTGTAAAGATCGATCCCCTTATCATCGGCCATTTTGCGCGCTAACGGCGAAGCCTTCAAGCGGCCATTATGGCTCGCATTTCCTTCGGTTTCAGTCGATTCTTTTGGTGCTGACTCGGTCTTTACCTTTTCGGCGGTTTCCGTTTTCGCAGCTACCGTCTTTGCTTCTTCGGGTTTTTTCTCATCCGATGAAGTTTCGGCTTTTTCAGACTCTTCAGCTGCGTCCGATTCGTCATCTTCCTTCGCTGCAGCGGGAGTTGGTTTTTCAGAACCTCCACCGTTTAAAAGATCTTTGATATCCTCTCCTTTCTTACCGAGAATAGCCAGAATAGAATCGACCGGAGCTGCATTTCCTTTTTCGACACCGATGTACAGCAGCACACCGTCCTGAAAGGATTCAAACTCCATGGTCGCCTTGTCGGTTTCGATTTCTGCGAGTAATTCGCCTGATTTTACTGAGTCGCCAACTTTTTTATGCCATTCCGCAACTACACCTTCTTCCATGGTGTCGCTCAGCTTCGGCATTTTTACAATTTCCGCCATGAGGATTTAATCTTTTACGTAAGGGTAATCGCTTTGGTAATAAACGTCTTGGTAGAGCTCTTCGGGAGCCGGATCGGGCGATTCTTCTGCAAAAGTAACACACGCAGCGACTTCCGCCTTGATGCGTTCATCCATTGCTTCGAATTCCTTTTCGGTCATCCACTTCGATTTCAATATGGTTTGCTCAATCACTGTAAGCGGGTCGCGCCCTTTGTAAGTTGCTAGTTCTTCCTTAGTGCGGTATTTACCAGGGTCCGACATAGAGTGCCCTTTGTATCGGTAGGTTTTCATTTCCAGGAGAAAAGGACCTTTACCAGAGCGGGCATGCTCGGCAGCTTTTGCAAAGCCTTCGTGCACCGTTTCACAGTTCATACCATCTACCGAAAGGGCAGGCATATCGTAGCCCAAGCCCAGCTTGGTGAGATCGGTAACGTTTGATGTGCGCTCTACCGATGTACCCATAGCGTAGTTGTTATTTTCAATAACAAATACAACTGGAATCTTCCAGATCATCGCCATGTTAAACGTCTCGTGTAGGATACCTTGGCGTACGGCTCCATCGCCCATAAAGGTGTAGGTTACAAACTTTTCTCCACGATACATATCGGCAAAAGCGATACCTGCGCCGAGTGCAATCTGAGCGCCTACGATGCCGTGGCCGCCAAATAGGTTGCGCTCTTTGTCGAACATGTGCATGGAGCCGCCTTTTCCTTTTGAGAGGCCTGTAATCTTGCCGTAGAGCTCAGCCATTACGTATTTGGGATCGGTGCCGAGCGCGATGGGGTGCGCGTGGTCGCGGTATGCGGTGATTACCTTGTCGCCTTTATCCATTGCCGAAACCATCCCCGCGAGAACCGCTTCTTGGCCAATATACAGGTGGCAGAATCCACCAAATTTTTGCTGGATATAAAGTTGGCCGCATTTTTCCTCAAATCGACGCATCATTAGCATGCTCTCATACCAAGCAAGGTAAGTCTCCTTGCTAAATTTCGTAGCCTTCGAAGCGGCTGCTGCCTTGGGTGCAGTTTTCGCCGCTGCTTTTACAGGTGCTTTGGGTGCCTTAGGCGATTTCAATGCCATATCTATTCTAATTGAAGTGGCAAATATACGCACCAGATTTTAGAATATCGCGGCTTTAGGGTGTTTGATAAACACTTTGAAGTAGCCTGCATTATTTAGATGCAAACAAAGCCTGTATCGCAAGATCAGGCTTTCTATTCAAGAAATTAATTGGCTGCGCTGACTGAATGCTCAATAAGGCAAACACAATAGGCACTTACGCCTTCTTCTCTGCCCACATAACCCAATTTTTCGGTGGTGGTAGCCTTAATAGAAATATCTCCTTCTTCCAACGAAAGGATTTCCGAAAGGCAAGTTTTCATTTCCGGAATAAAAGGATTGATTTTCGGGCGCTGCAGGCAAATGGTACAATCGATATTTCCGATGCGATAACCTTTTTCGCTCAAAAGAGCCACGGTCTTGCGCAGGAGTATTTTGCTGTCAATTCCCTTTAAAGCTGGATCGGTGTCGGGAAATTGATAACCGATATCCCGAAGGTTAGCTGCTCCGAGCAACGCATCGCAGATGACGTGGATCAGCACATCTGCATCTGAGTGGCCGAAGGCTCCTTTCTCGTGCGGAATGGCGATACCCCCCAACATAAACGGGTGGCCATCGCGGAGTTGATGCACGTCGAATCCGAAACCAACTCGAATTTTCAAACGGTTTTAATTATTGGGGGTGGCTTTGCTCTTATTACCACCTTCGAAGTGGAGTCCAAGCGTAAATCGCAAGGTGTTTGCTAACGGATTACGCTGTGTTGTAGCAATCAAATAGGATAAGTCGAGCGAAAAAACATTGTATCGAAAACCTGCACCAACGGTGAAATACTGGCGATTGCCTTTGGTGGGATGTTCGTAAAAGTAACCTCCGCGAACCGCGAATTGATCGGCATACCAATATTCCATACCAAAACTGTGATTGATCTCACGCAACTCTTCCTGTAATACACTACCACCTTCGATTTCAAGCATACCGTCAGCCTGGACGATGGCATCGCCATTTTCATCAAATACGGGTCGCCCGGCTGCATCCGAAAACGAACCAAACAATCCGGCAGCTACACCTCGATTGGGATCTTCGCCAGCAATAATTCTTGTTGGATCGGTTTGATCGTAAACCGGAGGCGACGGCACCAAAAGCTTATTCGCATCATAGGCAAATGTCAAGGTATTGTAGTCGTCCAAATTTATGGTGAAAGCAGTTCCCAGTTTCAAATTCATCGGAAGGAAATCGCGCTGAGATGTATTGGTGTACGATACTTTGTTCCCAATATTTGAGACCAGAATACCAAATCGCAGTTCGGCATCTTTTGAGCCTAAACTAAGTTTGTCGTTCTGGTAAAACCCAGAAAGATCGACCGCGAAGGCATTGGCTGCCTTTGAGTCGGCCCCTCCTACAGATACACCACCCGTAAGGTTGGAGTTGATCCATCGTGCGGAAATACCACCGGAAAAATTCTTAGAGAGCTGCAGGGAATAGCTAACGTCCACGGCAAATTCGGCAGGGCGGAAAGGACGGATTTCAAAACCGTTGTTATCTGTAAATATAATGTCGCCAAGTGTGAAGTACCGAAGGCTCGCACCGATGGCCGAGGTTTTGTTGATTTTGGTAAACCAGGAAAGGTAGGCCAAACTCATATCATCTACCAATTGGCGAAGCCAGGGGCTATAAGCCAAAGAAACGCCCATTTCATCATCCGAGAAGGCCAACTTCGATGGATTCCAATATTGGGAGTTGGCATCTGTAGATAACGCTACCCCGGCATCGCCCATTGCTCCCGATCGGGAATCGGCACCAATAAGCAAAAAGGGTACAGCAGTGGTAATAGCCCGCAATTGGTCGCAGTCGCTGCCGGTTACGGCTCCGTTACAGTCCACCTGATTTTGAGCCTTCATAAGCGATACAGAACTTACTACGAAGCTCAGAATCAATACTATCTTTTTCATGCAATACTTTTTGCGGGGTGCAAATATAACTAAATGTCTTGGGGTCATCAGCTTAGTTGAGAATAACGAGCTTCTCAAATTTATCGACCTGCTCGCCTGCTGGGTTGCGCACCGCTAATTTATACACATACACACCTGTAGCCAATCGGTCTCCATAATCGTCTCTTCCGTCCCACGGAATGGGTACGTTACGAAATCCGTCGGTATTGGATACAGTGTTGATTGATTTCACGAGCTTTCCGCTCACCGTGTATATTTGGATAAGGACGTTAAGGAACTCGCAACTTTGATTGTGCTCGAAGAAAAACTCCGTCCGTGTGGTGAAAGGGTTCGGGTAATTTAGAACCCGTTGAATGGCAAATTCATCCGTTTCGGCTACTACAAATTGGATTTCCGTTTCCGTGCTGTTGTTGTGAACGTCCCATACTTTCACCTTTATGGAGTGATTGCCTGGACTCAATTGATCGAATTGGTACTGTACTTTTCCGCGTTGGTAAGTTCCCAGATCCGACTCGTAATAATCATTCAGGGTTATGGTTTCATTTACCTTTCCATCGATCACTGCGGTGATGTCATGGCCGATACCTGAGCCAACGGTGTTCACACCATTCTCATCGAATATACTAGCCACTAATATTGGTGTAGAATTGGTATAACCGCCGTAAACGAAGTTATCATCGTTTAAGAACACGTCGATCTCTGGCCCCAGTCCATCGTTCACGGCATTGGGGTCGCGGCTTCCGATTTTCAGATTATTCTGGAAACCTGTAGCATCAAGTTCTTCGCTTTGGGCGTAAAGACTTATTCGGGCGGTGGTATCTACGCTGAAGGCAATATCTTTAGGAATCACGAAGTCGAATTGAAACTGACCTTGGGCTACTTCTGCATTGCCCTTATAAATCACGCTTTCTTGGGAAGGAAAAGTAAATGGGTTGCCTCCATCATTTCCGAGTGTCGTTTTTTGAATGATCCGATCGAAGACCGTTGCATTCACTCTTCCATTAAAATCACTACGGATATTTCCATTCTGATCGCGAATTTCTCCGCGCACGCGGCTCACGCCAAGCGCCTTTAAAGTATCGGATACTGCACCGAGCGTATCGGTTATGGCTGTTACCACTGCTCGGTACTTGGGAATAGCAAGCGGCAAGGCAGGATCGCCAATAAGACTAAAATTACGATGGTTGCTGCTTCCTGAACTCAAGGCCATGTTCTTGGTATCGCGGCTTACATCGCCAAGACGAGTTACCACTTCATCGGCAGGCCGATTGAAGAGCGCATCGTAAAATTTCTGGTTCAAGGTAAAATTAGGGCCGGAGTAAACCAACCGCGTGGTAGTAAGCAAGGCTGCGGCCCCACCGTTTCCATTTAGCAAGGCATACTCCCCAGCAGAAGTGCGGAGTGGATCATCGAAACGGGTGAATTCGCAGGTGGCAGTTACAAATATGGGAAGATTGGCGCCATTGTCCCAAGCCAGAATCATCGCATTATCGAGAATGCGCTCTTGCGCCCAACCGAGCTCACCGCCATGCCCGATATAATTGATAATAAAGGCGCCATTGCGTACACGCCTGTCTATAGCCCTATTCACATCGGGATAGCGCGTACCGGCTGGTGTAACAACCTGCTGAAAAGCATCCGTAAAAACCCGCTCAATATTGTAGTCGCTCGTGTAGCCATTTATTTGGTTACTTATAGATCGGGAATTGATCATGTGCGAATTATTGTCCTCATCATCGGCGACAAGGGTGATGCTATTTCTCCACGGCCCCCTATTCGATTGGCTCGTGTTGCACACGGTGCAGGTCTCGTTTAAGTTAAGCGGAGTAATCTCCATATATCGGCGTATTTTATTTACCACCGAAGTGGCTTCCTGTAAATTTTTAGCGACGATTCGCCCGACTCCTATGTCCATCACATCTATCTGACTCTCTCCCTCATCGTCCGATAAAAATCCAAAATAATCGTCGCTGACATAGGACGAAGCCGGACTGAGTGAATTTAAGGATTGGTGTGTTGGTATTACGTTGGTATTACCCGGAGTGAAATTTCGATTATCGTATGAACCATCTCCGAAGAGCAATAAGTATCGCGGTTGGAGAGCAGTATTACCTCCCGCTCGATCGTAAAGCATCTTCATCAACCACTTTATAGCAGTTACATCGCGCATACCACTCGAAAATTCGTTGTAAACGTCCTGCAGCCTTACCACTTCCACATTTAGCGGGTCGGCTTCAAAATTTCGATGCAGATCGGCTAAGATTTCGGCTTGCGACTCAAATCGGGCTGGGGTTACAATTACCATATCCACATCGCTTTCCGTGCCTAAGGCGTGCAAGTTCTGATTGGGTACTGCCCCAAATAAAGTTGGCGATTTGAAACCGCCTGAAAAGGCAATAAACTCCCGAAGATTTTCCGTGGGTAGGGTAAAGCTCAATTGATCGCCCGTTCGCTGAAAATCCACTCGGCGGGTATCAGCCCCGCGCGTAACTTCCCAAACTTGCTGCACCGACGATGCATTCGTTATTGTAAATCGGGATACCCTTCCAGCGCCTAAACTCAATGCATCGCGAAAAATCATTTGTGTCCCAGCCATTCGCATGCGGCGGCGGGTATTAACATTGAACCAATTGAGCCATCCCGCGGCAGATGGGGCATTCTTGACATAATTAAACGCCACAATAAGTTCCGGACTGGCGTTAAGCAATTCTACCCGCAGGTTATTCGTCTGACCAAATAGGGATGTGACACTCGTGCCAGTGCTCCCGAGCAATCGGGAATCTGTGGTTCCATTTACGTTCATGGTAAAGGTGCAATTGCCGGCAACAGTGGTTCGGGAAAGAACATTTGCTCTTACCACCGTAAGGCTGGCAGGGTCGAGATTGGGAAAGGTCAAAGCTGCACCCGAAAAGGAGAAAGCCGTTTGCGCATCAAACTTTTCGCCGTACCACTCACGGCCACTTTCGAGCATGTTCTGCCGATCGACCTCGTGAAAGGCATAGTCGTTAAAAGTTATCACTTCATAATTTGGCGAAAGCCCAGATCCCGATTGATTAGTGACCCTTTTTGCCGGAGCGGCAGCATCTATACCTATAAAGTAATACGATGTATCTACAAATTGATGCTTCACGTGATTAAATAAGGTCGATGCCGTGTCCAGCTCCCACCGGTGCGGACCGCGCGCAAAGAAGAGTATGTAATCTTCATCGTTGAATATGCCATCATCTCCGCCCACAATCTCTATGGGGTTGGCGAGAAGATCGTCGGGGCGCTGTATAGAATTTTGGTAGGGCAATTGGCCATAGCCATTGCCATATATATTAAGACCTGCCAGATTTAAATTACCCACATCGATGCCGAGATTTTGAAGGTCGCTTTTGCGAAGTTGGTACAGCCCATCTTCGGCCACGCCTATTCGATACCATTGGCCTTGACTCATTACGCTCGTGGTACTAAAGTTGGCACCTTTGGGGCGAGCGCTCTGCCGGCGCTCATTTATTCTAATTTGAGCTTCGAGTATTTGGTGGGGCCTTCCGTTTAAATAAGCTATTGGTACGAACTCATAGACCAAAGCTGTAGAACCCCGAAACTCTTTGCCCGCATACTTAAAACTTTCCTGTGCAGTGGTTATAGCAGCACCAGGTAGTTTTGATAAATCGATGGGATCGCCAAATTTGAGTACTTCTACCGTAGCCGAAATAACTTCAATTTGCTTGCCCAACACTTCCATGTTCACGTATGCGGGAAGTTTGCCGACTTCGAGTGAACCCGAAGTGCCTCGAGCAAATGTTAAATCTACGGTTTGATTTTCGGAAAGAGCCACTCGAGTTACATCGTCCCAAACCAACGATACGTTGATCAGGCGTTGCGCGCTAAGCCATTGAGGGGCAACAATTAGGACGGCTGCAACCGCCAATTTCGACCATAAGCCTTTCATATCATTCATCTATACCATTACAATTATTCTCAACTTTTAGCCTACCGCAAAACTTGCAACAGATGAATAATTGAGTAAATTTAGTCCGCAAACTCAAAGGTAAACGACAATCGTAATCTCTTATTGTGGTGCGAATACTGCATTCAAAAAATCAGGATTAAAAAATTTCGTATAATTGAGGCTTCAAAAAACTGAAATTCTACCGGCAAATATGTTCAGCAAAATTAGAGTGTTGGCAGGAGTGTTATTAACGATCTGCTTCGTAATCTCCGCACAACAACTCTCGGCTCAAGATCCCGCCTTCACGCAGTTCTACGCCAATCCACTCTACTTGAATCCAGCCTTGGCAGGGACCAATAAATGTCCGCGTGTTACGCTCAACTATCGTAACCAATGGCCAGCTCTGTCGGGCAATTTCGTGACGTCTTCTGCTTCGTACGATCAATATGTTGACGCAATCAGCGGCGGTTTGGGCTTTTACATTTTAAATGATAATGCCGGACGTGGGACATTAAATAGCTTCAGTGTTAATGGTATTTACTCCTACCAATTCAATATTTCTAAGAAAGTACAGGCCGTGGCCGGTTTTCAAGGCACCTATTTTCAGCGATCGCTCGATTGGGGCAAACTTACCTTTGGCGATCAAATAGATCCCCGACGCGGATTTATATACGAAACCAAAGATCAACCCCGCGGAGGCACCGTAGATAATGTGGACTTCTCAGTGGGTGGAGTTGTATTCAGTGAAACCTTTTACGTAGGTTTGGCCGTACACCACTTGTTTGAACCCAATGAATCGTTAATCGTGGCAGACGCACCCCTAGAGAGAAAATACACCTTCCACACCGGAGCTACTTTCGCCATAAATAAAGATGTAAAGGGTCAAAGCAATACTTCTATTTCTCCAAACTTTTTATACCAACGGCAATTTGATTTTGAGCAATACAATGTAGGTGTCTATGTGAAACAGGGACCCTTGATTGGTGGGGTGTGGTATCGCTTTGAAGATTCATTTATTGTCTTGGTAGGTATCGAGACTGACCGATTTAAAATAGGATATAGTTATGACCTTACTACGAGCCGTCTAACAACCCAAACGGCTGGTTCGCACGAAATATCTTTCGGCTTTAATTTCAATTGTAAGCCGCAAAAGAAAAAGTTTAGGGCAATAAATTGTCCGCAATTCTAGTTAATGCTTCAAACTGCAAAGGAAACCCACATGAAAGCCAAATCACATGAAATATTGAGCCTGTTGGTATTTGCCACAGCGCTTTTGGCATTGCAATCTTGTAGTAACGAAGCATCGAATGCTACAGGTTGGAATTACAACGACCCCAAAAACGGTGGTTTTGAGAAAACGCCCTACGTTGAGCAAGAAACGGGTCCTGGATTGGTGCTCATAGAGGGAGGCTCTTTCACAATGGGCGCTACCGAGGAGATGGTGATGGAAGATTGGATTAATATTCCACGAACAGCGACTGTTTCTACCTTTTATATGGACGAAACAGAAGTGACTAACGTTTATTGGTTGGAATACCTTTATTGGCTCAGCCGTGTATACAGCGCCGACTATCCTGAAATTTACGACAAGGCATTGCCCGATACGCTGGTTTGGCGATCGAAATTAGCATACAATGAGCCTTACGTGGATTATTACTTACGCCACCCTGCTTACAACGATTACCCTGTAGTAGGCATTAATTGGCTTCAAGCCAATGACTTCTGCGCCTGGAGATCGGACCGCGTGAATGAAGCAATTTTGGTTCGTGAAGGTCTTTTCGAACATTTTCCGGATCAAGTAAATGAGGATCATTTCAGCACGGACGCTTATTTGGCTGGTCAGTACGAAAGTGGCAAGCGCGTTGACGGGCTTCAGGATTTAGATCCGAATAAAGATTTTCGGAACGTGCGTATGGAAGACGGTATCCTACTGCCCCGATACCGACTACCCACCGAAGCGGAATGGGAATTTGCCGCTTATGGCTTAATTGGAAACTCTTTTCAAGAATTGGTTACCGAGCGAAAAGTGTATCCATGGAATTGTCACTATGTACGAGATGGGGATAACAACAGCCGATACTACGGAGAGTTCGTGGCCAACTTTGTGCGCGGTAAAGGCGATTATATGGGTGTGGCCGGAAGCTTAAATGACAACGCCGATATCACCGCCCCCGTTTTTAGCTACTCACCAAATGATTACGGCCTTTATAATATGGGCGGAAATGTGAGCGAGTGGGTAATGGATGTTTATCGTCCGTTAAGCCATGAGGATGTCGATGAATTTAGACCTTTCCGTGGAAGCGTGTACAAAACAAAGCAGCTGAATAGCGAAGGTAACATTGACGACAAGCTTACCATCGTAACTTACGATGTAACAGGCACCTTGACCTACCTGCAAAAGTTTAGCAAAATCACAGAAGGCAAACTGAATCCGGAAGAAAGCCAATTGCTCTCCGACTTGATCGCTTCAGCCGAACAAGCCAACGAACGCTACACAGAAGGTAAAAACGACGAAGCCTTCACCTTAATACGCGATGGTATTCAGCGTATTCGCAGCAGCGACGTGCGCATAGCGCCAGAGCTAATAAGCGGAATGGGGCAATTTGTAGAAGACACTCCGGGAAATCTTCGTATGCGAAAAGTACGCGAAGAAGAGAACATCGATCGCGACAATTACCGTCTCGCCGACAATATCAATTACCGCGATGGAGACCAAGAATCGGGTATCGATTATTCGAATCCAAATGCAAGCGAAAACAGCATGTACGACTACGGCACCACTACGTTAATAAGCAACCGAGCACGGGTTTATAAAGGTGGAAGTTGGAGAGACCGCGCTTATTGGTTGAGCCCCGGCACGCGCCGCTTTATGGATGAGCGCAAAGCTAGTGCCACTATTGGTTTCCGCTGCGCCATGGATCGGGTAGGAAGTCCGGTAGGTCTAGGCCAACGCTAAAAAACTTTAAGTAAGAAATTGAGACCCACACACCGCTATGGTGTTGTGGGTTTTTCTATTTTTAGCCCCATGCGTATAAGCGAACTTTACAAGGTATTTCAGGTGTCATCGGGCGTAAGTACAGACTCTCGCAGGCCGATGGACAACCATATTTTCTTCTGTCTGAAAGGGCCAAATTTCGATGCAAATACCTTTGCTAAAACAGCGCTTGAAAAAGGTGCCTTGCACGTAATTGCCGATGATCCTTCCCTGCAAAATGAAGCATCGATGACCGTTGTTGATGATGCACTGCAAACTTTACAAGATTTAGCGAAGCATCACCGCAGCCAGTTTGCCTTTCCGGTAATAGGCCTGACCGGGAGCAATGGAAAAACCACCAACAAGGAATTGATTCACGCTGTACTTTCAAGAAAGTACCGCACCTACTCTACTACTGGTAATCTGAACAACCATATCGGTGTGCCACTCAGCCTGCTCGCCATACCGCTCGATGCCGAAATGGCCGTAATTGAAATGGGGGCTAATCACCAAGGAGAAATCCGAGAGCTTTGCACCATCTGCACTCCAGATATCGGTATGATCACCAATATCGGCAAGGCTCACCTGGAAGGTTTTGGTGGGATAGAAGGAGTGAAAAAGGGGAAAAAAGAGCTATATGACTTTTTAAAAACCCATCAGCGCAAAGTTTTTGTCAACGGCGACGATCCAGTACTTATGGAATTATCGGTTGGTTTGGAACGAATTTATTTTGGAGTGAACGACCGTTATTTTGCCTTTGGCGATGTAGTAGATTCACAGCCTTTCCTGTCGTTTCAATTCAACTGTAAAGAAAAAAACGCCCGTGGGCGCATCCAAACCCAGTTGGTGGGAAATTATAATTTTTATAATGCGATGGCAGCCGTGGCTATTGGATGCTATTTCGACGTTCCGCAGACCGCTATAATGGCCGGAATCGAGCATTACGCTCCTGAGAATAACCGTTCGCAATTAAAAATCACCCACCACAACAAGGTAATACTCGACGCTTACAATGCCAATCCGAGTAGTATGATTTTGGCCATTGACAACCTGGCCGACGGACACGACGAACCAAAAATTGCCATTCTCGGCCACATGATGGAACTTGGCTCAGAAAGCCAGGAAGAGCATCAAGCCTTAGTGAATAGAGTAGCCGAAAAAGATCTGGACGCTATTTTCGTGGGGCAGCATTACGCCGATTGCCAGCTCTACGGGTGCGCATACTTCGCAAATGTCGCAGAATTGAACGAATTCCTCGCAAATCACCCTCTGAAAGGCTATACCATTCTCTTGAAGGGCAGCCGGGCTACCACTATGGAGAGGGTTCTGGAAAAGCTTTAATCTTTCAATAAAGCACGCGAAATCACGATTTTTTGAATCTCGCTTGTCCCTTCGTAAATTTGGGTGATTTTAGCGTCGCGCATCAATCGCTCCACGTGGTATTCTTTCACAAAACCATAACCTCCATGAATTTGCACGGCTTCTATCGTGGTTGCCATGGCTACCCGCGAAGCAAAAAGCTTGGCCATGGAAGATTCCAAATCAAAATTCTCACCGGCGTCCTTCACTTGCGCAGCCTTTAGGCATAAAAGCCGAGCCGCTTCGATCTCCGTAGCCATATCGGCCAATTTGAAAGCGATAGCCTGATGCTCGTGAATCGGTTTGCCGAAAGCCTGGCGCTCCTTACTGTAGGCAAGGGCCAATTCGTACGCCCCGCTGGCAATACCTAGCGCTTGCGCGGCAATACCAATGCGGCCTCCAGAAAGGGTGCTCATGGCAAATTTAAACCCAAAACCGTCTTCACCAATTCTGTTTTCCTTTGGCACTTTTACATCCTGAAACATGATCGTGTGGGTGTCGCTTCCGCGAATACCTAATTTATCTTCCTTAGCGCCGACCATGAAACCTTCCATACCGCGCTCTACGATCAAACAATTAATACCCCGATGTCCCTTTTCTGGATGCGTTTGCGCAATAACGAGATAAGTAGAAGCAGAGCCCCCATTGGTGATCCAATTCTTGGTTCCATTCAGAAGGTAATAATCGCCTTTATCTTCGGCTGTGGTGCGCTGAGATGTAGCATCAGAGCCAGCTTCAGGCTCGCTTAAGCAAAATGCCCCTATTTTCTCGCCCTTCGCCAATGGTACCAAATATTTTTGCTTTTGTTCCACTGAGCCGTACTTATCCAAGCCCCAGCACACCAAGCTATTGTTAACAGAAACCACCACCGAAGCTGAAGCGTCAACCTTCGAAAGTTCTTCCATTGCAAGAACGTACGATACGGTATCCATGCCACTACCCCCATAATTGGGGTCGATCATCATGCCCATAAAACCGAGCTCGCCTAATTGCTTAATTTCATCCGCGGGAAACCGCTGATGGGTGTCGCGCTCAATAACGCCATGCTTCAAAACATTTTGGGCAAAATCGCGCGCGGCATCCCTCACGGCAATTTGCTCTTCGGTAAATTCAAAATTCATCGTTCCTTGTAGTTTATTTGTGGTGCGCAAATTTAAAACAATCTCTTGTCCGCATGACGTTTGAAAACAAAGCATTCCAAATTGGTATGGGCATCATGTCGGGCACTTCGCTCGACGGTGTCGATATAGCGGTAGTGCGGTTCGACGCATATCCAAAATTTGAGTTTTTACACCTGGCTCATATTCCTTATTCCGGTTTTTGGATTAAATCGCTCGGGGAAGCACCGAGTTTGGCTGCCGATGACTTCCTGAAACTCGAAAATGAATACAGTTGCTACCTCGCTGCAGAAATCACTAAGGTGATAAAAGGCCTGGAATTTAAAGTTGACTTCATAGCTTGTCACGGCCATACCATTTTCCATCAGCCCGAGCATCATTTTACCTATCAGCTCTGCAATGGGAATATCATTGCAGCCGAAACTGGCATCACCACCGTTTGCGATTTCAGAAGGGGCGACGTGGCCTTAGGTGGACAAGGTGCACCCCTTGTACCTATTGGCGATGCCCTGCTATTTGGCAATTACGCGGCTTGCCTAAACCTGGGCGGATTTGCAAACATCAGCTTTCAAAGCAATGATGACCGAATCGCTTACGACATTGGCCCGGCAAATCTCCCTTTAAATTATTATGCCAGCAGGACAGGTTTAGCCTACGATAATAAAGGAATGTTAGCCAGATCAGGATCAATGGATCGAGCAACCCTTGATAAGTTAAACAACTTACCTTTTTACCAAAAATCTTATCCGAAATCGCTCGGACGTGAGTGGGTAGAGCGCGAGATTCTTCCACTTGTCAGCTCTCTCTCCGATCGCGATGCCTTAGCCACCTTAACGGAACATATTGCAAACCAAATAGCCCGTGCGCTCAACTCCTTTTCAAAACGCGATAAAATCTTGGCTACGGGAGGGGGTTGCTTCAACGATTTTCTGATTGAAGGCATCCGACGCTCGGTGAAATGCGAAATCCAAATACCCGATCGTGCTTTAATCGATTACAAAGAAGCGCTGATTTTTGCACTTCTCGGTAAGCTCAGGCTCGAAGGCAGGGCGAATGCCTTGCGGTCAGTAACAGGCGCGCTGCGCGATAATAGTTCGGGCGCCATTTATTACCCCTTGTAGTTGTGTTAAGCAAATACTAAGAATTAATTCCGACCTCGCAGGGCCATCTCCTTTTAATATATTTGCCCCCGATAGTAATTTTATCTGATGCGCGACCTGCTTCGAAAGTTTGAAGAGAAATCTCCCGAAATTGTTTTTGAATGGAATGACCCGGAAACGGAAGCTCGCGGTTGGGTGGTAATAAACTCCCTGCGTGGCGGTGCAGCGGGCGGTGGTACCCGCATGCGCAAAGGCTTAGACAAGCGGGAAGTAGAATCGCTAGCAAAAACGATGGAGGTGAAGTTTACCGTTTCGGGCCCTGCCA
>Ga0105045_10002662_pt1 | contig 15136 bp, 12 predicted proteins | sample MAT02_FD_78089 | JGI IMG/M metagenome (GOLD analysis project Ga0105045, IMG submission 78089) | Freshwater microbial communities from Lake Fryxell liftoff mats and glacier meltwater in Antarctica - MAT-02 (megahit assembly) | ecosystem: Environmental > Aquatic > Freshwater > Ice > Liftoff...
AACTAACAGACCTGATCAAAGATCTTTGGAGCCCCCCAGTAACTTCGTCCCTCATGCCTGAAAGTAACGTAGCAAATTGACCTACTGCTATTCTAACAAGTTGGGCGGAATCTTGTCCCAATGGCGGTAGCCATGTCATTAATTAGCTCCGCGGGTAGCGGAGCGGAACGTGGGGTTTCGTCGTTTAAATTCATCGGCTGCGCTAGCAGCGAGGCTGTTAACAGCAAGCAAAGCGTTCACCCTATTTTTTTCACGAACTTCTTAAGTATACTGTAAATATGCTGATGCTGTGAGTGTAGTTAATAGCCTCGCTGCTAGTGCAGCCGGTGCGTTTAAACTCTTTAACCACGTTCCACTTCGTTACAACGCGGGGTTAATGACTGGCACGGCTAACGCCGTTAAGACAAGGCCTCCTTTAAACGTCGTTTTCAATTGATCCCAGTTGCTATCCCAATCGGCCCCCCCACCAGGGGTGAATTACGGACAATACAGCAGCGGCGTTCTGAATTGCCAATGTCTTTTCAAGAGATACTAATTCTTTTTGTATTTTTCTTACGGACCTCAACGCACCTCGCAATTTCTCTATTCGCGGTTTTTCACCCGCCAGTTCCCCAAAAACTTCTTTAAGATTGGCAACGCCATCCTCCTTTCTTCTGTCTATTTCTTCCTTTATTTCTTTCTCAAGTGTATCAGTAAACAACTTCAAGAATTCTTTAAATTTCTCACGTTCTTTTGGGTCTTTAGTGTCTTCTAAAGTGACTGCTCCACCGCCTCCCTCTACGTGGGTAGTTCTGAAGTCTTCATCTGCAAAACGGATAGTTTCTAAACGAGCCGCTAAGTTATCTAAATGTTCATCCAATTTAGTTATCTGCCGCTTTAATTTCCTTTCTGTGTCACTCATTAATGCCTTTTCAAGAGATGCGAATTCTTTTTGTATTTTTCCAATCGAATTCAATCCCCCCTGCAATTTCTCCGTTTGTGAATTTTCATCTAGCTGCCTAAAAGCTTGGTTAAGATTGGGAAGGTCACCCCTTAATTTCGCCTCAAGTTTAGTAGCGCACAGGTCCAGGAATGTTTTGAAATGATCGCTCTGCTCAGGGTTTTTAATATCTTCTAATGTGATTTCTTGAACATCTCCCTCTTCATTATCTCCTAAGAGTTCTTTCATTTCATGTGGGGAAAAGATAGCTCCTAAATGCACCTCTAAATTGTTAACATGTTCTTTCAGTTTAGCTGCACGTTCTTTCAGTTTAGTCTCCTTATCGATGAGTGGCGGGTTCAATCCAAGCTTTTTGAAAATGGTGTTCACAATTGAGGCTATTTTTTTGTTGACCTCTCCCAATGCTTCTGAAATTTTGTGGTGAATTCCAGTTGGTTTTGCAATTGGGGCAGCATTTCTCATTAGATTATGTGCCTGACTTTGGTCTGGTCTACCATCCATGCGGCGAGCTGGATCCATAAATCACCTATTCCTTTTTATTGAAAAATAAAAAATAACAAATCATGCATTGGGTGTAGGGGGGTGTTTCGCGTAATGGTTTAGTGACAGGTCAGAAGCCAGCTAGTTTCCGGTGTCTTTTTTTTGTTCATTTTGGGGGAGCATGATATTCAGTCCATTTTTTTTTGCTCTACTTGGTCTATCGTCTCCGTCAGTTCAGCAAGCATTTCGGGTGCTGGTTTTTCTGCAACTTCATCCAGAACTTCTGCAAAACCTTCCAAAGCTTCCGGACTACCCAATACTATTAACGTGCTGCAGCTTTGGATTAAAGACTCTCTTACCTCCGAACCACCATCTGCTTCATCCCATGAAACAGGAGTATATTCCCAATCTTCATCACTAGGTCCGATCAAGCCATCACTATCCTCTGAATCATCCACCTTAAAATCAGGAAATTTCTTTTCGGAGAGTTTTAACTTCTTTTGAATGAATTCAAAAAATTCACTCGCAGCACTTTTGATCTTATCAAAAATATCCTTTTTAGGACCCGTCGTCTTAAGCTGCTCACGTTGATTTTCCAAGGCTTTTAGTTGACTACCTCCTATTTTCAGATCTTTTTCGAACGCGGTGATTTTTTTTTGTATTTTTGCTATTGAGTTTGCCACGTTTTGCAGTGCTTTTAATCTTGATTCTTTAATATGCAGCACCTCAAGCAGTTGGTCGAACTTTCCCATTTTCTTTGGTGCAACTTGCTCTTCTTTTATCTTCCCTACCAACGAGTCATTGACCGCTTTTAAATCCCTTTTGACTTTATCGCGCTCTTCAGGCGTCATTAATTTCACCTTTAGCCCCTGACTGGTGGTCTGATCTGCAGGAGGGACATCTAATTTTTTGATCTTGCCGGCAAGTGCCCGACTTTTCGCCTCAATCTCCGTGATTGGCTTCTCCATTTTCTTTTTCATCGCATTGATTTTTTTATCGATTTTTCCTAATTCTTTAGAGGGCCGGGTATCGCCACTATTGCCAGATAGCGCAACCCGCGAAAGATCGCCTTTATTTACAACATTGGGATCCATAAATCACCTACCTTTTATTGTAGACAGCTAACACTTAGTGAAAAGTGGCGATGAAAAATCGCCGCACCCCGAACTTCACCGGGTCTGTACGTAAGCCACTCATTTACCAAATATACTATCCAAGGCCTGCTCAACGTCCTTTCTTTCTATGCGATTTTCTTCAGAATCCATCGAATGTTCTAATGTTGTTGCAAGGCCATTTCTTAGATTGCTTAACATCTGAAGACCTTCACCGGTAGCATCATCTATCAAATTGTCATCTTTAATTCTTTGCAAAAGCTTCATCGTATTCGAAAACGTATCCCTTATTTGTTCATATGTGTTTTTGTCTGTGAGGCCTCTGTTTTTGCCTTCCGTGTAATCTTGTGGATCTCTTCTGAGCTCTCTACCTACACTTCCTTTTTCACCAACAGTGGGTCTCCATTGAGTTCCTTCAACTTGAGCTAGATCCTTTACCGTCATATATAATATCTGGTAATTCTCAAGGTCTTTTTGTTGTGCGGGTGTAAGAGTGATCGGAGCCACTTGTGCAGCCGCTTCTTCAGCTCCTATGAATTCTCCTCTGATTGAGATAAAATTCCTTCTCTTTCTGCTAATGCTGGCATCATGCCATCTTCTGTGTCGATTGAAAAGAGGCTTGAATCCAAGGAAGATTGGGAAACGGGTTCATCAAAAGCAGTTACGTCTCTTTAAGAATCCAGTTTTTTTTCTATTTTTACAGCAGATCGGAGTAACCCTTCCAATTTACTTAATCGTGATTTCTCACCTAAAATTTCTCCCCAGCTTCCTCAACGTTATAAGCACCTCCTGTCTGCCGTAAGGATTTTTCATCGGCTATCTTCTCTCTACCAGAATCCTTAAGAGAGGTCAAAACCAATTTGAGCTCCTTGCGATTGTCAGGACTAGAAAAATCTCTGTTCATGACTTGCACATGACTTTCGGGGAGAACACCTAAAGATCTGACGTATCCGCCCAGTTGCAGACTTTGGGTTGCAGTCTTTTGTATCGACCCATCTGTTTGTCCAATTTTCGTCCATTACTCGTGTATTTTTACATCGAGCTTTTGGATTGCTTTTGAAACTTTAGAGCTAACAGGGTTCCCTAATTGCTGAATTTCACCACTTTCTCCACCACCATGGACATCAATTAAACTCATAGATCACCTATTATTTTTTTATTACAAACAAAAAAATCTTCTATATTTAAGATTATATCAAATAAATAATTAATTAAAAACTGAATCATAAAAAACAGGGTAAGTTCTCAATAAGTCGGGATAACCGCTTTTAAACATTCAAAAATCAATGGCAGACCGTCCCTTTCTGGCTACGCACTGAATGCAAGCGCCCCTCATCCCGACCAGCCTTTCACTAGACCATAAGCTTTTGAGAAGTTAGATGAATACGTAGCCGCGCCAGGAAAACCGATTACGCAATACTGATCCCGCATATGCTCCTTTTTTTTGTTCTTTTATCTTGCTCTTTTTTGTTTTTGCCCTGTATTCAGAATGACCAAATTTGCTACCTTAAATTCATGAACACACTAATCAACTGTCCTGCCAGCAAACAATGGGAACGCATCGGATCCAACAAGCACCTGGGCATCAATATCCCACTTTTTTCACTTCACAGCAAAGAAAGCTGCGGCATTGGTGAATTCAATGACATTATTCCCTTGATTTCGTGGTGCAAAGAACTTGGTTTTGATGTCATCCAACTCCTCCCTCTCAATGACACTGGCCCAGAGCCAAGCCCTTACAGCGCCCTCTCTGCGTTCGCTTTAAACCCTATCCATTTAAGCTTAGCGAGCCTCCCTCATCTGGGTGACTTTCCTGTCCTTAAGAACACGCTCGTCTCCATGCAAAAACTCACTGACTCTCAGCGCTGCGACTATGCTAGGGTACGCATGTCTAAAAAAGGATTTTTGCGTGACTACTGCAAGAGCGTTGCCCCCCTCATTCTGAAGACAGCTGATTTTAAAAACTTTAAAGAGGTTAATCCCTGGCTGGAGGGGTACGCTCTTTTTAAAACGTTGCGAATCGAGCATGAATGGTGCAGCTGGGAGACTTGGGAGCCCGAATTAAGGGATCCCTCGCCCACAACCTATGCAGAACTAGTTGAAAAGCATAAAGAAGAGATCGCGGGTCACATGATGATTCAATATCTCTGTTTTAAACAACTCGACGAGGTCAAAAGACTTGCTAATGCAAAAGGTGTTTTCCTCATGGGAGACATCCCTATTCTGATCAATCGGGATAGCGCTGACGTCTGGTTACATCGCCATTTGTTCAACCTCGACTTTTCCGCTGGGGCTCCACCTGACATGTATGCCGAAGATGGGCAAACCTGGGGATTCCCCATCTATAACTGGGATGCCCTTGCCGGAGAGGATTATGCGTGGTGGAAAGAGCGTTTACGTGCTGCAAGCATTCTGTACGATATTTACCGTATCGATCATATCGTCGGATTTTTCCGCATCTGGGCTATTCCCCTTGGTGAACATGGCAAAAACGGGCAACACATTCCGGAAAATCCCGATTTATGGATACCTCAAGGAGAAAAAATCCTAAGGATGATGATCGAAGGATCTCCCATGCTTGCCATAGGGGAAGACCTGGGCAACGTGCCTTTAGAAGCCCGTGCTTGCATGAACCGGTTAGGAATTTGTGGGACCAAAGTCATGCGCTGGGAGCGCATGTGGGACCAGGATAAGCGCTTTATCAACCCGCAAGATTACCCCAAAATGAGTATGACGACCGTCTCTACACATGATTCGGAAACTCTTCAACAGTGGTGGAAAGCTCACCCCCAAGAAGCGCAAGACTATGCCCGCTACAAAAATTGGAATTATGCTTCGGACATGACTCATCAGCAGCTTTTTGACATTCTGCAAAGCAGCAATCACACAAACAGCTTATTCCGTATCAATCTTCTCAATGAATACTTAGCCTTAATTCCCGGCATGACATGGCCAAATATTGAAGATGAGCGCATTAACGTTCCCGGAGTCATCTCCGACCATAACTGGACTTACCGTTTTCGACCGTCCGTTGAAGAAATAACTACGAATGAAGAACTTAAACAAGCTATCCAAGGAGCTGTGCACTAATAAAATGAACGATTTAACGAAGAAGAGTACTCCCTATGCAAGGCGTAAATTCGCGGTCAAGCTTGACAAGGATTTGCAACGCCGCAGATGGGGTGCTATTCTTCGTTAAAGCGTTCATTTTATTAGTGCACGGTTCCGGAGATTTATCCAAATAAAAGAAACAATGAAACACCTCTATTTTATCCTGATTCTCCTAAGTTTAACCCCGTTGAGTGCGGACGAAATCCCCTATCCTTCCCCCTATAAAATTCGCACCCTTTACAACAGCTTGAACCCTAAATCCATTTCTCAGCACCTGGCTTTTTATCAACTCTATCCCGGTACAGCCGAGGGAGAAGAATCCTTGAAAACGGCATGGGCTCTTTTGTCAGGCTCAAATCAGGCCTTAAATAGCCATATGGAGACACTCCCCTTAAAATTCTCAATCATCGAATCGATCATCAACGTTGTGAATAAACAATCGGACAGCGAGGTAGTTCTTCTCAGCGATGAGGAGTTGCAGGTTGTCAACACACTTGCCTCTGGATTGAGCAACCGCGGACTCAGAGGCCATAGCGTGCAAACAGAAGCAGAAGTTTTGCAACTCGAACCCCACCAGATCGATCTAGCCCGCGGACTCTTTCTCAGTGAACTGGGAAGCTCTCCAGAAGCCCTAAGAAAATTGTATAGCTATGAAGCGATGATTGATTTAATCGCTTTACAAATCCTTGTGGACGTTGAGAGAAATGCTTCACCTAAACAGAAAATTAAAGCGATCAATCACTTTATTTTCGAAGATTTAGGATTTCGATTCCCCCCTCACTCGCTCTATGCAAAAGATATTGACCTTTACACCTTTCTTCCGTCGGTTTTGGATTCACGGCGCGGAGTTTGCCTTGGCGTTTCCATCCTTTACATTTGCTTAGCCCAGCGACTCAATTTAACCCTTGAAATGATCACGCCACCGGGACATATCTACGTGCGTTACCGCGATCCTGTTCACAATCACATCATCAACATCGAAACAACAGCGCGCGGCATTGATATGGAGTCCGACAGGTATCTCAGTATTGAGACAAGATCGCTTCAGCAGCGTAACATCAAAGAAGTGATTGGCTTGGCGCACTTTAACCAGGCAGGGGCGCACTGGCACAAAGGAGATCACGAAAAAGCCCTAGAAGCTTATATTAAGGCTCAGCCCTATATTCCTAACGACATGCTCCTCGCAGAACTCATGGGGTATGCTCACTTGCTTTCGGGCAATGAGGCAGAAGGAGTGCTGCTGCTTAAGCAAGTGGAGCACCATCTTCCTGATTACGCGGTGGCGAAAGATTCGATGGCGCAAGATTACCTGAATGGGAACACAGACGTTGAAGGCATAAAAGCCATTTTTAAGCCTGTCGATGAAAAACGCACGTCTGTCATCGAAAAACGCGAGGCTCTTCAAAAAGTGGTGGATCGTTACCCTAAATTCCGCAGTGGGGTGTTTAGTTTGGGAGTGGCTTGGCTGCAATTGCATCGCGAAGGCGAGGCGTTGGAGCTTTTAGAGCGTTATCACAGAATAGAGCCGAATGATCCTACGGCAGAGTACTATTTAACAGTACTTTATGCGGAAAGACATGATTATAATAAAGCTTGGGAACACTTTAAACAGACCGAAAAGTTAGTGGCGGAGAGGGATCACCACCCCAAGGTGCTGAAAGAATTGCGGAAGCAGCTTTCCAGCATTTACCCTGATTAGTTCACCCAATCTTTTGCGCTAACAGTTGCTGAGGTCTAACACTAACACTATTTAAATTTTTGTATACTTAAAATCATCGTTTAATTTATTGTCAAATAACTGATAATAAAAAAAACAATAAAATATCAAGGTGGTTTTTCTATGTCTTCTTATAGCCGCACGCTATCCACTACGGACCGTTCTTTGGGGTCTTCATCAGATGACTTCCAATTTTCGAAGCCGGCGGAGAACATTGTTCGTTTAAGAAGTCCGTCAGTTAGTCTGAATCTCGGTGGATTAATAAAAAGTAGCTCAAACAGAGAAGTACCATTAAAGAAACCGAATGCCCAGAAAAGTTCTACTAAACAATCTTTATTAGTCTTGCATGCAAGACATTCATCCAAAAATATTCGCGCAGAGGCTGCTAAACCGCGAGCCATAGCCGGCCCAATACTCTCGCCTAGGCCCTCCATTGTTTCAAGTGAATCATTTAGAAAACTTAGTATTTTTGAAATAGGAGAAAGTGATTCATGTAGCCCTCCAAGCAGTCCTTCCAGCAGCTCATTGGCCAGCCCTCGAAGGAGTGCTTCAGCTAGTGCGCTCGATAGCAGATCAAGGATAGCTTCAAATAGTTCCGTAAGCAGTGCTCCCCCTCATATTCAATCAGAGATTAATGAGTCATTGCCTCACCTGACTGCGGATGCAAAATTAAAGCTACAGATTCAACTAGAAAAACAATTTTTACACATTCAATCTCTTGCAGCGGATTTAAAAAAACTCCCAAAATCTGTTTTAACATTCACGAAAAGTGGATTAGAATTTAAAATAGACTCAAGCTGTATTTCTAAAAGCGATCAAGCTTCAGCAATTGAGGCGGTTTTAAACACATTTAAAAACGCTTTGAATTTTAAATCCTATTATTGCAAAGGTCAAAGTATCGCTGGAATCCTTTCAGAAATTTCAACAACAGATTTTTTTAAATCTGTTGTTAAAGCTAGTGACAATAAAAAATTACGTAAATCTTACGATGAAGTTGCTGTATTAGCAACCTTAGCTGAAACACCTGATTCGCTAACGTGTTTTTCAAAACTCATTAACGATACAAGAGTAGCTCTTGAAAAGATAGCCCTCATTTTAGGGAGCAACTGGAGCATCTGTACAGAAGGCGGTTCAATTAGTGTGGATGAAAAATTTATTTCCGAAGGCGAAAACTCCTTGTTGCTGAATTTGAAGGCCGCCCGTCAAAACTGTGAAAAAATGCTGAGCAACCCCTCTAAATATGTCGAAAACCTGTTTGTTGGCGTAATGAAAATTATTAAAGACGTGCAACAACCCGCTTCTTTGGCTAGCAAATCAATTGAATTTGCTTTTTCATCTCTAATTAAAGAATTCTCCACTCGTTTGGCTGCTGCAGGGGTTTTAACACCTAAAGAAGCAAAACAGTTAATCGCGGAATACGCTGAAGCGTGGCCTACAGGTGATGCGAGTATAGGTGAAAAGCGCGACTATAAAAAAGTCAGCGGGCTTATTAATTCATTGTGTGATCTTGCGGGCCAATACCCTCACTTTATGTACGTGTCAGAACTCTTTCAAAAAGCAATTAACACAACGGAAGAAAATGATCGTCCGACGATCAACAATGCTTTCAAAAAACTTTTTTGGGACAAAAACAAAGATTCCTGGAGCGGTGAAGTTCAAAAGCACCTTGATGAAATGAATGCTAAAGAGAAATTTTATCTTTTAAAATATATTCAGGCTATTTATTACGATGAAGCATTGAAATCAAGGAAATCCAAAGGAAAAACCCTAGCGCGCTTTATTAAACTCCTCAAAGTGAAAACTCCCGAGTCCGAGTCCAGCAGTTCTGTGTAGGTGGCGATTTGAGGGCTAAGGTTGATCAACGCAGAGATCACAAGACGGGAAAAAAAGAGAGCGGTTTTTAAAACACTGATCTTTCCAAAAAATTAGTTATATTTAGGAGGGCAAACGTTTAAATTCTCTCTTTTCCCCTCTTTTTCTTTGTGGTCCCGTTGGTGATAAAACCACCCCACAACTTCTCCACTCTAAAGTCCTTCGTCCGCCGTCCATTCTTCCGTCCATTGTCCATCAGTCACAGCTTTTTAAGAACATAACAATCTCCTTGTCTTTTTTCACTTTTTCCGCTATCATCCTCATTTTAACAAAATTCATGGAGTGATTTTAAAATGGCTAGCAAGCGTGAAAAAATTAAACTAAAAAGTACAGAAAGTGCCTTCCACTACTATACTGTAAAAAATAAGTCCTCGACACCCGATCGTTTGACTCTAAAAAAATATGATCCTGTAGTCCGTAAGCACGTCGACTTTAAAGAATCAAAATAACCTTATGTTTGAACTGTCTGTCGCCCGTAAGTACCTTACTCCCCGCTGGCGGCAGCTTTCTGTTTCAATCATTAGCCTCATTTCTATATTAGTCATCGCTCTTGTCGTTTGGCTAATTGTGGTCTTTTTCTCAGTCACAAATGGCCTAGAGAAGGGTTGGGTAAACAAACTTATTGCTCTCACCTCCCCTATACGCGTCACCCCCACAGAAGCGTATTACAACTCCTATTACTACCTTGTGGATGGTATCAGCGCAAACTCGGATTATGCCACCAAAAGTATCCACGAAAAACTATCAGCAGATAATTCCAGCTCTTATGACCCTTCAAGCGATGAAGAAGCTCCTAAATATTGGTCAAAGCCCGATCTCGACAGCAACGGACAACTCAAAGACCTCGTCAAGGAGGCTTATAATGCTATCCAAAACGCTGGCTCATCCCCCCGCCCGTACGAAGTCACCACAAGCAATTTACGTTTGAGGCTCATCAGGAACAAATCAGAGCCTGCTGGCCACAAAGAGACACAAGCATTTTTATCGCAACCGATCTTGTTGGGTTCGCTTGATCCAAAAAATCAAGCCATGGAGCAAACACTCATTCCTGTCAGCGTCAATGACCTTAATAACCTTTACACGATGCTCTCAGTTGGACCGGAACAGAATACAGAAGAAGCGCCCGATTTTATAGCACAAACCTCAGTTAAACTACTGCGAGAAAAACGCAGCGCCTTTTTAAAAACAGTCGCAATTAAAGAACCTGTTCAGGGAGAAAGCCCTAGTAAAAAAATAACCATCACTAAAGCCGAAGTCAAAAAAGATGCTTCTCCGCTATGGGTACACACTGACGCTAACCACGAGTATATTCTCCCTTATGATGCAGAATTTGGAGATGGCATTCTTGTTCCAAAAGCCTTCCGTGAAGCAGGCGTTCTCGTTGGTGACCGCGGTTACATCTCTTACTACGCCCCTACAACGAGTTCTGTGCAAGAACAGCGCTTACCGATCTACGTAGCAGGCTTTTATGACTCAGGCATCATTCCGATTGGTGGCAAGCTTGTAATTGCTAATTCTCAACTTGTGAGCTTAATACGTTCATCTCATCAGCAAGAAGAGACCGCCAACACAAACGGGATCAATGTACGCTTCGACGACCTCAATCAAGCGGACAGCATCAAAGAGAAGATTCAAGCAGGATTTAAAGCGGCAGGGGTTGATAAGTACTGGCGCGCTGAGACCTATAAAGAATATGAATTCACCAAAGACCTCTTGCAGCAATTGAAGAGCGATAAAACATTGTTCACGCTAATTTCGACCATTATTATTATTGTCGCTTGTTCGAACATTATCTCGATGCTCATTATTTTAGTGAATGACAAGAAAGTGGAAATTGGAATTTTGCGTTCCATGGGAGCCTCCTGCTGGAGCATTGCCGCTATTTTTGGAACCTGCGGTGTGGTCATGGGTGTTTTAGGTAGTCTTACTGGAACCGTCGCTGCCGTTATCACCTTAAATAATATTGACCTTCTCATCAGTTTCTTAAGCAAAATTCAAGGACACAATGCATTTAATCCGGTGTTTTACGGGGAGACACTCCCTAATGAAATAAGCGTCGAAGCGCTGCTCTTTGTGATCATGAGCACAGCAATGATTTCACTCGTTGCAGGGGTTGTTCCGGCAATTAAAGCAAGCCTGTTGCGTCCGTCAGCAATCTTGAGGTCGGAATAATGGAACCACAAAAGAAAATAGCTTTAGAAGCTAAACAGCTACATAAAGCCTTTTATAATCCCAACAAAGTCTCTATTTTAGATGGTGTTGACCTGACTGTGCACCAAGGAGAAACCGTGGCGATCATGGGACGTTCGGGTGAAGGAAAGAGTACATTGCTGCAAATTTTGGGGACTTTAGATTCTGCGTGCAAAGGATCGCTAACGATTCTTGATCAAGCGGTGACGCGTTACAATAAAAGTAAGATCCGCAATTGTAATTTAGCCTTTGTTTTTCAATCCTTTCATTTGCTTGATGACTATACAGCGCTTGAAAACATTTTGTTGCCAGCATCGATTGGGAGACACAGCATAGAGGCTGGAAGTCCGGCATACGTAAGAGGCTGCGAGTTATTGGAGCATGTGGGATTATCGGATCGCGCGCACTTTAATACGAAGCTCCTTTCAGGCGGGGAAAAGCAGCGCGTGGCAATTGCTCGGGCTCTTTGTAATGACCCTGAAATTATTCTAGCGGATGAGCCTTCGGGAAACCTTGACAGGCAAACCGCGCATTTGATCCATTCGCTGCTGTTAACCTTTGCGAAAGAGCGCAATAAATCGCTTATCGTGGTCACGCATGACGAAGAGTTAGCGGCCTTGTGCGACACGCGCTATCAGCTAGAGAACCACAAACTCTATCCACAATAAAAAATAAATCAGAAAGAAAGAAAAACAGATAGAAAGGCATTGAGTGGCTAAGAGCTAAGCCGTTATCATTAAATGCTTTTATTTTTTTGTAATTTTTAAAAAGCGTTTAGTGATATAGAGTTCCAATGAATCTCCGCGTCTCCGCGCTAAAAACAACGTAGACCTCGGCTACTCAATGCGTCTCTATCTATTATCTTTCTTTCCGTATTTATTTAGCTCAACTGTTTTGCGCTAATGATCTCTACTGCTTGCACAGGGACGTCTTGGTAGCCTTCTTTCGAGGTTGTTTTGACTTTGCGGATCTTGTCCACAACATCCATACCTTCTACAACTTTTCCAAACACACAGTATCCATATTCACGCGGAGTGTTCGCCTTGAAGTCCAAGAAAGAATTATCCACTGTGTTAATGAAAAATTGCGCTGTTGCACTGTTCACATCGCTTGTTCTTGCCATTGCAAGTGTTCCACGAAGATTCTTAAGACCATTGTCTGCTTCATTTTGGATCGGAGCTAACGTCGATTTTTGTTTAAAATCTTTTGTAAAGCCACCACCTTGAATCATGAAGTCAGCGATCACACGGTGGAAAATTGTTCCTGCGTAATGTCCGTTGTTAACGTATTCTAAGAAGTTTTTTACAGTAATAGGGGCTTTATCCGCATAAAGCTCCACTTTGATATCTCCTTCTGACGTTTGAAAAAAAACAGTGTGTGTATTTGCTGATGTGCTCATTTGTGGTTCATCCTTGAGTTGAGAGCAATTCGCATTCACAAAACATAACGTAAATAACATGATCGATTTACAAATTTTTTGTAGCATATTGAATTTCTCCGGTTAGTTGAATATCCCAAGAATAACCGTTTTTGGAATTTATGAAAATGCCTTTATAGGTTATACTTCTGACAAAAATCAGAACGGAGAATCATTTTGAACCCATCTTCACTCGAAAATTTAATGATAGAAAATCGTGCCTATCCCCCAAGTACCACTGCTGCCGCTAAATCACACATTAAAACTCTCATTCACTATAAAAAAATGTATGATGATTCCGTTGAAAATCCCGATTCTTTTTGGCTGGAAATGGCCTCCACACTAGATTGGATCAAAAAGCCCTCAGTCGCCTGTCGTTACACATGGGACTATCCGCAAAAGAAAATCGAGCACCGCTGGTTTGAAGACGGGCAACTTAATCTGAGCTATAATTGCCTCGATCGCCACATCCTTAACGGTAAAGGCGAGAAAATAGCCATTATTTGGCAGGGCGATGAAGATGCAGATTCCCAAAAATTCACCTATAAAGAACTCCATCAACTTGTCTGCAAATTTGCCAATGTTTTACTTACGAAAGGAATAAAAAAGGGCGACCGCGTCTGCATCTATCTCCCTATGATTCCTGAGAGCGCTATTGCTATCTTAGCCTGCGCGCGCATCGGTGCTGTCCATTCCGTCGTGTTCGGAGGTTTTAGTGCCGATTCCCTTCGCTACCGCATTAATGATTCCGACTGCAAACTCCTGATCACTGCCACTCTTGGAATGCGTGGCGGAAAAAAAATTCCCTTAAAAGCGATTGCCGACGAAGCGTTAAAAGATTGCCCAACCATCGAACATGTCATCGTTATTAAACATTCTGAAGAAGCTGTCCCCTTAAAAACCTCAATTGAAACGTGGTTTCACGATGAAATGGCAAATGCCCTTTCCCATCATGAACCAACGCCAATGCATGCGGAAGATCCTCTCTTCATTTTATACACATCCGGTTCCACAGGGAAACCTAAAGGGGTGGTTCACACGCAAGCGGGTTATCTTTTACAGGCCTCTTTGACCCATAAATATCTCTTTGATGTTCACGATGATGATGTTTATTGGTGCACAGCGGATGTGGGTTGGGTGACAGGACACAGCTATGTGATTTACGGCCCTTTTGCTAATGGTTCCACTACCCTTCTTTTTGAAGGCGTTCCGGTTTATCCCGATCCAGGAAGATTTTGGCAAGTCATTAACAAGTATCAAGTCTCGATTTTTTACACGGCTCCCACGGCGATTCGTACATTAATCAGTCACGGCAAAGCATATCCTGAGAAATACGATTTATCCTCTTTACGTATTTTAGGTACTGTTGGAGAGCCCATTAATCCGGAAGCATGGATGTGGTTTTACGAGGTTGTTGGAAAAAGCCAATGTCCTATTGTCGACACATGGTGGCAAACAGAAACCGGCGGCATTATGATCAGTCCCTTTCCTGGATGCCATACGTTGAAACCAGGATCGGCCTCACAACCCTTTTTTGGAGTAGTCCCTGTCATTCTGAGCGATAAAGCAATGCCTTGTGCCGTGAATGAAGGTGGAAATTTATGTATCACCAAGCCATGGCCTGGCATGATGCGAACGATGTGGGGAAATCACGATCTTTTTATGGAGACCTATTTCTCCCAATTCCCTAACAATTATTTTAGTGGAGATGGGTGTAGGAAAGATGGGCATGGGGATTACTGGCTTTTGGGTCGTATTGACGATGTGATTAATATCTCTGGGCATCGCATAGGAACGTCGGAAGTGGAGAGTGCCTTAGTGAGTCATCCTATGGTTGCAGAAGCGGCGGTTGTTCCGATTCCAGACGAGATTAGAGGTCAGGGCTTGTATGCTTTTATTACGCTGTTGGCAAGTGCTCAGCCTAGTGAGCAGTTAAAAAAAGAGTTATCTGATCATGTGAAAAATGAGATTGGTCCCATTGCAGCGTTGAGCAAGGTGCAATTTGCTGAAGCACTGCCTAAAACGAGGTCGGGTAAGATTATGCGAAGGGTTCTTAGGAAAATTGCGGAGGGGCAAACGGAAGATCTGGGTGATATAAGTACGTTGGCGGATCCACAGGTAGTGGAGAGGCTGATTAAGCAAAAAACTGAAGAGTTGTGAGTAAACAAGAGAGAAGGGGGCTGGAAGAATAAGCCAATTTAGCTGGAGGCGCAAAGAGGCAAAGAAAAAAGAAAAAAGAAGGTAGCAAGATAAAGTTAATCACCTACAAGGCAGGTAGAGACGGATTAAGCAGTTAA
>Ga0105045_10002665_pt1 | contig 15118 bp, 14 predicted proteins | sample MAT02_FD_78089 | JGI IMG/M metagenome (GOLD analysis project Ga0105045, IMG submission 78089) | Freshwater microbial communities from Lake Fryxell liftoff mats and glacier meltwater in Antarctica - MAT-02 (megahit assembly) | ecosystem: Environmental > Aquatic > Freshwater > Ice > Liftoff...
AGAAAATGATCATCATCGAGTAATCGAAGGTAGATACAACTCAGACTGAGTTAGCGATAAATCGGTTTTTGGGATGGCCTCTCTCTAAGCAATTAGAGGGGGGCTTTTTTTATTTTTGGATTATTTGGAGAAAATGTTATTGTGACAGGACTAGAAATATTAGAATGTAATAAATTCCAACTTCCTCATAGATTCTTCTTAAAAAATATTTTCATGGCGTAGGCTATGTAAGTATTTTCTTATCGGCTGAATAAAAAAATATTCCTGTATTTTGTACTGTTATGAGAATGTTATTGTTTTAAGGAATCAGTTATATTATAACTATCAATCTAACTTTGTGTTGTTAATGTAGGGAACTAATTCAATACTTCTTATTAATGGCAGCTCACATAGCATAGCTAATAGCAGCTACAATGTAGAATATAAAGCGGTTTTAAGTATATTAACTTAAGTAAAAGTAAAGTAAGAATTGAAAGCTTTGCGTTTTTAATCAGTTGTAGGTTACCTAGTATAAAATTGCCAAAACCCATGTTAAATTACCTTAAAATAAAAATATATGAACACAAGATCGCCGGTACTTACAGACTGGTTAATAGGACTCGGAGTTGAAGAAACTTCTGCAGTTTATTTAAAATTATTGATACTTTTATTGATACTTTTTGTCATTTCATTCATTTCCAATCTCATTGTAAAAAAGGTTCTTATTCGTTCTATTCAATCAATTATCAAAAAGACCAAAACTTTATGGGATGATGTACTAGAGGACAATAAATTTTTTTCAACGTTAGCTCATATCGTACCTGCGATTCTACTTCTATTGACTACACCTTATATTTTTAGCGATTTTGCGGATGTAATTCCCTTTGTTTTGAGGTTAGCCAATGCATATATCGGCATTGTTCTAATAATTGTTGTTTTAAGCTTCTTAAAAACGCTCAAGTACTATTTTGAAAATACAGAATTATTTAGAGTTAAGCCTTTGGATAGTTACTTTCAGTTGATCAGGATTGGTATTTATATTTTCGGTAGTATAGTTATTTTATCAATTATCCTTGATAAATCCCCAATATACTTTTTTAGTGCTTTGGGAGCAATGACCGTTGTTTTGCTGCTTATTTTCAAAGATACCCTCTTGGGGTTTGTGGCAAGCATACAGTTGTCAGCAAATAATATGATACAAATTGGTGATTGGGTCTCTTTGTCAAAATATGATGCAGATGGTGAAGTAGTAGAAATAAACCTAACTACCATAAAGATAGAAAACTGGGATAAAGCCATAACGACTATACCTACTTATGCGTTTATTTCAGAGTCTTTTAAGAACTGGAGAGGAATGTCAGAATCAGGGGGAAGGAGGATAAAGCGTTCATTAAATATCAAAACTAATAGCATAAAATTTTGTACAACAGAAATGGTGGAGCGTTTTAAAAAGATCCAGCTGATAAGCCAATACATAGAAGAAAAAAGCCACGAAATAGAGCAGTATAATAAGGAAAAAAATATAGATAAATCCAAATTAATCAATGGAAGACATTTAACTAATATTGGGATATTTAGGGTATATAGTGAAGCTTATGTAAAAAACAATCCTAATATCAATCTCAATATGACCTGTATGGTAAGGCAGTTAGCACCTACAGAAAATGGGCTTCCACTCGAGATATACACCTTTAGCAATAATAAGGAATGGGTGATCTACGAAGGCATCATATCAGATATGTTTGATCATCTAATAGCATCAGTACCCGAGTTTGATCTCGAAATATTTCAAAATCCTTCAGGGACAGACTTTAAAAAGATGAATCAATAAACCTTTATATAACTGAGATCGTCCACCCGAATCAGGAATGTGATTTGTTCTATAAAAGTCTTCATCTTCTAATTTGACTTTGTGTAAAAACTAAATATATTGTTCTGTTAAGATAACTTCCTCGATATCATTGATAAGCAGATAAAGGTCTTTAAACCAACTCATTTATGCCAAAAAATCTGTTGACTTGTCTAGTTTCATTTCGGTATCAACAATACCCCAGGCTATAGGGCACCTTTGCTCTACCGTTTTGAAATATTCAAATATTATCTTAGTAATTTTTGAATCATCCCCATATATAAATATTTTTCGTGCTGTTTCTTTTATTTTTTGCTCAGTATCTAATTCATTTTGCTTCATTTATTTTATTGTTTTAAAGCAGCGATACGAATTACTTATTGTGAATGTTTCACAAATGCAATGGTTAGATTTTAATAACCAATATTATTATACGTTATTTTTAATCAAATGATTAATTTATGATATTATTAATCATATTTTGGCGTAAAGCCACAAAAATTAGAGCAACATTAGTGATCTTTAACCCTGGAGAGTATGCCTCCAGATGTATCTTTTATAGTGTGGGTAAATACAAATGCTTCAGGATCTATGTCATTGATGAGCATCTTGAGTCTTCGCATTTCTAACCTTGTGATGACCGTAAATAGTATGTCACAATTGATGTTGTTAAACTTAGGTCCAGGCAGAAATCCCCTTTCGCCTTTATAAACAGTGATGGCACGTTCCATTTTATGTACTATCTGAAGTTTGATGGCTTCACTTTTTGAAGAGATGATAGTGACACCTATATAAGCTTGGATTCCATCTATTACGTAGTCAATCGTACGTGTGGCCACAAAATAGGTTAAGCATGAGTAAAGTGCAGTCTCTACCCCAAACTGAAATGCCGCAATCGTAAATATCGTTACATTGATCGCAAGAATGATCTCTGTGATAGTAAATGAGGTTTTCTTAAATGCGTACAAAGCTAGCACTTCGATCCCATCTAGTGCTGCACCTAATCTCATCACCATACCTGAACCGATACCTAAAAATATACCTCCAAACACAGCCACAAGCAGCTTGTCTTCTGTCAAATCCATCTTTGGTATGATGAGGAGAAATATACCTAAAAGTACGACGCTCACCAAAGTTTTGATAGCGAATGACCTGCTTACAGTGAAATAACCGATGATGATAAAGGGCAAGTTAAAGAGCACAATAACCAATGCTAGATTGAAATGATATATCTCATAAGTTAATAAAGAAACGCCTGTAACTCCACCATCGAAAAAGTGGTTGGGAACAAAAAATCCCTTGAGGGCAAAAGCCGCCAAAAGTGCTCCTATCACTAATTGTATAGTCTCACTCAGTAGACGTTTGTTAGATATATGCTTCGTAGTAGGACTGGTGTGGTTCTGTATTGCTAATAATGTAGCTTTGATGATTTGCTTTTTTGCTTCGCGTTCTTTGATTGCGGTAGAGGTGTAGAACTTGTGGGTATTTAGGAAGTCGATTTGTCTATCTATCCAGTCTTCATTATTTTTCACAATATCGTGAACTAAATACTCTTCATAGAGGTTATTTGCTTTTGATTGATAATCTTCTCCACCGAGGTAGTACAAGTCAGCATCACATAAGACCATGCTCATGTGATCCTTTGGTACCTCCAGAAATTTGGTCGCCATGATCATCGTTTGTATAGCTTTGATTCCTTGCGCTGTATAACCATAAGATGGAAGGTACTCTGAGGCGATCTCACAACTAAATTTTTCGTGATTTTTATGATTTATTATGAAGCCTGTATCATGAAAAAGTGCAGCCGTTTTGACCAATAATGTTTGTTCGGTAGTAAGTTTTTCTTCCTTTGAAATGTGTGAGGCAGCCTCGAGTACTTCTCTGGTATGCTGGACATTATGATATGTCAAGTGAGCGGGCAATTCCGCTTCCAATTTTTGAAATATAAATGTTTTGATTGCTTCGAAATCCATAAGTAATATTGGTATTTTTATAAAATTATGCGATAACCTCATAACCTTTGATGGCATGAGCCTTATTTTTTAATTGCAACTCTCCTACGAAGCTACAATTAAATGATTTTTTGATTTGTTCATAACAATATTCAGAAATCATAATTTGATTAGGTGCGGCAGCACTTTGGAGTCGTTGAGCTGTATTGACTACATCTCCTATAACTGTGAAATCTAATCTTCTGAGTGATTCAGATCCGATATTTCCTGAGATCATATCACCACTGTTGATACCGATAGATACCTTGGGTTTGAACTGTTCTTCATCGCCTAATTTTTCTATTTGGTTGCGTATGGCTAGACAGGCTTCTATGCTTCTATCTAGGTGGAACTCGCCCGTGAATAGTGCCATCACGCAATCTCCCATAAATTTGTCTATGATACCGTTTTGGGTTATGATTTCTTTGACCATGATATCAAAATATTTATTGAGTAATCCTACGACTACATCTGGACTAGCAGACTCACTAATCTTGGTAAAACCACATATATCTATAAAAACAACGGTTGCAACTATATTTTCATTATGATGCAGTGAATTTTCAAATTCTTTGGTCTGCATAAATCTAAGTACATTGTCATCCACATACATTTTGAGTATGTTGTTTTCCTTAATAGCTTGTAGTGTGTTTTTGGTTTGGGTTACTTGTTTGATTGTTTTCTGAATAGTCCTTTCTAAATCATCAAAATCTATTGGTTTTGTGATAAAATCAAAAGCACCTCTATTCATGGCAGTTCTGATGTTTTCCATATCACCATAAGCTGATACTATGATCGTTTTTAATATAGGGTTGGTCTCAGATATTTTGCTGAGCATCGTTAATCCGTCCATCACGGGCATATTGATGTCACTCAATACGAAGTCTATAGATTTGTCACTTTCTAACAGATCTAAGGCTTGCTTACCATCATAAGCAAAAACAAACTGATATAAGTTTTCTCTTATTTTTTGTCTAAATTTTTGTAGAATTAGGACTTCCAAGTCCTGCTCATCATCTACTACCAATATTCTGGTCATATCAAAAAAGATTTTAGTTTTTCCTTTAGCGAACTGAAATCAACTGGCTTCGTTAAGAATCCATCTGCACCGAACTTCATCGCTAAATTATAAATTTCCTGGTCACCGTAGGCTGTTATCATCACTACGATGGGAGGTGGTTGTTCATATTTTTTCTTTATCTTTTTCAGCAAATCTATGCCATTCATTCCTGGCATATTGATATCAGATAGGATCAATACTTCCTCGTGAGGGTGATTTTCCATATATAATAATGCGTCATCCCCTGAGAAGGCAAATACGAGCTTTATGGTGCCCTCTTTTATTTCTTTTCTAAACCTCTGTTCAAATAGATCCTGAACATCTCTCTCATCATCTACTACTAATATATTCATTGTCAAAATTAGTTAAACTATTAAAAAAATAATATAATTTTCCCCTAGTTCAGTTAACTTATGTCACGGGCAAACTTATCTTAAAGACTGAACCCTGACCAATATCTGTATCTACTGTCAATTTTCCTTGGTGACCTTTGGTGATGATATCAAAACTTAGTGACAAGCCCAATCCTGTGCCTTCTCCAGTAGGTTTGGTGGTAAAAAATGGTTGAAATATATGCTCAACTACATCTGCGGGAATTCCATTTCCATTGTCAGTGACGGTGATTTCTACTTTATCTTTTATCAATCTTGATTTTATACCCACTGTAGGTTTATAGCCTTCCTCATTGAGTTTTGCGCGCTGATTGACTGCATAAAAAGCATTAGTTAGCAAGTTCAATACTACTCGTCCTATATCCTGAGGTACTATTTTTATCTGTGGTATGGTAGGGTCAAAACCAGTATTTAGAGAGGCATTAAAAGACTTATCTTTTGCTCTCAATCCATGATAGCTTAGCCTTAGATACTCGTCACACAATGCATTTATATCTGTTAGTTCTGCATTGCCATTGCTGATTCGAGAGTGTTGGAGCATACCTTTAACAATGGCATCTGCGCGCTTGCCGTGATGTTTTATTTTGTCTAGATTGCTTATGACATCTTTCATGATTTCTTGCGTATTTTCGGTTTTGCCGCCATCTAACTCTTCCTTCATTTCGCCTAGCAATTCTATACTTACTTCAGCGAAGTTATTGACAAAATTAAGTGGATTTTGGATTTCATGCGCTATGCCAGCCGTCAACTCACCAAGGTTTGCCATTTTTTCTGATTGTATTAATTGAGCTTGTGTAGCTTTTAATTCATACAACGTCTGTTGCAATGCCTTTTGTTGTTTATCTATCTCTTTCTTTTGGAAAACCAGCAAATTATAATCTTTTTTTTTGCTCTTGTACGAAAGTAAAAAATATAATATAAAACCAAACATCAAGCCAATCAGAATAAAACCTGCAATCATGAATACTATGATATCACTCGAATTAATACTTGTGTTCTCCATAATTAATTATTTGATGAAGATTTATAATTTAAAAATATAGCAAAAGAAAATACCAAATACAATATTCCACTGAGCATCAGATTAACATCATAAATCAATGTTGGTGGATCAGTAAGGTTGTATATCTTGATGCTATGAAATCCCCAAATCAGGATATTGGATGCATAATAAACTAGTATGATACTGTTAAACCAAAAAACACTCTCTATAAGAAGGTTCTCGTATTCCATAGATTCCTTTATTTTTAAAAACAACACAAGGGAAAAAAATACTAGCATCACACTTTCCATCATCATAATATTGGTATTGCTCACACCCAAAGGTTGAACGTACAGCGTATTAATAACTTCGGATACGACTAAAGTAAACCAACAGAACCAAAATACTTTAATCCATTTGCTATCGTCAACCAATAACGCATAGATAAGTGTGTAAAACAAAAATTCAATAGGTGTAAATACGTGATATACCGCACTGTTGGACGTATCAAAACAATAAGCAACATACTTTGCGCCTACTTCCACAACTAGTGTAAGCACTACCAGCACAGCTAACCACCTGAATGACGGGCTGAGGCCTTTTATCATAGATAGACTGACTACCGCACATATAAAAAGACTTGAATAATAAAAAGTATGATATACACTCAGAAACATATAAGTTATTGTTGGCTAGGACACATGGGTGGGCAAGGGTTGGCCTTATCAAATACCGACGAACTGCCCGCCCTCTGCTGTGATTCTGCATCGCTAGGTATCATCAGTACGCCATTGCGTTCACCTACTGCTATAAGATTATACTCGGGTTCTGTCATACCTGGTTTAGGATCTTTTGCCCCAAAATAAAATACTACATTCTGAGCTTTCTGCCCGTTGCCTACCTTATTGTTTTGTATGATTTCTAGCAAGTGAGATGCCTCTACTCTGAATCCTTCCAGTGGCATGACCATACTGCCAGTATTGCTTCGAGGATCCGATACCTCTATTTTTAGTGGTTGCAAATCTACAAACTTTGCTTTCATCATCAGTGCATCTGCCCATGAGATAGCTTCACTAACGACTTCTGTCGATTGTGTATCAGTTGATACAGTTGTCGGATTACTTAAAAAACTCATAGCAACAAATGCACCGCTGGCAATTATGAATCCAAGTAAAAATGACTTAAAATTGATTTTTTGAAAACTCATATTTATTTATTTAAAGGGTTAATTGACTTAAAAATCCAAATAAAAGATAGGAAGATTTAACAATATTACAATATCTTCGCCATCGGGCTGATGTTAACTTTTAACTTCATTACTAAATAGTACATCAGCAAATACATGAAAGCAAAATCTGACAAAAGATCATTCATCAGCAATAATTATTGTTACTTGATAATGATGAAAATTTGAAAATAAACCTACAAAAACAACCTAAATAACCTCGTATATTTAGATTAAAAGCTAAAATAATTTAGCTTTAGTATAAGAATGAGATGCAGATGAATTGGATATTTTGGGGTCATCTCTCATCTATCACTTCATAAGAAGTGACAATGTAAAATAATAATTTGGAAACTTCTAAAATAAATGATTTTAATTCATTATTAGCATCGTTTTTGTCTTATAATTATTTTATTTTGATAAAAAGATAAATAAATTCTGAGTTAAAATTAGTGAAATGTTTGTGACAAATTCTTTTTAATAATTTTAATTAGTTCTACATATTCTAAAATTTAATTCAAAATAATGATTATGTCACTAAAAATGCATAACTTTGACAAACTATTTTTAAAATATGTCAGTACTAAGAATTTCATTTGTGTTATTAAGCTTTATAGCTAGTGTGTGTGTGCATGCTCAAAGTTGCTTTACAGGCAATAGTAATCATTATAATTTTGATGATGTCAAGCGGATTTTAGATAATAACCAATGTAATTCTTGCCATTATACTAACAGTAATCGTTCTTCATGGGACTATAACAAATACGCAAATCTATTTGCACTCAATACCTGCGGGTATCAGATCATCACTCCTGGCAAGTCTGCCTCTAGTTCCCTAATAGATAAACTCAACGGAGGTCCTACCTCTTGCGGATTTCCTATGCCACTAGGACGCCAACCGATCAGCAATCAGGAGTTACTAGCCATCGAATCATGGATAAATGTAGGAGCTCCCGAAAACTGTGTCTTAGCTTACTCAGATATAAGACACATATTAGATCAAAAAAAATGTAACAGTTGTCATAACGATACCAGAATGTGGTCGTATGAAACCTACGAAAGCATGTTTTTAAAACCACAGAATAGTTTATGCCAAGAAATCAATATAGTGAAGTACGATGCGTCCAATAGCCTATTATACATAAAGCTAAACCATGCTAACTATTGCGGTAGTACTACGCTGAGTAGTGAAAATCAGCTTGATAAAAAAGAGATTGCCACCATTCGAGACTGGATCAATGCAGGTGCCCCGAACCAAAAAGGATCACTGCCAGTCCAATTATCTTCCTTTACGACACGAAACAATGAGAATACTTCCATCACTATATTTTGGACTACCGAAAGTGAGCAAAACACCTCGCACTTTGACCTAGAACACAGCATGGATGGGATCACCTATCAGACTATAGCTGTAGTCCATACCCAAGGCTTATCGAACGGGTTAAAATATTATAGTTATCGGCATGACGGAATCTTAGTTGGATTTAATTATTATAGATTAAATTTTATAGATTTTGACCAGAGCGCACATTATTCTCCAGTCAGGATAGAAAGAGTAAAAAATACACAGGAAATATTCAATGTTTCACCAAACCCAATTACCCAACTGGGCGAACTCAAAGTAGAGTGGTATCCAATAGACCAACGTATAAAAAGTCAGGTCACGATTTGTAATTTTCTAGGTTACGAGGTCAAAAGAGTAAATATTAATTTTGGTATCAATACTATCAATACAGCGGAGTTGATACCAGGACTTTATTATCTTACTATACAAGATTATAGTGAAGGTATAGTCTCTACCAAATTGGTAGTTTTGTAAGAGTAGAATGTCTTTTTTCAAACCTTTGACGAATGTAATTGTTTGCAATATTGAAATGTTATTGATAAAATGTAAAACACTAAATATGAGTTTAAATGTAGGCGATATCGCACCAGACTTTACACTTTTTTCTACTGATAAAAAAGAAATAAGTCTATCTGATTATAAAGATAAAAATGTTTTAGTTCTTTTCTTTCCGTTGGCTTTCACCAGCGTATGTACGGACGAACTATGCGAAACCAGAGATAATAAAAAAATGTACGATGATTTATCCACGGACGTTTTGGCTATCTCAGGCGATTCACTTTTTACACTTGATGAATTTAAAAAACAACAAAAATTTAACTTCGAGTTGCTTTCAGACTTTAATAAAGAAGCTGCCACTAATTATGGTTCTTTGTATGAGGAGTTTGCCTTTGGTATGAAGGGAGTTTCTAAGCGTTCGGCTTTTGTAATAGGTAAAGATGGTAAAATAAAATATGCCGAGGTGCTAGATAATGCTGGTGAAATCCCTAACTTTACTGCCATTGTGGAAGTGCTAAATGCGCTCTAAAACGATTTTTATAAAATTGAAACGAGATTATATATATATTAAGAAGAAATGATTTGATTTTATGCTATTAAAAGGATCTTTGACATTGTAGAGTGATAAGGAGCTAGTAAAAATATTTACATTTTTTTGAATTTTTATGCATGTAATTTGTGTTATACAACTGCAAGTACTATTTTTGGCCGAATGTTAATATTAAAATTTTAATTTGATGAATACTGATATCAGGTTTGATGAGTTTGAAGATGTAATGGTAGAGGAATTGACCACTGATGGTATCAAATCTACATTGATAGTTTATAATGATGATCACAATACTTTTGATTGGGTTATCAAATGTTTCGTAGATGTATGCGGCCATACTGAGGAACAAGCAGAACAATTATCGTTATTGGTTCATTTTAAAGGCAAGGCTACTGTCAAAACCGACAGCCTTTCTGTACTCAGACCAATGAAAGATGCACTCACAGAGCGCGGATTATCAGCGGTCATAGAGTCTATGGTCAATGACTAAATGTATAGCTTATCGCTCAAAACTTATAAAAGGTGTAAATTTTACCATAAATTTACACCTTTTATAAGTTCAGCATATCATGTATTATTATCTACAAGACCAAATCGCTTTTCCACATCCTGAAGCTGTCAAACCTTCTGGTATATTGGCATTAGCAGGTTATCTTAATACTGATATGCTACTTCTCGCGTATAACTATGGCATTTTTCCTTGGTACACAGACAATGAGCCCATCGTCTGGTGGTGTCCAAAACCTCGCTATGTTGTCTATCCCAACAAAGTCAAAGTATCTAAAAGTATGAATGCATACTTTAACCAAGCCAAATATCAAGTTACTTATAATCAAAACTTTTTAGACATCATCCGCGCTTGTCAACTAGTGCCTAGACCAAATCAAGACGGTACGTGGATAAATGAAGATATCATAAATGCTTACTATGATCTACATATTGCTGGATATGCACAGTCTTTAGAAGTTTGGGAAGGTGATCAACTAGTTGGTGGACTCTATGGTGTCGATATAGGAAAAGTTTTCTACGGCGAATCTATGTTTAGCCTCAAGAGCAACGCCTCAAAATTTGGTTTTATATCACTGGCAAGAAAACTAGAATCTGAAGGATACGAAGTCATCGATTGCCAACAACCCAATCCTTACCTAGCCTCTTTAGGCGGTGAGTTTATCAGTGGGCATGTTTTTCAAGATATCTTGAGAGAAAATCGGAAATTATATTTGAGTGAAGATATGGTTTAGACAATATGAGCATAAAACACGCTTTTAACGTATCAACGTCACATGACCTTTGAGTTTGATGAGTTTATCAAACCCATCTAAGTACTCTAGTATATAGGCATATACTCCAGGTGGACATATCTGCCCGCCATTATCTTTAAAACCATTCCATCCCTCAGCAAAATCTGTGGTATCAAAAACTCGCTCGCCCCATCGATTCCATATAGACATTTTGTACCTTCTGATACCGAAAAACACTCCTACCGGTAGAAACTCATCATTTAACCCATCGTTGTTTGGTGTATAAGCATTGGGCATAAATATATTGACCGTAGGTATAACTCTTAGTATTGCAGAAGCTGTATCGCTACAGCCTGATTGGTGCAGTACGATTTGTTTGATTAGGTATGTTCCTGTATCTCTGAATGTATAACTTGGATTCTTGAGCAGTGAAATATCTAAGCTATCAAACTTCCACAGGTAAGAATTAGCATCAACGGATAGATCTGTGAACTGTACAGTGTTTTCATAAAAAGTAGGTATCTCCGGAGAAAATGAAAAATTTGCTATCGGTGAGGGCACTACTTTTATGAGGTTATTCCACAGTTTATTGGTTTTGCAACCTATTGGCGATGTCAACTCTAGTGTGACAGAATAAGTCCCTATATCCTCAAAGATATTGCTAGGACTGAGTACATTGCTGGCATTGCCATCACCAAACGACCAATTAAACTGATAGGTACTATCGATTGGTTGACTTAGATTCTTAAAAAATATGTTGGCAGGTTGGCAGCCTATATATGTGTTTGGATCTATGACAATCGTTGCTGGGAGTGGAAAATAATTAATCTTTTGCACAATCGTATCCCGACAGAGATTGATGTCTTCAGCAATTAGCCTTACGGTTTTGACGCCTGGTCTTTCGTACTCAAACTCAGGATTTTTTACGAGCGATTTACCTTCTGTGAAGTCCCAAAACCACTTCTGCACGTCTCCCGCACCTGTTACTGACAGATCTTCAAATGCGATTGGTCCAGCAGTACAAGTATCATAAACGTACTTAAAATCAGCAGCTATGGATGGAAAAAGATTGACTGTAATCGTAGCTGTATCTGAGCATGAGGCCAACCCTGGTATATCTTTATTGAGTATCATTATACCTTTGTATGTACCCAATCCAGGAAAGGTCACGCTTGTATTACGCGAGCTTTGTATTTCTTTTTGACCATTGATATCAAACTCCCAATAATAGTTTTTGATATACCTTTGGTCAGTACTCAGGTTCAAAAAATTAAGTGTAGTCTCGCCACAACTATTAATAATGAAGTCCTGACCCACAGCCGAAGTAGCTTTGATGTCAGCATTGACAGTTACTTCGCACGTCGTAACGTTAAACTGAAAATCTCGTCTGAGCGTTCCTATCAATACACCATTTCTATACTCTTTGACACATACACCTACCACAAACTGTCCTAGGATCGTAGGATTACCTAATATCAAACCAGTTGCTGGATCTATCCGCACTATAGGATTACCCGCCATAGGTTGACTAAAATCAAAATTTGGACCATTAAAAGTAACTGTCTCATAAGGTGGTGGACATCTATCTGGCCTAGGTGTTACACCATTACAAGATTGGGCATCACCTCCATTGACACCATCCTGACCTCCTGCTGTGAGTGGCGCACAAAATTCATAAACTAGGCTGTCGCCGTCTATATCTATGGCAGAATGGTCAAAATTTATGGGACGGTTAACACAGATCACTACAGGTGGAAAAGACTTAAACTTTGGGCTATTGTTACAGATTCGTTGCGCCTCAGGTGAGATCTCTGTAGTGAATGCAGCTCCAGCGTCACCTGGCCGCCTGAGGTTCAGTATCGTATTATTGCGACAGCATCGCTGATAGGCTATCTGATAGGAATCATTAATGATAGGAAGTGTTATCGAAAAACTATAAGTTCCTTTTTGTACTCCTACATTGACAGGGACTAATATACATGGGTTATCGTTGTCTAGTGCCACCTCTTGCAAGTCCATCACTCTTACTTGCCGCTGTGTCACAAAAGACCAAACATTACCACCACCCGAGTTTCTATAAATACCAAAACTTGCAGTACCATCTAACATAGCACCATTGCTCTTACTATCTCGGTACATAGTCATGGTGATTTGATAAGTGACAGTTCTGTTGATAGTATCTCTGTTAATACACTCATAAACTACTTCACCGCCAATGATATGTAATGCTTCTAACCTTTGGTCAAAAACCAATACTAAAAGGAAAATATAGAGGTAGGATAAATATTTCAATATTAAAGTTTTAACGTAAGTATAATTAATAATAATCCTGAATATCAATAAGATAGGAATACTATGGACAAAGATAAATAATTACTTCATTGTCTAACTAAAATAAAAGTTAAATTATTGTCAAAACTTTTATAATAATGAAATAATGTATTCTATACGTCAAATTGTAGCGCTTGTTCACCAAAATCAAGGTTTTAACACCTTAAAAATACAATTAATTGTGTTTCGCTTTTAAATTCCCTTTGTTAGCCTTACCTTTGCATCCCGTAATAAAGGAATTATAAATCCTTTACCAAAAAAAATAACATGGCAAAATACATATTCGTTACGGGAGGAGTAACTTCATCACTTGGAAAAGGAATCATAGCCGCTTCGCTTGCAAAATTACTACAAGCTCGAGGATTCAGCACAACCATCCAAAAATTTGATCCATATATCAATGTTGATCCTGGTACTCTTAATCCTTATGAACATGGCGAATGTTATGTAACCGACGATGGTGCAGAGACAGATCTCGACCTAGGACATTACGAACGATTCCTAAATATACCCACTTCTCAAGCTAATAATGTCACGACTGGCAAAATATACCAAACAGTCATCAACAAAGAGCGCGCTGGAGCATACTTGGGTAAGACTGTACAAGTGGTACCCCATATCACAGACGAAATCAAGCGCAGAATTACCCTTATAGGCAATACCAATCCTGGAAAAACTTACGATATCGTCATCACCGAGATAGGTGGTACAGCTGGTGATATAGAATCTCTGCCTTACCTTGAGGCACTGAGACAGTTTACCCGCGAGCAAGGTCGAGAAAACTGTATCGTCATACACTTGACACTGATTCCATACCTAAAAGCAGCAAAAGAGCTCAAAACTAAACCTACGCAACACTCTGTCAAGGAGCTATTGCAAGCTGGTATCCAGCCTGATATCCTGGTATGTCGTACGGAGCATCACCTGCCCAAGGAACTGAAAGATAAAATTGCGCTTTTCTGCAATGTAGATGAAAAATCAGTCATAGAGGCCATAGATGCTGACACTATTTATGACGTTCCGCTTCTTATGCTTAAGGAAAAGCTAGACAAAATTGTCATAAAAAAATTAAATCTCAAATCCAACACTGAACCCGACCTCACACAATGGAAAGAGTTCCTAGGTAAACTCAAAAACCCTACGAGAGAAGTTACTATAGGCCTTATCGGCAAATACAATGAGCTCCAAGATGCTTATAAATCTATATACGAAGCTTTTGTACATGCTGGTGCAGTCAATGAGTGCAAAGTAAATGTTATCCCAGTACACTCTGAATCTCTGGAAGACGACAACTTAGCTCAAAAAATGGGCGCTTTCGATGGCATTCTCGTTGCACCTGGATTCGGCGAGCGAGGTATCCACGGCAAACTCAACGCTATACGGTATGTGCGTGAGCACAAGGTTCCATTCTTTGGCATCTGCCTAGGTATGCAATGCGCTGTGGTAGAGTTTGCAAAAAATGTAGCTCAAATAGCAGATGCTAACTCAACAGAAGTCAATCCTGATACTATCAATCCTGTCATAGATCTCATGGATGAACAAAAAAACATCATCGAAAAAGGTGGTACTATGCGACTTGGTTCTTATCCATGCAAACTTCAGAAAGGCAGTATCGCTTACAAATCCTACGGCAAAACTGAGATAAACGAACGCCATCGCCACAGATACGAGTTCA
>Ga0105045_10002667_pt1 | contig 15115 bp, 10 predicted proteins | sample MAT02_FD_78089 | JGI IMG/M metagenome (GOLD analysis project Ga0105045, IMG submission 78089) | Freshwater microbial communities from Lake Fryxell liftoff mats and glacier meltwater in Antarctica - MAT-02 (megahit assembly) | ecosystem: Environmental > Aquatic > Freshwater > Ice > Liftoff...
AAGGGTTTATAGCCACGAAGCTGGAATTGTCCATGAAGGAGATTTCTTGATTTGCCTTACTCAGGGAGCATTGCCGGCACCTCCAAATGACAATTGTATTATGCCGACTCAAATTACTGCAGGCGTTTTGGTGAATGGAACCAACATAAATGCTACTCAAACTGCTCCTGCAGTTCCCTGTGGTAGTTTGGGTTCTACCATTATGAACGACGTTTGGTTCAGGTTTACCAAAGCAGCTAATATTGATACCGTAGAAGTTGATGGCCTTGGCGCACTTGATGTCCTTTTTGATGTAAGGGAAAACACCTGCTCAAATGGAACAGTAGTAGCTTGCCGTGACGTAGCAGGAACTGATTTGAAGAAGACAAACATTGGTTTTTTAATCAATGGAACTTCCTATCTTTTAAGGGTTTATGGAAGAAATGGTGCCAAAAACGACTTTACTGTAAAGCTTACAGATGCCACCTTTGTGGTAGTTCCTCCCGTTAATGATGATTGTTTTGATGCAATTCCACTCGCAGTTGGGGCTACATGCACCGGCACTCCATCAACCACACTTGGTTCTTCAGAATCTTTTCCGGCAGGATCCTGCTCTGGTTCAAATCCAGGAACGGCCAATGATGTTTGGTATAGTTTTACGGCAAACAGTACCAGAGCCATTGCCAGAATTGCCTGCAATGTCGGGTTTGACGGCGCCCTTCAAGTCTATTCAGGTGGCTGTTTTGGTCCGGTTTCAATTGGTTGTGCAGATGCTTTTGGTCCAAGTAATGATCCGGATTTTCCTTCTATCGAAGAAGCGTTTCTTACTGGATTGGTCAGTGGCCAGCAATATCTGATTCGGATTTATGGCAAAGGTGGATCAACCGGAAATTTTGCAGTCTGCGTGTACAATCCAAATTGTAGCTCCACGCCAGCAGTTTTAGCAACCAGCCTGACAAGTATAGTTTCCAATCAGACATTTACAACAAATGTTTCAGGAGTCACAGGCGACTTTGCGTATGAACTTTCCTCCAATCAAACTTTGTGGAATCTTGATCCAAATTTAACATCACTTGAAGATACCATTATTGGAAAATCAGCCACAAATAGTTCTTTATTTATAAGGGTTTCAAATAGAACCGGAAGTTGTTATCCTGCCTATTCAAATGTGGTTCAGGTCAATATCAGATGTGCAACGCCATTTTCAACCAATTTGCCTGGAACCAATCGCATTTCAAAAATTACGTTTGGAACGATAGATCAAACTTCTACCTCTAATCCTTTGGGCGGAAATGTTCAGGACTTTTCTCAGGTTTCTACCAGTTTATGCAGGGGAAATTCTTATGCCTTGGGCGTAACATCAGGAAGTGGTGCCACACCATTTAATAGAATGGCCTGGATAGATTTTAATCAGGATGGTGATTTTGCCGATGCAGGAGAAAATGTTGTGAATGGACCTTATGTGGCTGGAACAACAACCTCGGGTAACATTACAATTCCAGCAAATGCTTCACTTGGAAGTAGTAGAATGAGGATTGCCATCATTAATAATGGCACTTCAATAAGCTCCACAGATGCTTGTTCACCAGGTCCTTATGCCAATGGTGAAATAGAAGAATATACAGTTAATATCACTTCTGGATTGGTTGCCAATGCAGGAACAGCTCAAACAATTTGTGGAAATAATACCAGCCTTGCAGGGAATGATCCTGGCGCAGGTTCCTCAGGTTTGTGGTCTGTAGTTTCAGGAACCGGAACATTTGCTAATGCAACCGTTTTTAACTCAACAGTTTCCGGTCTTTCAGGTGGTGCAAATGTTTTTAAGTGGACCTTAACCAATTCCTGTGGATCTTCAAATGCAAATGTTACGGTAACTTCAAATAATGTAGTTTCCAATGCCGGGGCAGACCAAAGTGTTTGTGCCGCCTTCACAAACTTAAATGCCACAGCACCAACCCTCGGAAGCGGATCATGGTCGGTGCTTTCGGGTGGCAGCATTCTGCCTGCACCAACAGTTCAAAATTCAACAGTACTAAATCTTAGTCTTGGAATCAACAAGTTGATTTGGACTGTAACATCAACCATACCAGGTTGTCCAGCCGCAAAAGATACCGTTACAATTACACGATCCTCAGATCCATCCAATGCTGTTGCGGGAACAGATCAATCCATTTGTGGCAACTCTGCAACCCTATCGGCCAATGTTCCAACCATTGGAACTGGAAAATGGACCGTGGTTTCTGGCACCGGCACTTTTGTGAATGATTCCAATCCTGCAAGTTTAGTCAATGGTTTGGCCAATGGATCAAACACTTTCAGATGGAACATCTCCAATGGAACATGTACCCCTAAAACAGATGACGTAACCATTGTGGTTTCATTGGCTCCAAATGCAATTGCCGGAACAGACCAAAACCTTTGTGCTACAAACGCAACACTAGCTGGAAATTTGCCAGGAACAGGGGTAACGGGTGTATGGACCAATCTTGCGGGAACCGGCACAATTACCCAGACTGGTGCAAACAACAGTACCGTATCGAATCTTGGAATCGGTAATAATTCCTTCATCTGGACATTGAGTCGAACAGGTTGCCCAAGTGATAAAGATACCGTTGTAATAACCAGAAAATCCGCTCCTTCGGCTGTAGTTGGTATTAATCAATCTGTTTGCAATACAGCTTCATCACTATCTGCCAATCCAACTACCTCTGGAACCGGACTTTGGACTGTGGTTTCCGGCACAGGAAACATTTCCAATCCCGGACTAGCTAATTCTCAGGTAACAGGTCTTGGTTTTGGGGCTAACGTTTTCAAATGGACGGTTTCTGATGCTCCTTGCCCTTCCTCTTCTGCGGATTTGACGCTTACAAATAATTTACCTTCAAGGCCAGATGTTGGAATAGACAAGGTTATTTGTATTGGCGATTTAAATCTTTCAGCCACAAATCTGCCACCTGGCCTAAATGGTAGTTGGTCGTTGGTTTCCGGTTCAGGAAACATTTTAAATCCAGGAAACCCAACCACACAGGTTACGAATATTGGACTTGGCCAAAACAGATTTGCGTTTATTCTTCAGGTTGTTGCTTGTTCCACCTCAGTTTCTGATACCATAGGCGTTTTTAGGGATGCCAATCCGATTAATCTTGGAAAAGACACCGTTGTCTGTCAGAATTTTACGCCTACATATACATTGGTTGGGCCACAAAATATGACCAGCTATTTGTGGAGTAACAATCAGTCCACACCTCAAATTGTGGTTTCAACTAACAATACATATTCTTTGACTGTGGTAACCCTTGGAGGCTGCACATTTAAAGATACGGCGAATGTTAGTTTTATCATTTGTGTATCCATTGCAGATCGGAAATCAGGGAAAATTTCTGCGCAGATTATTCCAAATCCATCTTCTGGACCTGCTGAGTTAAATGTTGAAGGATTTCAAAATCAAAGTTTTGAGCTTGAAGTTTTAGATATGAAAGGTGCCCGGGTTGAAAAACGTTTAATAGATACAAATTCCGAAAAAAGTGTTTCCAAACTTCCCGGAGGCCTAAAAGCAGGAGTTTATCTCATTAAAATTTCGAATCAAAGCTTTAGACATAATCTAAAGTGGATTGTTCAATAAATTTTCAAAATCAAATTTTCAAAATACCGGGCCAAAGTCCGGTATTTTGATTTTAACTGATATCGTTTGTTTATTGATAAAGAAGTTTTAAAAATGAGTTGGTATTGAAAAAGGCCTTTTATATAAATATCAATTGACGAAAAAAATAGCCATTGTAGGCCCTGAATCGACAGGAAAAAGTGAATTGGCCAAAGGTTTGGCAGCTCATTTTGAAACAGAATTTGTTGCTGAAATTGCCAGGTCCTATTTGGAAAAATTGACAAGGCCATACAACAGCCAGGATGTTGAGTCAATCGCCCGATTGCAATTGGATGCAGAAGAACAAATAAAATCTAATGCCAATGGTTTTTTGTTTTGTGATACCAATCTGTTGGTTATTAAAATTTGGATGGAAAATGCATTTGGTTTTTGCCCGGAATGGATTCTAAGTTCTTTAAAAATAAATACTTATGATCTTATTTTATTAACAGATATAGATTTGCCCTGGCAGCCGGATCCGTTGAGAGAACATCCAAATGAACGCGAATACTTTTTCGACTTGTACAAAAATGAATTGGAACAATCAGGAGCCAGGTTTTTTGTGGTTTCTGGTTTTGGAGAGGTCAGAACTCAAAAGGCAATTGAAATCATTCAATCCAACCCTAACTAATGCAGCCTTATAATTCTTTGAAAAATTTAATAGCCAGGAGCATCCAGCCAGCTAAAAATCCAAGCCCGCCCAAAGGCGTTATTGCACCAAGCCATTTAACTCCGGTGGCACATAAAATATAAAGCGAGCCGGAGAAAATGCAGATTCCAAAAAGAAAAGAGATGGCAATCCAACTAAAATCTGATTTTGGAAAAATGCATGACAAAATTCCTGTCAGTACCAAGGCCAGGGCATGATACATTTGATACTGAACGGCAGTTTCAAATGTATCGATTCGATTGTTGGCGGTAAGAAAATCTTTGAGGGCATGCGCACCAAAAGCACCGACGGCAACAGATAAAAATCCTAGAAGTGCGCCTGAGATCAGAATGAACTTTGGATTAAACATTGAACAGATAGTTTTTAGGGTTTGGTTTTTTTTCTTGCCAGCATTTGGTTTTTAGCCTCCTTGTTTTTCGCTTAGTTCAAGCCACCGCAGTGTTTTTTGGTCCAGGTCATCATTGATTTTCTCCAAATCTTCGCCCATTTTTTGCAGCTTTACATGGTCTGTTTCTTCTCCTGAAACGAGCATAGATTCAGTTTCCAGTTTAAGCTTTTCCAGCTTTTCCAAAAATTCTTCAATGGTCTCCAACTCTTTGAGTTCTTTATAACTCAATTTCACACCCTGATTTTTCTTAGGCTGCCCGATCAATGGTTTTGCGGCATCTTTTTTGTTTTTTGCCTGTTTTTCTTCCTGTATTTTTTCAGCCTTTTCTTCCTGTGCCCATTTCCACTGGGTGTAGTTGCCAGGAAAATCAGTCACAACGCCTTCTCCTTCAAACACAAACAAATGATGGGCCAACTTATCCAATAAAAATCGATCATGGCTCACGATCAATAGCGTTCCAGGGAAATCCTGAAGGAACTCCTCCATTACATGCAAAGTGTTGATGTCAAAATCATTACTTGGCTCATCAAGAATTAGAAAATTTGGGTTTTTTAGCAAAGTCATCATCAATTGAACCCTTCGCTTTTCGCCCCCGCTGAGGTTACCGATTTTTTGCTGCTGTGCAGGAGGAGGAAAGTGAAACTGGGTTAAAAACTGACTGGCAGTTATTTTTGAACCATTTGCCATTTCAATTACATCAGCCACCTCACTCACCATTTCAATGATCTTTTTCTCTGGCTTCAATTCATCAAATTCCTGACTGTAGTAACCGATTTTTGTATTTTCACCTCTGTCAATATCCCCGGTAGATGGTATATTTTCACCGGTAAGCAAACGAATAAAACTTGATTTTCCCACGCCATTTGGGCCAATAATTCCTACTCTTTCACCGGGTGAAAAAAGATGGGTAAAGTCTTTGAGCAGGTGCTTTCCACCCAAATGAAAATTTACCTTTTTTAGGTTGATCACTTTTCCGCCCTGGCGAACTTGTTTAACCGACAACTGAAGGTTGGTTTCGGCAGTTTTTTGAAAAGCCACCTCTTTCACATCTTCAAAGGCATCCACCCGATACTTCGCCTTTGTTCCCCTGGCTTTGGGTTGTTTTCGGATCCATTCCAGCTCTCTTCTGTATCTGTTTTGGGCTTTGTCTATTTCCGAATTTCTTATTTCCTGGTTTTCAGTTCGCTTTTCAAGGTAATACGAATATCCGCCTTTATATCTGACCAGATCGCCTTGCTGGAGTTCTACAATCTGATTGCAAACCCGATCCATAAAATAACGATCGTGAGTTACCATCAAAATTGTATGAAAGCGCCTGGAAATCAGACCTTCCAACCACTCAATTGCCTCCATGTCCAGGTGGTTGGTTGGTTCATCCAAAATGAGGATTTCGGGCTCCATCAAAAGAACTCTTGCCATGGCCACCCGCTTTTTCTGCCCGCCGGAAAGTGTACCGGCAATTTGTTCCTCCATGCCCTGAAGGTGAAGTTTCCCAAGAATTTCATTGATTTTTGCTTCAAAATCCCAGGCGTTCAGTTGAGTTAATTCCTCAGTTAACTTTTGAAGCTTCGCCTCATCTTTGGTATCTAAATGTTTCTTTTCCAAAAGGAAATCGTATTCCAATATTTTTCCAACTGTAGGATGGCTTGCATGAAACAGATTTTCAAAAACCGAAAGATGATCTTCTAACTGGCTTTGTTGATCCTGAAATCCAACCCTGATGTCTCTTCGGGTAGAAACGATTCCAGAATCAAGTGTTTCTTTTCCTGCCAGAATTTTTAGCAAGGTTGATTTGCCTGTTCCGTTGGGTCCAACCAGTGCGACTTTATCCCCGTGGTTAAGGCCGAATGTGACATTGTTTAGTAATACTTTGTGATTCAGAGACTTGCTTAGATTCTCTGCCGAAATGTAATTCATTCCGCAAAGATAGTAGGTGCCTGCGGTTTTGGCTTATGCTTTGTCCAATTAGTGAATCTAAAACAAAAAAAAAGCTGAAATTGACTTCAGCTTTTTGTAAATTCTTTTAGGCTTTTCCCATGTCCTTCAAATGCCGGAGGTGGGAACCAAAAGCAGACCAGAAGGAATCGAATTGAACATATTCAACATCAAACTCATGGCATGTCTCTTTAATGATTTCATGCAATGCCGGATAATGAACATGGCTTACCTTTGGAAAAAGGTGATGGACCATTTGGTAATTCAGACCTCCAAGCAACCACGTTAGCATTTTATCGTTGGTTGCAAAATTTACAGTTGTATTGATTTGATGAATGCTCCACTCAGACTCAATCTGAACATGGCTTGCGTTTTCCTCAGGTGCCGAAAAAATTACTCCTTCTACAATGTGTGCCAATTGAAAGACGATCGCTAAGGTGAAACCACAGATTAATGATAGCAAGATGTATCCACCAATGGCAAGTATGGGTCCAATAATGATACTTGGAATGACAAGAAAAATAGTGATGTGAACTACCTTGGTAACCCAAAAAATCAGGTGATCCGAAAAAGACAATTCGGCCATTGGCGTGTTTTCCGCTACCATTCTGGTAAAATACTTTTTGAAATCTCTATAATAAATCCAGAAAATGTAGGTCATGCTGTAAAGACCTAAGGCATACAAATGTTGAAATTTATGATACCACTTCAAATCCTGATGATCATTAAGTCGAATAAATGGCTTGATGTCAATATCATCGTCAAAGCCTTCAATGTTGGTGAAAGTATGATGATTCATAACGTGCTTCTGGTGCCAGAATAAAGCACTTCCTCCCAACACATTGAGTGTATGGGCCATTATTGTATTAATAGATTTCTTATTCGAAAAGCTTTTGTGAGAGCCATCGTGCATAACATTGAAACCCACCAATGCAAAAACAATCCCCTGTACGCAATAAACGAACAAAACAATTGATGTTGACAGATTATTAAAAATTAAAGGAATAAGATATAAAGAAATAAGAGCAAAAATCAAAATAATTCCCTTGAAATAGAGACTTAGGTTGCCGTATTGTGAAATATTTTTCTCTGCAAAATACAGATTTACTCTTTTTCTCAACAAAGACATAAAGTTCTGCTGAGATGTTTGAAATTTAATATCCATTAATAAATTGAAAATGTATTAAAAAATTAGGATTATTTTTAGAATGGTAGCCTGGTTAAAAAATCTAATGCAATTTAACCATTAATGTCAGAACTACAAGTTCAGGTAGAATGTTTCAATTTTTCCCTAAAACCATTATTTAAGTTTTTAACAGGTAGTAGTTTTCTGAAATAGCTCCTAAACTGTTAAAAAAATTCTGAATGCCTTCAATGCTGCTTCCTTCAAAGTCAAACAGGATTTTTTGTTTCGCCTTTCCTTTTATAATTTCTGAAAAAAATCGCGTGGGTGCTTCCCGTTTCAATCCATCTTCTGAAGAATAAGAAAATAGATAATGTACTCTGTCGTGCCAGGTCAAAAGTAAAACAGAAGTTAAAACAGAGCTGGATTTCAGGATTTGATACCGCTCTATATGGTTTGAGAAAAATGTGGAAGATGATAATCTGAAAAGCGAGGCCAACTCTTTTTTACTGGGTTTCCATCGGTTTGCTGGAGGTTGTTCCAGTGAAGATAAAAGTCCTTTTTCAAACTCATTTTGGTCAACCTGATTGAAAATCAGGTCCTTTGATTTGTTTAATGCAGAACGTCGGTTGGATTTCCAGGAAGCCAAAATGGTTTCAAAATTGGGACTTAAATCAAAGTATTGATTTGTTTTTATCTGAACTTTTTGATTTTTGGCTTGAAAGTTTTCCGGTATATAACCTGAAGGCCAAAGGCTTTTCAGGCATTTTGTTTCCATGAATTGAAACCAAAGTGCCCAATGCTCGATATCAGGCCGATTTTCAATGCCAAAAGGCTCAAATTTCTGGCAAAAAGGAATTTGAAAAATTCTCCACTTCAGGATCAGGTTTTGTCCAGAAAATGGGAAATAAGCATCTTGACCCTTTTGATTTGAAATTTTAGCATAGAAAACCTTTCCTGGTGCAATTAAATTTAGGTATTGAGGATGGTTGTATAATGGCAAACTTGTGAATTCCGCTTCTGAAATTTCAGAAAGAATTTCACTGGCCTTAATAATCTTCAAACTTCCTGGCTTCAACTTAAATCAGGTTTGTATTGTTTCATGGCTAACTTATTGATGCTTAGCTCCCTGTTGGTTGATAAGGCATCGCAATTTGAAAGATCGCTCTGAAAAGGGGATTCTCGTTCCATAAATTCCAGCAAGGTTCCCAAAAGCTCAGATGCCTCCTCTTTTACTTTATAAAAAACCCAGTGGTCTATTCGCCTCGATTGGATGAGACTGGCGTTTTTTAACAGGCCTACCAATCGGGCCGTTTTGGTTTGGGTAAAATCCATGATCAATTCCAGATCTGTAATAGAAAGTTCGCCTTTGTGAAAAAGTACATTCAGAATTCGCAATCTGGATTCATCTCCCAAAGCTTTAAATAGTTGAACACCGAAGGCTAAACTGAAATTTTTGAGTTTCAAAACCGCTTGTTTTTCTAAATCAAAGGAAGAAATCGCCACCTTTTAAAAATTGTAAAAATTAAATTGTAAAAAAAACCAAAACAAAACAGTCATGATTCACATCTTGCCAAATAAAACTAATAAATTTTCAATTGGCATCATTTTCTGAAATTGTTGAAATAATTCAAGGTGAACAACGAGGACTTAATGTTCCAGACCAACAAGTTCATCAATTGTTTTATGATACCCGCCTGATCGCAAATGGGAAGGGAGGTTTGTTTTTTGCCTTTTCCGGTTTGAAAGAGGATGGCCATCGGTTTATCCAAAAGGCATTCGGGAAAGGTGTTAATCAATGGGTTATCTCTGATCCGGAATGGGCTCAATGGTTGGAAAATAAAGGATCACAAAACTGGGTTTTGGTCAAAGATGTTCTTCAGGCATTTCAAACGGTTGCCTGTCAACATCGTTCACAATTTTCGCTACCTGTTGTGGCCATTACAGGCAGCAACGGAAAAACAATTGTAAAAGAATGGCTTTCCCAACTGCTTGGTTCTGATTTTTTTATCTGTAAAAGTCCTAAAAGTTTCAACTCGCAGATTGGCGTTGGGTTATCTCTTTGGAACCTAAGTCCCGGGCACACACTTGGCATTTTTGAAGCAGGAATCTCCCATGCCGGTGAAATGAAAAACCTTAGGAGAATGATCTTGCCAGATTATGGAATTTTAACAAGTCTTGGACCTGCCCACGAAGAAGGATTTGCATCCATTGAAGAAAAATTAATAGAAAAGATTTCTCTTTTTTCGGGGGCTTCTGTTCTTATTCTTTCGGAATCTCTTTTTTTTAGATTTAAAGACATTATCGTTGGTCAATTGCCAAAAATTAAAATCCAAACCTGGAAATGGCAACAGGCCGGGACTGAATTTATTCATCATTTCAATGGAATGCAGAATAAATTTGAACTTCCTTTTTCTGATGTTGCTTCCCTGGAAAATATTGGCAATTCCATCAGCACGTCTATTCTATTGAATGTCAGCATTCCGGATATTCAAAACAGACTACATCTGCTTAGTTTGCCTGAAATGCGACTGAGCCTGAAGGAAGGAATTAACAACAACATTCTCATTGATGACAGCTATACCAACGACCTTGCCGGCCTGGAAGCTGCTCTTCAGTTTGCGACTTTGCAAAGAAAAGCTGGCCAGGATCTGGTGCTGATTATAAGTGATTTGCAGGAGTCTTTGTTGACCAATGATGACCTGAATGATAGAATTTCTACCCTCAGTTCTAATTTTAATGTCAGTAAAATTGTAACCATTGGCCAGCAGTTTTCAGATGTTAAAAAACTAAAAATATCTTTTCACCGCAACTTCAAATCAACCATTGATCTTGTCCAATCCAATATAATTATAGACCTGAGGGAGTCCATTTTGCTGATCAAAGGCGCACGTATCTTTGGTCTTGAAACCCTTGTAAAAGCATGGCAGAAAAAGGTCCATGGAACACGACTGGAAATCAATCTTGATGCGATGGTGAACAATTTGAACTTTTATAAAAGCCAGTTGCCACAGGGCACAGGAATCATGGCGATGGTGAAGGCGTTGGGATATGGTAGCGGTGGAGAAGAAATTGCAAGAATTCTGGAGTTTCATCATGTAGATTACCTTGCGGTTGCTTATGCGGATGAAGGCGTAAAGCTCAGAGAATCAGGTATAATGTTGCCAATTATGGTGATGAATCCAATGCCTGAATCGCTTCAAAGTATTTTTGACCACAATCTGGAACCTGAAATTTATGGGTTTCGCATTTTGAATGCATGGATCGAAATTCTAAAATATCATGAAACCAAAAATTGGCCTTCTATTCATATTAAAATAGAGACAGGCATGCACAGGCTTGGCTTTTTTGTTGAAGAGCTACCCGCACTTTGTGTAATTTTGCAAAAAAATCTACAGTTAAAAGTTGCGACTGTTTTTAGCCATCTGGCCGGGGCCGACGATGATCATTTGAATGATTATAGTTTGCAACAAATTGAGACTTTTGAGCAAGCCTGTCTCATTTTAAAGGAAAAATTGAATCAAAATTTTAGAAAGCATATTTTGAATTCTGCGGGTATTCTTCGTTTTCCGCAAGCCAATTATGATTTGGTAAGGCTTGGCATAGGTTTGTATGGCATAGAAGTTAATTCCTGGTTTCAAAATCAATTGCAACCAGTTTCAACTTTTAAAACCACCATTTCTCAAATCAAAAAACTGAAAGCCGGACAAACCGTCGGATATGGAAGACAAGGCAAACTATTAAAAGACAGCGAGATAGCTACCATTGCCATTGGCTATGCAGACGGATTTAAGAGAGATTTTTCCAAAGGTGCAGCCAACGTAAAAGTAAAAGATCAATGGGTGCCAGTGGTTGGAAATGTTTGCATGGACATGACCATGATAGATGTAACTGGAATAAATGCGGAGGAAGGCGATGAAGTCATTATATTTGACGACGCCGAATCTTTGATGAAAATTTCCAGGGCGGCGGAAACAATACCTTATGAAATCCTGACTGGAATAGGCCACAGGGTAAAACGAATATTTTTCAGGGGATGAAAAAAGTTGGATTGATTTTCATTTTTATGATGTGCAGCTTCCTGGCTGAGGCAACTCATATTGTTGGTGGAGGATTTTCGTATCGGAAAGTAAGCGGCAATATTTATCAGTTTAACCTGAATTTGTTTTTTGATTTCATCAATGGAAATGTTGGCGCAAAGGATGAAAGCGCCACCTGCTTCCTTTTTTCAAAATCAAACAATGCCCTTGTAGCTTCTTTGTTTTTGCCACTTGTGGACGACAGTCGATTTTTGCCATTTACCAACCCGAGATGTGCAATAGGTAGCAATATAAGTACCCGGATTCTTGTATATCAGGCTACCTATGAAATGAGTCCTTTAGATTTTAAAGATCCCAAAGGATATTATATTGTTTGGGAAAGGTGTTGTCGAAATAATATTGTAAGCAATATCATTTTACCTGGAGAGACAGGTCAGACTTTTTATATGGAATTTCCACCGGTAATCAGGAACGGTTTACCATTTAATAATGATTCTCCGGTTTTTATCGATCTGAAATCCGATTATCCGTGTGTAAATCAGGCGTTTAGTTTGTCCTTTAAAGCAAATGATTCCGATGGAGATTCTTTGGTGTATTCATTTACAGCCCCATTAAAAGGAAACTCTACTGTGTTAATGCCAAGGGATGGGTCGCCCTTTCCTGCGCCGTATTCACTTGTAAATTGGGCTCCTGATTTCAGCACACAGATGCCATTGCCTGGAAATCCTGGTTTGCAAATTGATACTAAAACAGGATTGGTTACTTGCAAAGCATCTTTAATTGGGCTTTATGTTTTCTCTGTGCTTTGTGAAGAATTCAGAAAAGGTCTTAAAATAGGCGAGGTAAGACAGGAAATGCAGTTAAATGTTAAAGATTGCCTTTTCAATACCCCTCCAAATCTGGTGGCAAAAAATCCATTGAGTTCGCTGGAATTAAATAATGAAGACACGCTGAAAATAAAAAGTGGTTCAAGATCAGAATGTTATATACTTAGATTGACGGATGCACAGCAAAATCAGACTTTAAGATTTCGTGCAAGAAGTTTTTCGGCCAATACGCCCACCAGCATTCAAAAGGATACCACAGTTACTTTAATTCAGGCTGGAGATTCTGTTTCTGTGCGTTTTTGCATTCCTGCCTGTGCCGTAGTTGGACCCATTAATCCCTGGAAAATTCTTTTAATCGCAACGGATGATGGCTGTAGTCAACCCCTTTCTGATAGCCTGATTCTAAATCTTGTAATTGATAGAAAACCCACTTTACCTCCAATCATTCAAACCATAGGCTTTGTGAAAGATACAATTGAGGTTATTCAAACTGAACTATTCAATTTTCAGGTGGAAGCTTTGCAAACTGAAAATGGAAATTTAACCGTTTTCTCCAGGCTTGTGGACAGTCAGGGCAATCCTATTTCCCTGCAAACCAATGGCATTGTGGTCCCGACTGGCAATGGATCAAGCCGGGTAGTTTCGTCTTTTAATTGGCCTGAAATCTGTTTTCTACCAGAAAATCAACCCCTTAAATTGACAACGATAGTCCGTTCATTGGTTTGCGATTCCGTTAAATTCGATACCCTCATCCGATATATTAAAATAATACCCCAAAAGCTGGAGGTTAACATTTCTTCAGATTATCCAGGCCTGGGAGATATTTCTATGGAGGAAAACGCCTCCGTCAATTTCAAATTAACCGGAACTGCCTCAGAAAGCAGATCTGTAAATCTAACCACAAAAGGAAGTTTGAGCACCATTCCTGGCTTTTTGTTTCAAAGCTCCAGCGGGTTTGGGACTACAAATTCCCCTTTTTCTTTCAATACCGATTGCGCATCACCCTCAGGTGTTTTTGAAGCCAGATTTATAAGTTCCAGTACTTTTTGCGGGAAAAAATATCAGGATTCTCTATCCTATAATATTAGAATTATAAAGGCAGAAGATACCTTAAAATATCTGCCGAATTTATTGACAGTCAATGGAGATGGTAAAAATGATGGATTCAACATTCTTGAAATTTTAGCTGAGAACAATTGCAAACTCAATTTTGATTTCGTTGAAATTTATGACCGTTGGGGCATTAGAGTCTTTTACTCCAAAGAAATTAATTTCAATTGGAAGCCAGACAGAAGAAGCCTGGGCGTATTTTTCTTTGCGCTACATTTCAAAGAAAGGACAATCAAAGATTGGCTCACGGTCGTGAGGTAAAAAATGCAATTTTCGGTTTTACATTTGCATTGATGGTGAAGCAAAACAAAGCCTACTTATCCAAACTGGAGGATCTTTTGTCTCAAGGAGGATTTATGGTTCGGTATGAGAGGGGAAACTTTAAATCGGGATATTGTATATTAAAGGATACTAAAATGGTATTGGTGAATAATTTTTTGCCTGTGGAAGGGCGGATCAGTTGCCTGATGGAATTGACACAAATTTTACCCCTGGAACAGGAATTGCTTTCAGAAAAGAGCAAAAAAGTATTCATTCAGATCAAAAATCAGAAAGCTGAACTTCCGGAAATAGAATTCGGTCCAGATGCGTAATAAATTGAAAATCACATTTTTAGGAACCGGCACTTCTCAGGGAATACCGATGATCGGCTGTACCTGTGAAGCATGCAAGTCCATGGATTTCAGAGACAAACGACTGAGAACTTCCATTTTGGTAGAAACCGCCACCACCACTGTCATCGTAGATTCCGGGCCGGATTTCCGACAACAAATGCTGAGAAAAGGGACAAAAAAAATGGATGCCCTCCTGGTAACCCATGAGCACAAAGACCATGTGGCCGGCCTGGATGACATGCGGGCTTTCAACTACCTGCAGGAAAAGTCAATGCCCATTTTTGGGCTCCAACGGGTTTTGGACCACATTAAAGTGGAATTTGCTTATGCTTTTTCCGAGAAGCGATACCCTGGAGTTCCACAATTGGATCTTTTCCCGATTACAGAAAACCAGATCCTTAATATTGGAGACCTGCGCATTGAAACCATTCCGGTGATGCATGCCCGACTGCCCGTTTTGGGTTTCCGATTTGGTGATTTTACCTACATCACCGACGCCAATTACCTGAGCCCTTCTGCCATAGGGCAGATCAGAGGTAGTAAAATAATGGTCCTGAATGCCTTGCAAAAAGAGCCCCATATTTCTCACTTTACTTTAGAACAGGCCATTTTGATGGCCAAAGAAATTGGAGTTCCCGAGGTTTATTTCATCCACATGAGCCATAAACTTGGCAGGCAAAAAGATGTGGAAAAAGATCTCCCCAAAGGATTTCATTTTGCCTTTGATGGTTTGGAGATTCATGTTTGAAGAGGTTCAAGGCTTAGTACTGATTCGGAATGCAGGAATTA
>Ga0105045_10002668_pt1 | contig 15114 bp, 12 predicted proteins | sample MAT02_FD_78089 | JGI IMG/M metagenome (GOLD analysis project Ga0105045, IMG submission 78089) | Freshwater microbial communities from Lake Fryxell liftoff mats and glacier meltwater in Antarctica - MAT-02 (megahit assembly) | ecosystem: Environmental > Aquatic > Freshwater > Ice > Liftoff...
CGACGAGACCGTGGCCGCAGCCGGCAAGGTGAGCGAAGCCCTGGAGTGGGTCGAGCGGGCCCGGGGACACCTCTACGACTTCCACCAGATGATGGGCCACGCCGATGCACTGCTGGGCGATGCGGCCGATGCGCTCGAGGACGCCGGCCACCAGGACTTGGCCCGGTTGGTGCAGGAGGAGATCGTGGGGCGCAACGCCATCGACGGCCGATGGTCGTTCCAGATCGTCGAGGAGTACGACGACCTGTACTGGGAGCCGGTGCGAGCAGCCGAGCAGCGGGTACGCAACGAGCTCATGGACGGAAAGCGCCACGTGTTCGAGTCCGAGATGAAGGATGCTCGGCGCTCGAAGGGCCGGCCCGGGCACGAGCGTCGGCCCAAAGACGCCCACGATCCTGAGGTCACCACGCTCGGCGACGACTAGAACCTCAGGCGGCGCCACCGTGGTGCCATGGGGGTGTTCCAGCGATGTCCGTGGTGCTCGTCGACAAGCCAGCGCCACATGTCACCGTGGTGACGCTGCACCGGCCTGAGCGGCTCAACGCGATGTCGATCGAGCTCGTGCTGGAGCTCGCCGAAGTCCTCCACTCCGTGCGAGACGACAACGACTGCCGGGTCGTGGTGCTCACCGGCGCCGGGCGGGCCTTCTGCTCGGGGTTGGACCTGAAGGACCACGGGGTGGTTCCCGGAATTGACGGCCTCCAGGTCGGCCAGATCGCCTCTCGGGCCATGCACGTCTACTCCCGATTGACGCCGCTGATGCGGTCGATGCACCAGCCCGTGATCGCAGCAATCAACGGCGATGCCTATGGCGGCGGCATGTGCCTGGCGCTGGGCGCCGAGTTGCGGTTCGCGGCCCAGGGAGCACGATTCAACGCCACCGGCATCGTCAATGGCCTGACGAGCACCGAGATGGGAGCATCGTGGCTCCTCCCCCGCCTGGTGGGTGCCGCCCATAGCAACGACCTCCTGCTCACGGGGCGGGTCATCGATGCGGACGAAGCGCTGCGCATCGGCCTGGTCTCCCGCGTCCTCCCCGACGGCGAACTCCTGCCCGCCGCCCTCGAGGTCGCCAGCCGCATGGCGAGCTACAGCGCGTACGGCCTGGCGATGACCAAGAGCACCATCTGGGCGAACCTCGAAATCGCCAGCTTGGCTGCGGCCCAAGAACTCGAAGACCGCAATCAGCTCATGCTCGGGTTCACGTCCAACCTCCCCGAGGCAATGCGCGCCTTCGCTGAGGGTCGCGACCCCATCTACACCGATGAGCCGAGGCGCGACCTTTTCAGCTGAACGCGATGAGGAAGGCTGCCGCGCCCGTAACCCCGAGGCCAGCGACCTGCGAGCGAGCCAGGCGCTCTTTCAGGTGCGACTGGGCCAGCAGCACCGTCGAGGGCGCCAGAGAGCAGTACCGCCCGCAAGGTTCCTGGCCCGGTCCAAGCCAGCGCCGAGCGCTGCCGGGCGGCGAGGCCGAAGAGCAGCGGAACCGATGCCATCCGCGCACCAAGGAGCGGCCACAGCCCGTCGTTGCTGGCTTGGTGGAGGGCCACGAAGAACAGTCCGAAGATCGCACCACCACCGAGCGCCATCCACAAGCGAGCGGTCGAACTCGTACTCGTCGTGGTCCAACCGCCGATGACGGACCTGGGCGCGGCATCACACCCCAGCTGATCCTCAGTCCTCGACGGCGGAATCCACCTCAGCCGGCGAGCGACGACGGTTCCGGATGAACACCCCGATGGTGATCAATCCCGCGATCACGCTCATCCAGATGTTGACGCGCACGCCAAAGATCAGCGAAGCCGGATCGATGCGGAGGCTCTCGACCCAGAGCCGGCCGATGGAGTATCCGAGGACGTAGAGAGCGAACAGCTCCCCTCTCCGTAACACCTTCTTGCGATCCAGCACCACCAGGAGCCCGGCGAGCGCCAGGTTCCACAGCGCCTCGTAGAGGAAGGTGGGGTGGAACGTTGCGAACTGTTCGTAGCCAGGGGGCCGGTTGGCCAGGTCGATCTCGAGGCTCCACGGAAGGGTGGAGGGGCGCCCGAAGAGCTCTTGGTTGAACCAGTTCCCGAGGCGGCCGATGGCCTGGGCGACCGGGATGGCCGGAGCCACCACGTCGAGCAGATCGAGCGCCGGCAGCTTCTTGACCTTGACGACGATGAGACCCACCAGTACGCCGGCAGCAACGCCGCCAGGGATCCCCAGGCCACCGTTGGTGAGGTTGAAGGCCGCGCCCCAATCGTCCTGGTAGGTCTTCCAGTCGGTGGCCACGTGGTACATCCGCGAGCCGATCACCCCAGCGGGAACCGCCCACAGGGCGATGGTGCCGATGTCGTCGGGGTTCCCCCCGCGCGCCGCCCACCGTCGTGACGAGATGGTGACCGCCGCGATCACGCCGATCGCGATGCTCAGCCCGTAGAGCCGCAAGGTCAGCGGACCGAGCTCCAGGGAACTGACCGATGGGCTTGGGATGGAGGCGAACACGAGGCTCAGAGGCGTAGACAACACCGCACCGGGCTACCACGCCGCCGCACCCGTGGCGACACCACCGCCCGTTCTTGTCAGCCCAGGCGACCTCCCAGCGCGCTCACCGCTGACAAGAACGGATCCACCGGGAACTTGTCAGCCCAGGCGACCTCCCGGCGCGCTCACCGCTGACAAGAACGGGCTGGGGGTCAGTCGAACGGGGGGCCGGCGACCTCGGGGCGGTCGCCGTTGGCCACGAGGACGAAGCGATGACGACGACCGAAGCGGTGCCCCGGCTCCCACCAGCGCACCCGTCCAGGCCGGGTCGAACCCCGCCCGATTGGACGCATGGTGGTTGTAGAAGTCGGTGCCCAGGAACTGGCCCGGTCCCGCGTGCGTGTGGGTCGCTCCGATCCAGATGCCCGCCAGCGGGATATCGGTGCGATCGGCCACCGCTTCGGCCGCGAGGTGTTGCAGGACCGAGGACCCGCCGAGAAGGTCGAGTTGCACCAAAGCGAGCGACGCCGTACCGGGGCGCAGATGGGTGACCCGGGCGCGCAATCGGGTTCGGAACCCGCTTCCGTCGTGGGCGTTGGCCGAGTAGCCGGCCTTGGGCATCCCGGGGGCGGCGTGATGTCCGCTGCGAAGGTGGCCATCGGCGGGACCCTACCGGTCACCCTCGGTCTCAGATCAGGAGCGGACCAGGCGCTCGATGGCGCGGGTGGCCTCTGCCACCTTCTCGCGCGTGGCGGCCGGGTCTCCGCCCGCGGCCGCTTCCATCACGCAGTGGGTGACGTGTTGCTCGAGCAGCCCGATGCCGACGCTCTGCACCGCCTTGGTGACCGCCGAGATCTGGGTCAACACGTCGATGCAATAGGCGTCCTCGTCGACCATGCGCTGCAGCCCGCGCACCTGACCTTCGATACGGCGGAGACGCTTCAGGTAGTCGTCCTTGTCCATGGTGTAGCCGCGCATCACCGGTCTCCTTGCTGGTAGAGCGAACGGAACCCTCGGAGACGAAGGCTGTTGGTGACCACGAAGATGCTCGACAGCGCCATGGCCACTCCGGCGATCATTGGATTGAGCAGCCCTGCCGCCGCCAGCGGGATGGCCGCCACGTTGTAGGCGAACGCCCAAAAGAGGTTGCCCTTGATGATGGCGAGCGTCCTGCGGGCCAGGCGGATGGCATCGACCGAGGCGCGAAGGTCGCCTCGAACCAAGGTCACGTCGGAGGCCTCGATGGCCGCGTCGGTGCCCGTTCCCATCGCCAGGCCCAGGTCGGCTTGGGCGAGCGCAGCGGCATCGTTCACGCCGTCGCCCACCATGGCCACCACCCGCCCCTCCGCTTGCAGCCGCTTCACCTGGTCGACCTTGTCCGCGGGCAGCACCTCGGCCAACACATCAGCCGGGTCGATGCCGACCGCGGCGGCCACCGCTTCCGCCGCGGCCCGGTTGTCGCCGGTCATCAGCATCGGCCGGAATCCGAAGTCGCGTAGCGAGGCGATGGCTTCGGCCGAGGTGGGCTTCACGGTGTCGGAGACCACGAACGCCCCACGCACGGTGCTGCCCCACCCGGCGTAGACCACCGAGTGACCCTGGGCTGCTGCCTCATCTCGTACTGCGGCCAGAACGGGAGGCAGCGCATCGGTTCCGGTCCGCTCCAATACGAACGGCTCGCGCCCGGCAACCGCCCCGACCCCATCGACCACTCCGGTGACGCCGAGGCCCTGATGGTTGACGAACGCGTCGACCTCGCTCAGCGCGCCCAGTTCTTGTGCGGCGCCCGACGAGATGGCGCGGGCAATGGGGTGCTCACTGGCTGCTTCGAGCGAACCCGCCACCCGGAGGAGGTCTGGCCGGCCGTGAGGTCCGGCCACTGCGACGGCCTCGACCAAGCGCATGCGCCCCGTCGTGATGGTGCCCGTCTTGTCGAGCACCACGGTATCGATCCCGTCGGTGGACTCCAGCACCTCGGGGCCGTTGATGAGGATGCCCATCTGGGCACCGCGACCAATGCCGACCATCAGCGCGGTGGGGGTGGCCAGCCCGAGCGCGCACGGGCAGGCGATGATCAGCACGGCCACCGCAGCGGTGAAGGCCTCCTCTGCCCGCGCCCCCGTGCCGAGCCAGTACCCGAGGGTGGCCAGCGCGATCACGACCACGATGGGCACGAACACCCCGGAGACCCGGTCGGCCAGCCGCTGGACGGCCGCCTTCCCCGCCTGCGCATCGGTGACCAGCGCGGCGATGCGGGCCAGCGCGGTGTCGGCCCCCACCCGCGTGGCTTCGACCACCAACCGCCCCGACACATTGATGGTCGCTCCGGTGACCACGTCCCCGACCGCAACGTCGACCGGGATCGGCTCGCCGGTCAGGAGCGAGACGTCGACGGCAGAGGAGCCTTCGACGACCCGGCCATCGGTCGCGATCTTCTCGCCAGGACGCACGACGAACCGATCACCGACGACGAGGCCGTCGGCCGGGATGCGGTCTTCTCTTCCATCGCGGAGCACAGCGACGTCCTTGGCGCCCAACTCGAGCAACGCTCGGATTGCGGCGCCGGATCGGCGCTTGGCCCGAGCCTCGAACCAGCGCCCGGCCAAGACGGCCACGGTGACGACCGCCGCCGTCTCGAGGTAGATCTCGTGGGCGCCGCTGCCATGGCTCGGCATCAGATCGACCCCCATCCGCATGCCGTCATCGCCCGCCATCGTGAACAAGAGGGCGTAGAGCGACCACAGGTAGGCGGCCAGCGTGCCTACCGAGATGAGCGTGTCCATGGTGGCCGAACCGTGGCGAAGGTTGCTCCACGCGGCGCGGTGAAACGATGCGCCGCCCCACACCACCACAGGTGAGGCCAGCGCCAACGAGATCCACTGCCAGTGGTCGAACTGCGCTGCGGGCACCATGGCCATGACGAGGACGGGGGCAGTCAGCAGCGCCGACACCGCGACGCGGTGGCGCAGGTCCGCATCATCCCGCTCCCCGCTATGGCCTTCAGCCCCAGGAGCGCCTTCGGCGGGAGACGTCGGTTCGACCACCTGGTACCCCGCAGCCTCGACCTGCGCGACGAGATCGGCGCGGCTCAGCTCGGCCGGCGCTCGGACGCGCGCCGCCTCGGTGGCGTAGTTCACCGAGGCCTCCACGCCTTCGAGGTCGTTCAGCCTGCGCTCGATACGGGCCGCGCAGGACGCGCACGTCATGCCGATGATCTGAAGGTCGACAACCTGTGTGGCGTCGTCTTGGGTGGCGGTGGTCATGGCGGCTCCTCGTTCCACCTTCACGGTATACCCCCCAGGGGTATTAGCCAACCATCGGCTGGCATGGCAAGGTGTGCGGCGGCGTCCACACGAGGGCGCTGCAAACCAGACGACGAACAGGGGTCTCATGCGCGCCGCAGTACTGGAGCAGGCCGGAGCACCATTGGTGGTGCACGACGACATCGACATCGAGGAGCCGCGTGCTGGCGAGGTGGCCGTGCGGGTCAAGCACTGCGGGGTCTGCCACAGCGACGTGAGCATCGCCGATGGAGCCTTTCCCTCGGCGCTGCCGGTCGTGCTCGGCCACGAAGCCGCTGGAGTGGTCGAGGCGCTCGGTCCGGGTGTGACCACGCTGGCGGTGGGCGACCACGTCGTGCTCACGCCGTGCCCACCGTGCGGGACCTGCCCGTGGTGCATCCGAGGCGAGTGGAGCCTGTGCGTCAGCAGCGACTCCATGATGACGAGCACCCATCCCGATGGCGGCACCCGCTTGTCGCAACGAGGCGAGGTGGTCTACCGGGGCGTGGGCGTGGCGGCCTTCGCCGAGATGGTGATCATCCAGGCCAACGGTGCCGTGAAGATCCCCGACGACGTGCCCCTCGACGTGGCTTGCGTGGTTGGCTGTGCCGTGCAGACGGGCGTCGGGGCCGTACTGAACACCGCGAAGGTGAGCGAGGGCGACACCGTGCTGGTGATGGGCGCCGGCGGCATCGGGCTGTCGGTGGTGCAGGGGGCACGCCTCGCCGGTGCCGGCCAGATCATCGTGAGCGACCCGGTTGCGGCCCGGCGAACCCAATCGCTGGCGATGGGGGCCACCCATGTCATCGATCCGACGGTCGACGACGTCGTGGCCGCTTCGCTCGACCTGTCGCCCGGCGGCATCGGCGCAGACTTCGCCTTCGATGCCGTCGGGCGCAGCGCGCTCATCGCCGCAGGCATCGACGCCACCCGCAAGGGAGGGACCACCGTCATCGTCGGAGTGCCCTCCATCGACGACCCCTTCACCTACCCGCTGCCTGCCATTCTGGCGATCGGGGAGAAGAAGCTGATCGGGTCGCTGCTCGGAAGCTGCAACTCCCTGCGCGACATCCCGCGGATCATCTCCCTGGCCCAAGGCGGGCAGCTCGACCTGGCCTCGCTCATCACGGCGCGCCGCCCTTTGGCAGACATCAACCAGGCATTCGACGACATCCGTACCACCACTGGCATCCGCACGGTGATCGACCTTTGACTACGACAGGCGGACGCCCTGCAACTTCTCCACCAGACCCGCCGCTGCCTTGTCGCCGATGCGCTTGAACGCCACCCCCAGCAACGGGTCGCCCAACTTCAAGAGCCCGTTGAGCGTCAGGTCTGCGTCGTAGGTCACGATCGAGCCCGCGCCGTCGGGCTCGACGGTGATGAGGTCGACCGAGGTGATGAAACGGTTGCTCGCCGTCGCCACGACCTTGGCGGGCGGTTCGTATTCCTCCACCACGTAGCGAAGCATGGAGCCCGATGCATCGAGGTCATACGCCGTGCTCAACCCGGGGCCGTCGCCCTTCACCTGCTCCGCGGAGCCCACACCCGGATCCCATTCGGCGAAGTTCCGCAGGTCGCTCATGTACGCAAAGGCCTCTGCGGGTGGAAGGTCGGTGCGGACGCGCATCACGTATCTGGCCATGGGTGACCGTTACCCGCTTCGACGCTGCAGCAGACGCCGGGGTGGTCAGGTGGGGGTGAGGTGGAAGACCCGGATGTTGCGGCCGCTGCTCTTCACGTAGTCGTCGTAGGCCGGCCATGCCGCCGTCAACGTCGGCCAGACCTCGGCCTTCTCGTCATCGCTGAGGAGGCGAGCGACCGACGGGTAGGAGCGACCTTCGAACGACACGGCGGTCGCCGGATCGGCGATCAGGTTGCCGGTCCATGCCGGATGCGCCGGCTTGCCGAAGTTGGAGCCCACCACCCACCATCCGCCGCCGCCGTCGGGCACGCATGCGAGGGGCGAGTCGCGGGGCAGCCCCGACTTCCGTCCCGTGGTGGTCAGCACCAAGCTCGGCACCAACGCCCGGCTCATGATCACCCGCCCTCCGGTGAGCTTGTGCAACGCACGATCCATGGGCGGCACCACCTTGGGGCCGACCTTGCGAAAGGCCGGTGAGGTGGCCATCTTCTGCATCGCCCGACCAACCGGACCGTCGACCTTGAACAGAGCCATACCGACGAGGCTAGAGCCATGGCCGCCCCCGCGATGACCACGAAGTGGGTCGATCGTGTGGGTCTGGGTCGCACGATCGACCCAGATCCGGCCTGAAGCTGGCTACTCGTCGTCCCAACCGTCGTCGAGGTTGACGCGCGGCCCGCCGGGCGTGAGTGGCGGCCGATCTGGGCCGCTCGACCGCTTCGCCTTGGCGGGCACTGAGTAAGAGCGGTCGGGCGGTGGACCTACGGGAGCCAACCATTCGATGATCCGCGTGCGCAGCTCGTCGATGTTGACGTGCTTGGCCGCGCTGACCCACAGCACATCGGCCGGCGTCAGCAGGCACCCGGCCGCCAGCTCCTCGCGGCGTTTGTCGCGCTTGGAGGGCTTCACCTTGTCGTGCTTGGTGGCGATCACCTCGACCGCCAAACCGTGCGAGCGCAGCCAGGCCAGGGTTTGCTGATCATTCTTGGTGGGACCGACCTCGGCGTCGATGAGCACGATGATCCGCTGGAGGTGCTCGCGCTCGAGCAGGTAGCCCTCGATCATCTCGGGCCACCTCTGGCGCACCGACGCCGGCGCGTTGGCAAACCCGTAGCCCGGCAAGTCCATCACCGAGGTGCCGTTGGGCAGCTCGAAGAGGTTGAGCAGCTGCGTGCGGCCCGGGGTCTTGGAGACCTTGGCCAGTTGGGTGCGATGGGCGAGCGCGTTGATGAGCGAGCTCTTGCCGACATTGGACCGCCCCACGACCGCCACCTCGCCGCGGGTGGCCGGAAGCTCGTCGACGCGGGGGGCCGAGGTCACGAAGCGAAGCTGCAGCGGAGGAACGGCCATAGCGACGTTGCTAGCAGCCCACGAGGATCTCAGTCCGTGACCGGCCGGGGCTGCGGTGGTGGCGCAAGCGCGGGCGACGATGACGCGGCGGTGTTGGCGGAAGCCACCACCGCAGGGATTTCGTTGACCGAAAGCGGCCGGTGGAACAAGTAGCCCTGGGCGCGCCGACAGCCCAGACGGCGCAGCAACGACGCCTGTTCCTCGAGCTCGATCCCCTCGGCGATCATGTCGATCTCGAGCGTGTGGCCGAGGCGCACGATGGCCTCGAGCAAAACCGTGTCGGTCTGGCCATCGACTGTCTGGGCGAAGGCACGATCGATCTTCAAGACGTCGACCGGCAGGGCGCGCAGGTAGTTGAGCGAGGAGTAGCCGGTCCCGAAATCATCGATGGCGAGCCGGATGCCGAGCCGGCGGAGTTGCTCGAGCGTGTCGACGTGGCGGGCACCCACCTCGACGGCCACGCTCTCGGTGATCTCGAGGACGAGCAGCTGGGCGGGGAACCCCGTGGACCCGAGGACGCGCTTGATCTTCTCGACCAGGTAAAGATCCTCGAGCTGGCGGCCGGAGAGGTTGACGTGCAGCTCGAGGGCGGCGGGCGTCTTGCCCTCGATCCGCCAGTTCGCTGCCTGCCACGCCGCCATCTGCAGGACCTTCATGCCGATGTCGCCGATCATGCCCGACTCCTCGGCGAGGTCGATGAACGACGATGGGCCCACGAGGCCTCGCTCGGGATGATCCCACCGCAGGAGTGCTTCGAGCGCCACCACCCGCCCGGTGACCAGATCCACGATGGGCTGGTAATGGCAGAAGAACTGGTCCTGGGATATGGCCTTGCGGAGGTCCTGGCTCAGCTCGAGCCGCTCCAGCGCCCCCACCCGCATCGATCGCTCGAACTCTCGGAAGGTGGACTTGCCGGCGCCCTTGGCGGCGTACAGCGCAACATCAGCGTCGGACAGCAGGTCCGCTCCGAGCCCACCCGACATGACGTCGGCCGTCGCCACCCCCACGCTGGCCCGGGTGAAGACCTGACGGCCATCGAGGGGGAAAGCCACCTCGAGCGACTGAAGGATCCGCCGGGCAACGTTGGCCGCATGATCGTGACCCTCCATTTCCTCGAGCAGGATGCCGAATTCGTCGCCACCGAGGCGCGCCACCGTGTCACCTGGGCGCACGCACCCACTCAACCGGGCTGAGACCGCTACCAGAAGCCGATCGCCCGCCGCGTGGCCCAAGCTGTCGTTCACCGTCTTGAAGTCATCGAGGTCGACGAACAAGACCGCGGTCAGGTCGCCGGTCCGACGGCTGCGCTGCAGCGCATGATCAACGCGATCGCTGAACAGCCTGCGGTTGGCGAGGCCCGTGAGCGGATCGTGGAAGGCCTGGTGGCTGAGCTGCTGCTCCCGAGCGGTGAGCTGGCCGATCTTCTCCTCGAGCTCATGGGTGAGACCCTGGTTCTCCTGCATGGTGAGCACGTAACGCCCGAGGACCAGGCCGACGGTGAGCACGGTCACGATCAGAAGGAACTGGTCTTCTGTGTAGCCCGTCGCCATCAGGATGACCCGGACCATCCAGGCGATGCCGACCACCGCGAGCGGAAGCAGCGCCCGACGAAGGTTGGGCGCTGCTGAGAACTCCGACACGCCGGCAGCGACCGGACGCGGGAAGCGAACGGCGGCGAGCAACACGACCAGATAGCCCGCCGTCCAACCCACGTCGGCGGGCGATACGTTCTGTTCGGTTCCGCGCAGGCTCGACCAGACGAAGACGCTGTCGGCCGCGATGAGCAGCAGCAGCCCCGCCGCGATCCGCACCATCGGAACGGCACTGCGCCGCTGATCGGTGCGCATGATGGCAAGCAGGGCAACGGAACCCACGATGAGGTTGCCGATGGGGTAGGTGAGCGACAGGGCGAAGAGCGCGATGCTCTCGCCATCGGCCTCCCAGATCGGCCCGAGCACCAGCGGCCAGCTGATGGCCAGGAGCCCACCCGCGATGATCAGCGCGTCGAGGATGGCGACGCGCCACGCCGATGTCGATGTCGACGTCGACGTGCCGGCCATGCGGTCCGACAGCTTCCAGATCCCTGCCAGGGCAAGCGGCATCGCGGCCAGGTAGCCGAGATCGGCCAGCGACGGGAACGGGGCACCGACGCCGGTGACCTCGTAGTAGGTCCACACCGCTTGACCCAGCGACCACGACGCGGCGCTGACACCGAGCAGCTTCCAGCCCTTCGCCTGCTGGGGTGACCCGTTCGCCCTTCGGGCCGCGTACCAGCAGCCCACGGCGGCGGATGCGGGGGCCAGGAACTGCACGACGTTCGAGATCACCACGGCGAGGCGAGGGGTCGGATTCCCCGTGAGCACCAAGAGGGCAAAGAGCGCGACGCCGACCCAGGTGGCGATCGTCAGGTTGCGATAGCTCATTGCAGTCACGGGGCGGTCGTCTTGGTCGACGGGCATTGGTTGGGTCACCCGGAGGTGCAGTGCGCGCCACCAAGGCGGATGCACCACCCCTAGAGATCGGCTCGAAACGCAGCGAACGTAGGAAAACGTCCGGGTCGGTGCCGTCTCAGGCCACGGCCACCCTGGTCAGGGTGGAGAAGCTGCACAGGTAGGCGTCTCGTCCGAACCCCGCTGCGGGAAAGACCACCGATTGCACGGGGCTTCCCGTGGGGGCGCGAGCCAGTTCCCGGCCCGATTCGATGTCGAGCATGACCACGTGCTCACCCAAGACCGGATCGTGATGGCCCAAGAGGAGTTCGCCGGTGTCGGGAAACAGGAGCGGATGGCCACCGTGATCGAGATCGGCTCGCCAGAGCAACGTGAGTTGGCCATCGGTGTCGTAGCGATGAGCCACCACCACCCCGTTGCCGCTGTCGTACGCCACGACGATCTGGCGCGCGACGTCGACGACGGGCGGGTTGGCCACGATGCCTCCCGGCTGGCCGGACACCTCGGTGAGGGTGACAGCACCGGTCACCAGGTCGACGCGGACCAGGTGCAAGGGTGCCGCGGACGTGCCACAGCCTCGGAGCGAGCCAGCGTAGGCCTCGGTGCCCCGGCCGTTGTCGAGGAACCACGCCGCATCGGGGGAGATGACCGCATCCCAGCCGTAGGTCTGTCCGGGCACGGTTCGATAGGGAGCGTCGAACGACTCATCGAGCGCCAAGCAAGCCCCGTCCCAACGCACGCGATGCAATCGGGTGTCGCCCACGACGTAGATCACGTCATCAGTGGCACTGAGCCGAGCCACCGACGGTTCCCGAAGCTGGAGCCGCGCCACGATCTCGAGCCCGACCGGCTCCAGCACCAGCAGCTCCGCGTCGGCGATGGGATCGGCCTGGGTGACGCCCGCAGGGAGCACGCCGCCGAAGTCCTTGGTGACCAGGTGGCCATCGGGCAAGGTGACGAAGCTGTTGTATGGCCGGTTGCGCGGGAGCTTCCGAGAGGCCAGCAACGAGCAATCCGCACCGAGACGGTGCGCGTGGCGACCGAAGACCACGTGGAGCGACCCGTCGCCATGCGCGGCCAAGCCGCCGGGCCAGGTGGGGCCGCCGGGCAGGTCGGGCGATCGCTCGATGACCTCGAGGGTCAGCGGGTCGAAGCGTTCGACCCACGAGATGGCGTCATCGCCCCCCGTATGGCACAGCAAGTACGCCTCGCCCGGATCTCGCAGCACGACCATGGTGGAGGCAATGGCCAGCCGCGAGGTGATGGCGAGCTGGTCGTGGGGCAGCAGGCCGAGCGAGGGGCCGCCGCTGGGGATCTGCAGACGGGCCGGGCCACCATCCTCGGCCGGCCATCGGCTGGCGGCCCACCCGACCGAGGCGGTGCTCACACGGGGGCCTCGAGCCCTCGGAGCGGTCGAACCTGAGCTGGCTGGTGGTCCCACAGGTCGGCAAGGAGATCGCTGCGCACCGAGGCGACCGCAGGGTCGTCCCACCGGTTCACCCGCTGGAGGGGATCGTCGTGCAGGTCGTACAGCTCGCCCTCGCTGCCGTCGTGGCTGTGTCCTGGTAGGTAGGTGGTGCAGAGCCAGCCATCACGGGTGATGGAACGCACGTGCACATCGACGCCGAACAACTCACTGTCCCACTCGGTCAGGACCCGTTCGAAGCCTCGTGCATCAGCATCGGCATCGTCGATGGGGAGCGCCTTGCCTTCCATCCACTCGGCCGGAGCCAGGCCAGCAATCTGGGCAAATGTCGGGGCCAGGTCCACCAGGCCGACCGGCCGGGTCACCGTCGACGGCGCGAGGGAACCAGCCGCAGCCGACGGAGCGGGGCGCCACACCAGCGGGAGCCGCATCAATCCATCGACGTGGTACGGACCCTTGAAGAGAAGGCCGAAGTCTCCCTGCAGCTCGCCGTGATCGGTGGTGAAGATGACGTCGACATCGTCGTCCCATCCGCGAGCGGCGATGGCCGCGAGCACGCGCCCGAGCGCCTCGTCGATGAGCTCGCATTCCACGGCGTTGCGGGCGTTGACCTCGCGGACCTGATCGGCGGTCATCGTGGCTGGCACCCAGTCGAGCGGAGCCTCGTAGTTCGACACCAGGCTGCCGTCGTACCAGGCCTTCCAGTGGCGAGGCTTCGCGTCGAGCAGCCGCTCGCGTTCGGCTGCATCGGTGGGGTAGCCAGCGGGGAGAGGCACGTCCTTCCATGGCACCCGGGACACCTCAGATGCCGGTGGGTCCCACGGATGGTGCGGGTCAGGGAAGCTCATCCAGCAGAACCAGTCGTCGTCGACCGAGAGCGAGTCGAGCCAGGAGATCGTCCGATCAGCCACCCAATCGGTGTGGTACCACTCCCGCTCGATCGCGTTGTGGTGGACCTGGGGGGCCCCGGTGTCGCCGCCGCCCATGGCGTTCACCTCGAGGTTGCCATCGAGCACCGGATAGAACATGCCCGCCGCCTCGGGATGGTTGGCTTGGATCCACTGGGCGTAGTCGAGGGGACCCATCGCGCCATGGGTTGCGGACTCGAAGTGGTCGAAGCCGCGGTGAGCTCCCGCCACCGAGGGCTGCCCGGCCCGGTTCTCCTCGAACCGTCCGAACGGGTCGAGGAAGGGTTGGAAGTGCGCCTTGCCGACCAGGGCGGTGCGGTAGCCCGCGTCCTTGAGGAGGCTCGCCACCGACGGCGCGTCGGTGGGAAGCGTGATGCCGTTCATCCAGACGCCATGGGTGCTGGGGTGCTGGCCGGTGAGCATGGTGGAGCGAGACGGCATGCACACCACCGACTGCGGATGGGCCCGCTCGTAGCGGATGCCCTGGGCAGCGAGGCCGTCGACCACCGGTGTGCGAGCGATCATGCCCCCGTTGCATCCCAGCGCGTCATAGCGCTGCTGGTCGGTGGTGACGAAGAGGATCTTGCGGCCCATCAGTCCTGGTCCTTTCGAGGGTCGAGTTCGAGCAGTCGCTTCAGCTCGTGAAGAGCGCCACGAGTACCTCCGCCGATCGCCAGGGCCATCGTGCGAGGGTCGGCTTCGGTGGAATACACGACCAGGCAGGTTTCGTCGTGTAGGTCGATCACGTCGATGGTGCCGCAATGGTGCGTGATGATCGGCAGGTCGAGGCGATACTGGAATCGACGAAGGACCGAGTCGTTGGTGAGGATCTCCTCGGGAAGCGGCAGGCCCGACCCCGTGGTGATGGTGCGCCGGTTGCCGTCGACCGAGCAGTCGTCGATGCCCGGAAACCACTCGTGGAGCCGGGCGGGATCACCCGCCAAGGCCCACACCTCCTCGGCTGGCCGATGGATCCGGATGTCCTGCCGCACCGTCCCGTACATGCCCGGACCGTAGCAGTCGGCTCAACTGTTGTCAGTCAGACTGGCACTTTCTCGCGACCAAGGGTGGTTCTTCGAACGATCGCTCTGCCACCTCAGCAGGTGCGGCCCACCGCTACGCGCATGATCTCGGCCAGGACCTGCTGGCCCTCCGACGTGGGGTGCACCCCGTCTTCGAGCAAGGTTGCGTCGGCTTCAACCGCGTCCTGCCAGTCATCGACCAAGCGCAGGTTGTCGGAGGACTCGGCGACCGCTGCGAGGCGCTCGTTCCACCGTTCGACGTCGGCCACGGCCATCGAATCGTCGACCGACGGCTGGCCCCCCGGACGGGCCGGCAAGGTGAGCCACACGGCGCAGTCGAAGGTACTGGTGCGCTCGGCCATGGCCACCAGTGCGTCGGTCTCGATGGTGCCAGTAGCGACGTCGTTGTAGCCGACCAACACCACCACCTGCTCCCGGGCCGCCGCAATCCCGTCGGGCTGCCCGAGCGCCTCATCGACCAGCGGCAGCAGATCGCCGGTCGTGAAGCCCGGCATGGTGAGGTACTGCAGGTGCTCGCGATCGAAGCGCTGGTCGATGGCGCCAGC
>Ga0105045_10002669_pt1 | contig 15112 bp, 15 predicted proteins | sample MAT02_FD_78089 | JGI IMG/M metagenome (GOLD analysis project Ga0105045, IMG submission 78089) | Freshwater microbial communities from Lake Fryxell liftoff mats and glacier meltwater in Antarctica - MAT-02 (megahit assembly) | ecosystem: Environmental > Aquatic > Freshwater > Ice > Liftoff...
CGGGCATGATCAAACCGCTCATCCCCATTTCTTATGCGTTGATTGCGGCACGGTGTCTTGCTTGGAAGACGTCAAGTTGACTGCTGGCAGCCAACGCCAAAACGAGAGCATTGGCGTCGTCACCGAGATTCTGCTTCGTGGCCACTGCAACGCTTGCCTGTAACGCTACTGTTTCCACCCCGATTGCCTTACCAATGCTGGGCGAGCCATTTCCACACCGGATGATGAAGCATCGTCGCGGCAAACAGCAACATCGTCGGCGTCAGCCAGCGCGGCCGCAGCGATTGGCCGCCTGTGTATTTGAGAATCGTGGCCACTAGCAACCACAGCACACCGATGGTCAGCGTTGCCTGCCATCCGAGCGCAATGCCAATCAAGATGGCCGCCAAAAGGGTGGAAGAAGTCCACTGCTGACTCCGCGTTCGCGCTCGTGTTGCTGCCGTCGATACGAGCCAGCCCATTGCGGCTCCGGCGATGCAAGTCATTAACCGCTGGCCCCACGGCGGAATCACTTCAGGCAATCGAACCGGGATTTGATCGACCAACGAGACCGGCAAAATGGTCGGGCTGGCAATGGCAATCGCCAAGAAGGTCGCCACCAGAGTCGCTGCCATCCACCGGGGACATCGCAGTCGATCAGCCTCCATCAAGGCCAGCATCAACAGACAACTCAGCAACGCGCAGTGATAGAAATAGATGCCGATAACCGGCCATTTGGTGTACAGGATGATCCACAAAATTCCGGCGTAATGATACTGAGCAAACTCAGGCACATTGGCCGCACCGGTGACCAATTCGTATAAAAATAGCGCCGCAAAGATCGTCATCACGACGATCTCGACGGCCAGATAACGAATGGGGATACCCACACCGCACGAGCGACATCGGCCGCCGAGATTCAGGTAACTGACGATCGGTAAATTGTCGATGCGTCGGATTGGCGTTTGGCACTGCGGACACGATGAACTACGCAGCGTGATCGACTCGCCCCGCGGCGCACTTGCGGCGACAACGTTCAGAAAACTTCCGACACAGGCTCCGAAGTAGGCGAATACGGCAAACACAGCGAACTTTGCAGTGCGAATCCGAAGCTGCTCGAATACGGTCAACTCTTCGATTGCGTAGCTGTTCGGACGTTCCCGAAACTGCTCCAAAAACGAGTCGACCGATGGGACGATGACCATATAAACTAGCAGAGCAACCACCCCGATCGCGAATCCCCAGACGCGATACGATCGCAAACCGGCGGGGTATCGCGAGTCGGAGTGACGTCGCAGTGCAGTAACAAAATCACGAGCGGCAAGCATCAGGAGAGAAGCTAGAAGCACGGCTGGCGAGAAAAAGACGACGGGCGACCACCACGCATTCTCGCCGCTGGATTGTCTCGTTGCCCACGATATTGTGAGGGCAAAGCCCATGAGAAGCAGACACCGCATGATCCCGGCGAGTCGCGAAGTGACCAGGCTGGCCAAGATTAAGATGTTACCGACGACCAAAATTGCGGCAATCGGATCCAGTCCAATCCGGACAACTGACGCAATCGCCGAGCAGCCAGCGGTGGCGACCAACAGCATCCTCGCGTACTCACCGTAAAGCGAGTCGGTCAATGGATCATTCGAAAGGGTCGGAGCGGTGTGGGTATTCACGATCAGCGTGCCAAGGCCGAAGGGCATCCAATGCGCCGACCCGCGAGGGATGATGGTGTTTCAATGCACAGGTAAAAAAGTCATAATACCACACATGACCCAGCGGTGCAAGTGCGACAGAATTGCATTAGTGCCTATGATGCCGTTTGGCAGCGGCACCAACGACGAAGTGTTTGCCACACTTCGGGATGGCTTTAGGATTAGTCGAGTTCCTTATCAAAAGCGTTGATGCGGATTTATTCCGAGCAATCGGAGTCTTTTGTTGTTCGGTACGGGAACGCTGATGTGGTATCGCGGTCGCAAGCGGACTTGAGCGATTGAGAGCGCGGCGTCGTGCGACGATAGTCCATCCGCACGCCGTTGGTTCGCAAACTCGATCCGCAGGAGTGAGTTGTTGACCACGACTCCGATCATCATTAAGGTTTCCATCAGCGATTGGATATTAACGAATCTGCCTGCGTCGACAACCGTTCCGATCGCAAACGCAATCCCGCCGAGCGTCATCACGTCAATGGTTTGGCGGGTCAAGGCGAATCCAAGTGCTCCCGCTCGCACCCGTTCACCACTCGGCTTGATGAAATGATCTCGCGTGATTCGAACTCTGACAACGAAACAAAGCCCACCGTTCGCGAAACGTTTTGGGTTTGGTGCCGGGCTTCGTGAGCATACTCGGGCTCAGCGTGCTTTATGCCGGCTACCACGATTCGACGATCGTGCAGGGAATTTTTTATGGCATTAAGCCGGCGATCATTGCGATCGTGATACAAGCCGTCATTCGTATCGGCAAATGCTCGATCAAAAATTCGATGATGTTCGCAATCTCGACCGCCGCATTCGTGTCGATCTATTTTTTGCAGGTGCCGTTCCCGTGGATCGTGCTGATTGCTGGAATCATTGGATACTGCGGCGGACGCATTTGGCCAGAAAAGTTTGTGGTCATCAAGGGACACGGACCGCAGAGCTCGGCTGAGTCCGCACCGACAACAGCGAATGAGTTCAATTTATTCGAACAACCACGCCGCGCGAGGTCGCTCCGTGTGTTTTCAATTTGGTTAGCGATCTGGTTCCTACCCGTCATTGGGCTGATCGTGTTCACCGGCCGCGCCAGTGTTTACTCTGAGCAAGCGATGTTCTTCAGCAAAGCAGCCGTGGTCACGTTCGGTGGTGCTTATTCGGTGCTGGCCTATGTCGCGCAGGAAGCCGTTGCAACGCATCATTGGCTGCAGCCCGGCGAGATGCTGGACGGTATGGGGATGGCTGAATCTATCTCTGTGGTTTACTTTGCAGACCGTTTTTGGCGAAGTGTCAGAGCGTTGGATCGGAGCGGTGCGAGTTCTCGTCCCCCAATGGTCAACGATCGACTACGCAGCACTGTTGATAACCGCTACGGCGCTGATCGCGCTGTTTCGCTTTAAGCGAGGAATGATCTCGACTCTTCTGTTCAGCGCGCTGGTCGGTATGGGTTGGCACATACTACGATCAAAATAATCGCGATCCGCGAGTCGTATGTCCTGGCACCATTTCCTTCCACTTTCTTTCGCACCGCGTAAGTCGTGGTCGTTAGTTTCATGAACTTTTTCTTTGTATGAATCTTGGCACAACCCGGAAGCGAGTCCAGCTTGTTCTTTTTTTCCATCGGTGAAATGCCTCCGCGCAAAGAAAAACACCGTCAAGTTACAATCGAAATCGAGCCTCGTCTCAATCGAGTTTTAACGACTCCCATCGGCATCGAAGGCGACCGATTTGGCCCGACGAATACGAATCTTTTCCCTACGATCGATCTGAACGATGACACCGTCCTGGACAATCACATTGATCGATCCAAATTGCAGCCCGCGCATCGACAGCCGAATCCGCTCGAAGTCATCGTTTTGTCGCTGCTCTCGCAATGAGCTGGCTTCCTCTGCTGAGAACTTGTCAGTCGACATAATTTGCGTCCTTGGTTGGATGTTTACGATCCTAAATTTCATAATCTGATGAGAAGACCCGTACTCGACGAGGCATCACGAAAACGTCCTCGCCACATTGCAGGTCTAGTTCTAGAAATTGCTCAAAGGGAAGGTCGACCTGCAGATCGCTGCCGTCTTTCGCGGTCAGCACGACCTTCGCGTAGGAGCCTGCGGGATTGATCCGCTTGACGCGTGCTGCCAAACTTGCCGAGCCATTGGCATGACGCAGAAGATCTAATTCGTGAGGACGTACATAGACGTTTGCCAATCCGTTGCTCGACGTCTGCAGCCCGGGAACCTTGACTGTGCCATTTCCCCAAACGGCATGTCCTTCTTCGACGCGTCCACGAAACACATTCACGTTGCCCAGGAAGTCCATCACGAACTCGGACGCGGGATTATGAAACACTTCCGCTGGTGTTCCGACTTGTTCGATCGCGGCTTGATTCATTACCACGACACGGTCGGCAACTTCCAACGCTTCCTCTTGATCATGCGTCACCAGAATCGTTGTCATCTTCAGTTCTCCGTGAAGACGCCTGAGCCAATTGCGCAGCCCCTGACGCACTTTCGCATCCAGTGCACCGAAGGGCTCGTCAAGGAGCAACACCCGTGGTTCGATGGCCAACGCCCGTGCCAAAGCGACTCGTTGCCTCTGTCCCCCGGAAAGCTGAGCTGGATAGCGATTACCAAACCCCTCCAATTGGATCAACTGTAGCAACTCGCTCGCTTTACTCAATATTTCTTTTTTTGAGGGACGGGTCGCTTTTGGGCGTACGCGCAGTCCGAAGGCGATGTTCTCGATGACGGACAAATGCTTGAACAATGCATAGTGCTGAAATACGAACCCGACTTTACGAGCTCCGACCTGACGATGCGAAACGTCCTCACCGTGGAAAAAAATTCCGCTCCCTTCGCAGTCATCGGGAATCTCCATCCCAGCAATGATGCGAAGCAACGTCGTCTTTCCGGAACCTGAAGGCCCGAGCAGAGTAATCAATTCGCCATCTTTGATTTCAAGCGACACATTCTTCAGCGCCATGTAACTGCCAAAAGTCTTGCTAACATTTTTAACGTGGATACTCATTTCAATTTGCCTCCGCCGTAGTGGGCTCAAGTGTTTCACGGAGTTGTTGTTGTACTTTCCATTCAAAGACTGACTTTAAAACTAAAGTGATCAACCCCAGCATGGCCAGAATGGATGCCATGGCAAACGCGGCCACGACGTTGTACTCGTTGTAAAGAATCTCGATATGAAGCGGCAAAGTGTTCGTCTTGCCGCGGATGTGCCCTGAAACGATCGATACGGCTCCGAACTCTCCCATCGCTCGCGCGTTGCACAAGATGACGCCGTACAACAGCCCCCATTTAATGTTCGGGATCGTGACGCGGACAAAAGTTTGCCATCCACTAGCGCCCAATGAAATCGCTGCCAACTCTTCGTCCGTACCCTGCTCTTGCATCAACGGGATAAGCTCTCTGGCGACAAACGGAAACGTCACAAATATGGTCGCCAATACGATTCCTGGAACCGCAAAAATCACCTGCAAATCATGCTCTGAAAGCCATGCGCCAAACCAGCCTTGCATACCGAATAGCAAGACGTAGATCAGTCCCGAAATGATTGGCGAAACCGCAAATGGCAGGTCGATCAATGTGATCAACAGGCTTTTCCCTTTGAACTCGAACTTTGCAATCGCCCATGCCGCAGCAACTCCGAAAACCAAGTTCAGCGGCAGGGAAATACCGGTCGCGATCAGTGTCAACTTGATGGCATGCCAGCCTGCAGGGTCTTGAAAACTTTTTAGATACGCGCCTAGTCCATCACGAAAGGCCTCCATGAAAATGATGGTAAGCGGCAGCACCAAGAAAATCACAATGAAAGACACGGTCGTGCTTATCATCAACAAACGAAGCCACAGTGGATCGTGCGTTGCTTGTTGAACACGTCCATGATTCGATAATGCGGATTGTCCGATAGCCATGTTAAACACTCTTCCTTTGTCCACGACTTACCCACCACTGCAACCCGTTGATCGAGAGCAGGATGAGAAATGAGACCAACAGCATGACAATCGAGATCACAGTGGCACCGGCGATGTCGTATTGCTCTAATTTGGTGATGATCAGCAGCGAGGTAATTTCTGTCTTCATCGGCATGTTTCCGGAGATGAAGACAACCGATCCGTACTCGCCCAGCGCGCGCGCGAACGCCAATGCAAATCCGGTCAGTAGCGCCGGCAAGACGGTTGGGAGGATCACTCGCCAAAAGGTTTGCCATCGACCCGCTCCCAGACTTGCCGCCGCCTCTTCCGTTTCTCCGTCAAGTTCTTCAAGCGCTGGCTGAAGCGTCCTGACAACAAATGGCAAGCCGATGAATGTCATCGCTAGCGTGATCCCCAGCGGTGTGAATGCCACCTTGATCCCGAGCGGTTCCAACAGGCCCCCAATCCAGCCGTTCTTTGCATAAATCGTTGTCAACGCAATTCCCGACACGGCAGTTGGCAACGCGAACGGAAGATCGATCAGGGCGTCAAGAATCTTTCTCCCTGGAAATCGATAACGCACTAAGGACCAGGCAACGATGAACCCAAAGAACAGGTTGATCAGCGCGCCGATGAGCGAAGTACCAAAGGTCAATCGATACGACGCCATGACACGTGGGTCAACGATCGTCTGCCAGAACTGATCCAGCGTCATCGAAGTCGATTTCATGAACAGTGCGCTCAATGGCAGTATCACGATCAGACCGAGGTAGGTTAACGTGTAGCCGAGAGTTAGCCCGAACCCTGGCAATGGGCTGTACTGCTTGATTCGTAGGTGCATCGAGTTTTTCCAATTCCATTAATTAAAGTGTTCCAAGCGATCATCCGTGAATCGCCAGGTGGTCACCGCTTGCATAGACGACAAAAACGCGTTCAAGCAAAACGGCGACGGCGGGACGGCAGATAACGAACGCTAATTTCCAGGTTGATAAAGCTGGTCGAACACGCCACCGTCATTGAAATGCTCTGGCTGGGCCTTGTCCCAGCCTCCAAAAGCCTCTTCGATGTTGAAGAGCTCAATGTTTGGGAACTGCTTCTTGAGATCGTCTGACAAGATGTCTTGTCGAATCGGACGATAGTGATACTTGGCCGCAAGCCGTTGGCCGACGTCCGAGTACAAGTACTTTAGATACGCTTCCGCGACTTCGGTGGTGCCATGCTTCTTCGCGTTTTTATCAATGACCGTCACGGGAGGTTCGGCCAAGATGCTGATGCTTGGTATCACTAGTTCCACTTTGTCCGCGCCCGCATCTTTGATTGCCAAATAGGCTTCGTTCTCCCATGTGAGAAGCACATCACCAATTTCACGTTGGATGAAGGTATTCGTGGATCCTCGCGCACCGGAATCGAGCACCGGTACGCGTTTAAACAGTTCCCCGACAAACGCTTTGGCGGTGACCTGAGCCGCGACGACGTCTGGATTGTTTGCGTCGTTGAGCTTGGACCAATCTCCCAAAGACTTCTTGAGTGAGAAGCCCCAAGCAGCGAGATAGTTCCATCGAGCGCCGCCGCTCGTCTTGGGGTTCGGTGTGATCACGGAGACGTCCCCCTTGATCAAGTCGGCCCAATCTTTGATCTGTTTTGGGTTACCCTTGCGAACCAAGAATACGATTGTGGACGTGTAGGGTGAACTGTTGTGGTCCAAACGTTGTTGCCAGTTTTTCGGCATCAATCCTGCTTCCCGCGAGATCGCATCAATGTCATACGCAAGAGCCAGCGTTACGACATCCGCCTCTAGTCCGTCGATAACCGCTCTTGCCTGTTTCCCTGCACCGCCGTGCGACTGATCAATCGTGACGACCTGCCCTGTTTCACGAAGCTGGTGGACGCTGAATTCGGCATTGAATTCTTGATAGAATTCTCGCGTAGGATCGTAGGAAACGTTAAGCAACGTTATCGGGGACGAGCCTGCCCCGCTTTGTTTGTTTGATGCCAGGTTGTCGTCTGCTACTTGCTTCGAATTGCAACCGCCTGCGATCAACCATGCAATGACAATGACGTGACGCAGAAAGTTCGGTAAGGTCTTCATGACGGAGCTTGAATTTGAGGTTGGAAACCCAGTGAGCTTCCACAGTGAATCGAATCGATGGTTTCAAAATCCATTTGGCGTGCCAAAGACGGACTAAATCCGGGTCCATGTAATTTCATCGGGAAACAGACCGAATCCCGTGAAACGCACTAGTAATTCCCCACAATTCTATCAAATGCAACAGCCAGGGTCATTAAAAGATACAGATGCCCATATCTCGCGATAGCTTCCCATCGGCAGCGTTTCCAAACGGATCCAGGCACATCATCAGACGATGACGTGCCTGGGTCGCGATTTGCACCTCAAAGTAGAACAATGGTCCCCATTGTTTCAGCACCGTTGAGACCATTGCCCTCCTCTGACCATCCACTCAATTTGCCCCAACCCTAGAGTGCTTCGGCGACCTTTGGCTCCTTGTTCCCGCCATTGCGTGTCACCAGTGCTGCGACGATGCCGACATTGACCCCTTCGTCAATGAATTTCACCGAACCGTCGCCCAGCAAAGCATGCAGGCCCGACGGGTGGAATGAGTAGGGCTGGCTAGAACCCTCCGTACCGTAGGGAACGCCGATACTACCGCCGGCCACTAAGCGGGATGCAACCGATGGATATCCGGGGACAGGTGCGGTGGCACCCGCGTAAGCTTCCGCTGCGTGGTCGTAACCGTTGGTTCGATTTAAGAACAAACCAGGGATCACGGTGCCGTCTCTGTTGGAACCCTCGAACAAAATATCCGACGCAGGCCGCACCCACCCGCCACCATTGGTGTGATGTGCGTAGAGGTCGTCGCTTACCTGAACCCCACGTCGGTAGACGAACGGACGACCGCCAGATTCCCAAACGGCAATCGTATTGGATAGTCCGTCCGTGATGTCTTTGAAATTGATTTGAGAATTCTTGGGTGCGAAGCCATTGGTCACCACTGCACCAGCACTGCTCGACCTCGTACTTCCATCAATGGCGATCAGAGGAGTTTGATTTAGACCAAGGAATTCGAGCGTCCCCGCATTGCCGAGCGAAGCGCCGTAGTCGCCCACGGCAACAATTCCTACCCAGGACGTCGCACCGCCTCTGAAGTCGTCTGGATTGTGGTCGAGCGTGTCGTTATGCCGAGGTGCCGAAGCGCATTGAAAGACGTCAAGTTGAACTCGCGAAACGCCTGGGTCGGTCGTCAAAATATTTGGTCCCGTTGTCGTGACCGCTGCCGGCAGCAATGCTGGAACGCCAGGTGCCAAACCAACGCTACTATTGACATTATTTACGTGGCTCCAATTGACGCTTCCGTCGTACTGTTCCCAGAGTTTCTGCTGTTCAATGAAGGGCAGTATCTGGGTAAAGAAACCGAATCGCACCGTCGAAGAAGCAAGTGGCCGGCCGCTACTTGGCAGCTTGTCTTTGGCAGACTGGAAATTGTGTATCCCCAACCCAATCTGCTTGAGGTTGTTAGCGCATGACGATCGCCTTGCGGCTTCCCGGGCCGCCTGAACGGCCGGCAGCAGCAGCCCGACCAGAACGCCAATGATGGCGATCACCACCAGAAGCTCGATCAGCGTAAATCCTCGCGGGGCACGAAACCTAAATTTGTTACTGAGCATTGTCTTGATCCTTAGTGAGCGGTGGGCGGGTGTGTTTCAATTCCGAACGACTGCGACACCTGGTCAATCGAACCCCCGATGACATCCATCGAGGTCAAGTTCTTTTGAAAAGCGTTGCATTGAATCTGCAGCCTCCGGCACATAACCGGTCAACTGGTGAAAAGTATTTAACTAGCCTCTTCCTTGCGGCGTTGGTACGGTGCAAGCTCACCATCGGTGTGCCTGACGATCACCTTTCAATTTCAACTCATGTGCCAAAGGTTGCACGATTTTTCCACGGATGACTTTCGAGCCGAAAACACTGCATGATCTCTCGATAAAAACCAGCGAACACGCGTAGACACGAGATTTTCCGTCATATACGATAGTAATACCCGTGTTATATGCGAGACAAATGAGCTTTATGATAGATTCTCCGCGAGAGTTACTCCTCGAAATTTGGCGGGAGTCCTGCCGCCACATCGAGATCAAGCAGTCCGTAAACCAGTGGGTCGCACTGCTCAAACCGGTCCTGCCGGTCAATATGCTGGTGCTGCGGCGCTTTAATTTCGTTGAAAAATCGATCGATACGGTCGCCGTTGGCCAGCCGCGGCCGGGGCCAGAACCGGATGATCAGCAGATGAAATTCACGTCCAATCGATGGAGCCGATTGATTGCCTGGGGCGCCGGGGGAAAGCTCCTGCAATCGGTGGGAGTTCGTCGCTCGGGAGCGCTGGCGTTGCTGGCGCCGAAAGACCTTGGCGGTGACCTGCTGGCTGGCCCTTTGTGCAGTCAGGACGGACTGACCGGGGTGTTGATCTTGGCCGCGGACCACGGACGAGCGTTCAAGCCGGAACATCTCGCCCTTGTTGAAAAGATTCTGGAGCCGTTTTCGGTAGCCCTCGAAAACGACCGTCGATTAAGTGAGTTAACGACGTTGCGGGACGCGGCAGTCGCGGATCGACGTAACTTATTGAAACAGCTTGCCACCAAGACCAACGAGGAAGACCCCGTTATTGGCGCGGAGACGGGGCTTCGCACGGTGATGGAGCGAGTGAAGTTGGTTGCGCCGTCCGACGCGCCGGTATTGATCCTGGGAGATACGGGAACAGGAAAAGAAGTCATTGCACGGGCCATTCACGTTCGTTCGAAGCGAGTTGACGGACCATTCATTCGTGTGAACTGCGGCGCGATCCCTTCGGAGCTGATTGATTCGCAGTTGTTTGGCCACGAACGAGGAAGCTTTACCGGTGCCGAGGGGACACGCCAAGGTTGGTTTGAGCGAGCGGACGAGGGGACATTATTCTTAGATGAAATCGGCGAATTGCCGCTGATTGCTCAAGTGCGATTGCTGCGGGTATTGCAAGACGGTTTCATTGAGCGCGTCGGTGGACATGAGCCGATTCGGGTGAACGTCCGATTAATCGCGGCCACTCACCGCGATTTGGCTGCGATGGTCCATCAAGGGAAGTTTCGCGAGGACCTTTGGTACCGAGTCAATGTATTTCCATTGCTGTTGCCACGACTCGCAGAACGTCCTGAAGACATACCAGCACTGGCACGGCACTTTGCGAAGCGTGCGTCGAACCGGTTTGGCCTCAGTCATGTCGATCCAACCGCGGACGACTTTCGGCTGCTAGCTCAGTACCCTTGGCCAGGCAATATTCGCGAACTCGGCGCCGTCATGGATCGAGCGGTGCTTCTGGGAGAGGGCCAACGGCTGGATGTGGCCAAATCGCTGGGAATCTCACTCCCAAGTCAGCGGCCACTCACCGATGATCCCACGTTCTATGACGTGATCCCTGAGCAGGACTTTGACCGGCCCCGGGTCAAACTGGATCGCGATGCATTGGAGTCAATCGAACTCGATGTCGTGATCAAACGCCATATCGAACAAGTTTTGGGTGCCACACGAGGCAAAGTCGAAGGCAGGCGTGGAGCAGCAGAACGCCTCAACATCAATCCTCATACACTGCGAGCAAAGATGCGCAAACTTGGAATCGATTGGTCTCGATATCGGGAAATGGAATAGGACACCACGTTCCAACGTCAAATATACACGGTTTGGTTCGTGGGCACGCTGGTTGTCGGGATGGCATGAGCAGTGCCAGCGTATTCATGTTGACCGGTCGCGGTGTGACAGAAAAACATTCTTTGCGGAAGTGTTGTGCATCCCGATTTCTGTTGTCGGCTTCATGGTTGGGATGCGGAAGGCGCCATCGATTCCGGCTATATTCCAGGCGTCGTTCCTAATTTTGACCACCGCATTCGCGATCGCTTACTCGGCCAGTATTGTTTCTATTTTATCAAGAGTTTAAGGGGGCTAGTAACGGTTGTCGATAGCAAGGACGTTACCCAATAGCACGAGCACGTCTCCTGAATTCAGCTAACACCTTATCGTCGGACGACCGTCGAACGGTTGCGGACAAACGTCTCAACCGGTCGTCGTGACTGCGAATCGCCGGGTCGGCCGACGACAAGCTACAGCACATGTACGGCCCCAGGCACCTACCCCAGTAGAGGCAAGATGAGGTAAATCCAAAAGTGAGCGTTCGACCTTACGAAGAGTGCCGCGGCAAGAGGAGGCGGAAAAAAAATAACAGGACCAATACAATGGTCACATGGCTTCAGCATCCTCCTCGCCTCGCCAACGCGGTCGCCATGATCAAATCCGCCCCATGAGAAACAAAATGATTAGAATCAACAACAAAACGCCCACAATACCGCCGCCCCCTGCGAGTGCATTGTTGCCTCTTCGATAGCCGTAGCCACCACCAAATAGGGATAGGATCAAAACGATGACTAGGATTAGGACGATAGGGCTCATATAATATTCAATTTCAAATTTTGAAGATGGTGAAAAGATTGAGAGAACACACAAGGACTAACATTGTCAGAGACAAAACTTTTTCGCTTCACAGCTTTCAAAACGAAACGTTCGATGTGAGCAAGCGTTTTCGCTAATTTGGTTCTGACCTCCCTCCGCAGTTTTTTCTGGCAAGGTTCAATCCTTCAGCTTTCGGATATTTTTATTAATTTTCTTTTTCACCTTGTCGGCAACCTGTTTGACCTCTCCCACTGCCTGATCAGCCTGGCCATCCGCTCGCAACTTGTCATTGCCCGTGAGTGCACCGGCAGCTTCTTTGATTCGGCCTTTTACTTCATCTGTTTTTCCACTCATGATATGGAATCCTTGGTTAAGATTGGTTCGGTACTGGTACGTTGATGGAATAACACTCACTCGTTTTATCAAATGCCTAGATCATCAAACTTCAAATTTGAGCATTTATTGCGCCAATATTGCCAGCCGCAATAAAATGCCGAAGCATTATCGAACCGAAATCCAGCGAATGAAGATCGAAAAAAGACCTAGTCGCTACGATCGGTGTAGGTTGGTTCTGCCGATCAATCGACTTTGGCCTTGTCGACACCGGCATTTTGATTGCCGAACACGCGCCTGTAGCGGGAGTGTGGGCTCGATTTTCACGCAGATTTCGATCTCGTCGGGCGAGGGACCAAGCAGAGATAGCTTGCGTCTCTATTCCGACCGATGTTTGTCGGATAGGCAGCCGTCGAAGCTCTCTAAACGTGTGCGCGATGAAGCATGATCCTATGCAGACGTGCCGTAGAATGGATGCGATTTCAGTTTACCTTTTTTGAACCCACGCCGCGTTTTCCAACCATGAACAGGTCCGACGAGCATTTTCGCACTCTCCACCACTGCCGTTCTCATTCTTGCCCACTGGGTTTACAACGAAGTGATGCCGTTCGCATTCAAGCCAAGCAAAATTGAGCTGTGGTTTTTTGGCTTTGAATAAAAATCGCCGTTTCAAATCGCAGCCCGATGCAATTTCCGCCTTCGACGCCAAAGTAAAACCGCTCAATTACCTGCTGCTTTTCTTCATCCCGCTCGTCGCCATCGGCATCTATTTCCTCGCGTTGGCCGCCGACGCCAGACTGCATACGAACAAGGTTATCTACTACGCCTCCAGCACGCTCGGTGCACTGCTGTGGGTCGTTAGCGTCGTGGTAATGTTCAGAGAAAATAGGGCGACCAATGAAACAATCGCGATGCCCAACGATCCGATAAAGCCGACTGAACCATCTCGACATCTCTCAAGCGGCTCTACTACGACCCATTGATGTCGAGGCTATGGAAGTGATCCCTGATGCCACCGGCGGTTGTTATTGAACCGCGTGATGACGCGGCAACGCCGCGGGTCATCCGATTCGGGCTTCAGCACGATTGAGCCCTGGTGACCCGCGAACGACATCGAAATCCGAATCAATGCGATCGGCATGATTGCTGTCGAGCGGTTCTGCCGGTCACTCGATTTTTGTCCTGGCGATAGCGACTTTCCAGCTTTCAAACTCGCAGCGGAATGCTAGGGCGTGAGAGCGGTTTTCTACTATGGACGAGTGACTGGCCGACGGCCCGGCGGTTCGCAGCCCTAGGAGCATGGCCTGGCGATCGAGAGGCTTGGGTTTGCGATGGGTGACGTCAGCTACGTTGATGCCGGCGGTGGTAAGGGCGGCTTGCCGGGTTCCAAAGTGTTGTCGTGCAGCCTCGCAGAACTGGCGGTTGCGACCGCGGTTCACCTTGGCCCCAGGTCGTAGCCAGTCGTGCAAAGTCGACGGACTTGTTGTTGGATACGCTTCTGGCGGACGAAGCGCTCCGGTACTTCGATCCCTAGCGGCAGATCTCGAATCACTACCAATGGCTTGCGACCAACTTGGCGGTTTCGTAGTCGAAACAGGTTTTCAGGGGTGTCATAATTGGGACCATAGATGATTCGCAAGTATTCCTTGCCTCGGCATTTGGGCGCGGGTTGGGCGAGTCCTTTCTTGCCATACCTTAGATACTCATTCGGTTTGTCAACCATATGCAGTTTGCGAATTCGACTGATCGCCTCATACGGCGTGGACGCCAGATTCGATTCACTTTAAGTTCAGTCATAAATCTCGCAACAAAAAACGCCCACGATGAATTTCTCCGTCGCGGGCGTTACTTAGGGGTAGAGCGATGAAGCCATCGCGACCAGCCAGAAACCAGCTAACTCGCGACCGATTGCGGTTGCGAATGTGACCTGCGCTTATTTCGCCACATCCCTAAAACGCCTGCCAAGCCGAGCAAGACAAAACTACTGGGTTCTGGTACCGCTGAAACATTTAGCACGCCGATTCCAAGGCCCGGTCCGAGACGGAAATCAAACCCGCCCGTACCTGTCGTCAGCCAGTTGTCGAAGATTGGATTGCCTTGGCTGTCGAGGAACGACCCATTGCCAGGGATATCAAACAGCCGAACGTATTGAATGTTGTTCAGATCGAGCCGTCCGCCAGTCACCAGCGCATTGCCGCTGAGATCATCCAGGTTAAACGGCGTCCCGAATCCTGCCGCGTGTTTGCCGGCAAGGTTGTAGACGTTGGTCACGTCGAACGCGGAAAAGTTACTACCGAACCCACCTGGCAAAGGTCCGCCATTGAGATAGATACTCGGAAATCGGGCAAAATCGGTACCGTTTGTCGATACATCCACGTAGGCGAATTCCGCGAACAGACCGGGCACACCTGCGCTATTTGTTCCGAAGTTAAAGCCGTTCTCGAATACCGCGAAATCGGCTCCGCTGCCGTTACGAATCCCGGTCGGGAACGTGACGGTCAAATAGCCGGGCGAAACACCGTTGGCGATTTCCAATGCAGCTAAGTCGCCGAGGTGGTTAAACGCCGTCGGCGACTGATTGATGGCCGTACTACCTCGCGGAGCGAACGCTGTCCGCGCCGGGTCGATGCGATTCGCCCACTCCACGAACCGTGAATCGGTGCTCGGAATCGCTGGATCAATCCCTCCGACCGTGTCCGTGGGACCGGA
>Ga0105045_10002670_pt1 | contig 15109 bp, 11 predicted proteins | sample MAT02_FD_78089 | JGI IMG/M metagenome (GOLD analysis project Ga0105045, IMG submission 78089) | Freshwater microbial communities from Lake Fryxell liftoff mats and glacier meltwater in Antarctica - MAT-02 (megahit assembly) | ecosystem: Environmental > Aquatic > Freshwater > Ice > Liftoff...
GGCGAATGGGTAACGCGACGGGTGCCGCAGCTGGCGGCCGAGAAAAACCATCGCCAGGATGCGGTGTTCCGCACCGCCCAGCGCGACCTGCGCTCCTTCCCGCTGGGGGTGGTGGCGCGGTGAGCCAGACCTGCCCTAAACCCCGCCCCACCCCAGCCGAGGAACGCCCGTGAGCGGCCTTTTGACCAGCGCGCAGACCGAGCGGCTGCTCGAGATCACCTCGCCCCTTGGCGCCAATGCGCTGGTGCTGCGCAGGCTCTCGGTGCAGGAGGGCATCGGGCGCCCCTTCAGCCTCTCGGCCGAGGTGTTGAGCGAGCAGATGGACATCACCCCCGCGCAGATCGTTGGCAAGACCATCACCTGCACGGTCAAGACGGCCAATGCGCCCGCACGGTATTTCCACGCCGTCGTGCGCTCGCTTACCCGGCTGGGGCCTTATGGCCGCGGGCTGGCGGCCTATCGACTGGATGCCGTGCCCAGGCTCTGGCAACTCGCCCGCACCGCCGATTGCCGGATATTCCAGGAGAAATCGGTCAAGGACATCGCTACCGCCATCTTCGGCGAGCATGAGGTGGCGCCGGTGCGCTGGGGCGGTTCGGTGCCGACGCAGAAGCGGGTCTATTGCGTGCAGTTCAACGAGAGCGACCTGGATTTCGTCCAGCGCATCCTCGACGAAGCGGGCTGCGGCTATTTCTTCGAGCACACGGCGAGCAACCACACGCTGGTGATCGGCGGCGCCAATGCCGACTACCCCCTGGTGCCGGGTGAGCCGCAGGTGGTCCGTAGCGACGCCGACATGCGCGGCGCTTTGACCGCCTGGCAACCGGCCAATGCCCTGCAGCCGGGCAAGAACGTCACCGACGATTTTGACGGGCTCAAGCCCAACTCGTTGAAGAAGGCCAATGCGGCGACCATCCTGACCACGCCCAACGCCGCCAGCTTCGAAATGTATCGGTGGCCCGGTGGCCAGGCGGTGCGGCCAGAGGGCGACATCGCCAAGCTGGGTATGGAAGGTTATGAGGCCCAGGCCGACCGGGTGACCGCTAGCGGCTCCGACCCCACCGTCTTCGCCGGCGGCCGGCTGAAGGTGCGCCCGGGCTTGGACAACCCAGCCCCGGTCACCTGGCTCGTCGCTTCCGTCAGCCACGAGGCCTTCGATGAGAGCCACCTCGCCGGTGGCGGCTCGGCCGGATACAGCAACGCGCTGGTACTGCTGCCGGCCGACCGGCCCTGGCGCCCGGCGGCACCCCGGCCGCGGCCGGCCATGGCAGGACTGCACAGCGCCATCGTCACCGGCCCCGCGGGCGAGGAGATCCATTGCGACGAGTTTGGCCGGGTGAAGGTGCATTTCCTGTGGGACCGCGCCGGCAAGACCGACGACACCTCCTCCTGCTGGGTGCGCGTGGCGCAGACCCATGCCGGCAAATGGGGCGGCAGCTGGAACCTGCCGCGCGTGGGCGACGAGGTTCTGGTGGGTTTCGTCGATTCCGACCCTGACCGGCCGGTGATCCTCGGCAGCCTGTACAATTCCGAGCAGAAGCCGATCTACACCCTGCCGGGCAACAAGACACAATCCGGCTTCAAGACCAAATCCAGCAAGGGCGGTGGCGCGTCCAACTTCAACGAACTGCGCTTCGAGGACAAGAAGGGCTCGGAGGAGATCAACATCCAGGCCGAGAAGGACATGACCCTTCTCATCAAGAACAACCGTACCGAGACGGTGAAGAACAACCGGACCGAGACCGTGGACGGCAAGCACACCGAGACCATCAAGCTCGACCGCACGCAGACCATCACGCAGGGCAACCAGCTGATGACGATCAAGCAGGGCAAGATGGACACCATCCTGGAGATGGGCAACCAGAGCACGCTGCTGAAGATGGGCAACCAGAGCACCGAGTTGAGCCTGGGCAACATCAGCACCAAGGCCGCGCTGGGCAAGATCGAGATCGAGGCGATGCAGTCCATCACACTGACCTGCGGCACCAGCAAGATCGAGCTCACACCGATGGGTGTCACCATCTCGGGCATGACAATCGACGTGAAGGCGACACTGGCCCTGACCACCGATGGCGCGCTGATGGCCACACACAAGGCCGGCGCGATGATGACCATCAAGGGCGGCATTGTGATGATCAACTGAGATGAGCAGCCCGCCCCCCAACAAGCTGGCGATTCCGCTGGCCCCCATCCTGCCCCGGCTGGAGCTGGACGCCGAATGCGCGGCCCTGCTCGCCCCGCAGGCCGATGCCGCGGCGGCGCTGGACGCCCTCATCGCGGCCAAACGCCTGCCCGAGGCGATGCGCCTTGTCGCCCACACCCTGCCCAAGCGCGAGGTGGTGTGGTGGGGCTGCATGTGCGCCCGCGCGGTGCCCGATACTGCACTGGCCGAGCCGGATGCCGAGGCGTTGACCGCGGCCGAGGCCTGGGTGCGCAAGCCAGATGAGGCGAACCGCCGCGCCGCCATGGCCGCTGCCCAGAAGACCGGCTTCCGCAGCCCCGAATCCTGGGCCGCCGTCGCCGCCTTCTGGTCCGGCGGCTCGATGTCGCCCGAGGGTCAGCCCGATGTGCCGCCGGCCGAACATCTGACTGGCGTGGCCGTCGCCGGTGGCGTCATCATCGCCGCCCTGCGCGGCGACCCCGCCCGCGCGCCCGAACGCTTCATCCGGTTTGTACAATCTGCGCGCGAGATCGCCGCCGGCGGCGCCGGCCGCCTGGACGCCGAGGAGAGCTGAGCGATGCCCCCCGCCTCACGAATCGGCGATATGCATGTCTGCCCGATGATGACACCCGCGCCGGTGCCCATCCCCCATGTCGGCGGCCCGGTGTTGCTGGGCTGCTTCACCGTGCTGACCGGCATGATGCCGCAGGCGCGTGTCGGCGACATGTGCCTGTGCGTGGGGCCGCCCTCCACCATCGTCATGGGCAGCTTCACGGTGCTGGTGGGCGGCATGCCTGCGGCGCGAATGGGCGATATGACGGCGCATGGCGGCTCGCTGGTCATGGGCTGGCCCACTGTGATGATCGGGCCGTGAGTTTGTTGCCGGCAGCACGCGGGCGGGCCTACACTTCGCATTCAACGCGCGAAGGGTGAGGGAGGCGACATGGTCCTGGTGCTCACCATCCTGCGCTGCCCCGATGCCGCGGTACCCGAACAGCGGGTGATCCAGGGCGGCGAGTACACGCTGGGCCGCGGCAGCGAATGCGACTGGACGCTGCTGGACCCTGAGCGCGTGCTCTCCAAGCGCCATTGCGCGGTGGAATTCCTCAGCGGCGACTGGCAATTGCGCGACCTTTCGACCAACGGCACCTTTCTGAACAGCGGCGGTGAGCCGGTGGGGCGGGACCAGGTGCGGCCGCTGCGCGATGGCGACCGGGTGCGGCTGGGCGCCTATGAGCTGGAATGCCGGGTGGAGGATGAGGCGCAATACGGCTCCGGCCGTTGGCAATCGGCCAATGCCATCCCAGACCCGATGGCCCCGCCCGCCGCGCATTCCGACATATTCTCGGCGCCGCTGCCGGGCCTGGCCCCCGCAGGCGGCCCGCCCAGCGGCCATGCGCCCCTGCTGCCCGCCGATTTCGACCCCTTCGCGGCTGAGGATGCGGGACCGGTCATGCCCGACCATCGGCCCAGCACGCAGGATGTCTTCACCCCGCCCCGCGCCACGATGCCCGACCTGCTGCCGGGTGACTGGGACGCGACACCTCTGCCGCCCTCGGCGCGCGGCGCAGCACCGGCCCAGGCGATGGGCGACCCCTTCGCGGCTCTGCCCGACCCCTTCGCCGATACGCCGCCCGGCCCGGCCAGGGCGGTGCCGCCGCCGCCCGCACCGCCGCCAGCGCCATCCCCCACACCCATGGCCATGCCGGCGGTCGATCCCTTCGCCATCGATCCCTTTGCGCCCGATCCCTTCGCCGAGCCGCCGCCCGCGCCAGCCATGCCATCGCCCGCACCTCCTGTGATGGCCGCGCCCGCGCCGTTCCAGCCCGCGCCCGAGCCCGAGCCCCTGGTCATCGCCGCCCCGCCGCTCACGGCAGCCGTGCCCTTCCCCGCCGCGCCGCTATCCGCCCCGTCGCAGGCCATGGAGTATCAGGCAGCGCTGGCACTGCTGTTCCAGGGCGCCGGTCTGGGGCCGCCGCCGGCAGGGCTGGACCCGGCCGCGGCACTGTCAGCCGCCGGCGCCACGCTGCGTGCCACGGTCGCGGGCATGCGCGCCCTGCTGATCGCGCGCGCCGATGTGAAGCGCGAATTCCGCATCGAGCAGACCATGCTGCGCGCGGCCGGCAACAACCCGGTGAAGTTTGCCGCCACCGACGACACCGCCATCCTCGCCCTGCTCGCCGGCCCCGGCGCTGCCGCCGGCACAGGCCACGCCGCCGCGTTGCGTGAGACGGTGGACGACCTGACCGCGCATCAGGTGGCAACGCTCGCCGCCACCCAGGCCGCCGCCCGCGCCCTGCTGGCCCGTCTGGCACCGGGCCCGCTGGAGGCCGAGGCGCCATCGGGCGGCATCATGCCCGGCGCCAAGGAAAAGGCGCTCTGGGCGGCTTACAAAAAACTTCATCAGCAGGTGATCGACCAGTTCGACGATGACTTCGACAGTGCCTTCGGCAAAGCTTTCGCCCGTGCCTACGAGGAGGCCGCCCGCGGCCGTGGCTAGTGGCGGCAGTCAATTTTTCTTGGGGATGATCACGCGGCATGGCTTGGAACGACAAGGTCGTGTGGCAGGAGGGCATGTTTCTCCGCGCACAGCACTACCAGCAGCAGGACCGGTATTTCGAGCATCTGCTCCAGGCCCGCGCCGCCCCCTTGCGCGCGCATCCCTGGGGCGTGACCGAATTGGCGCTGGACCGTGACCTGCTGGGGGCCGGGAAATTCGCCCTCTACAACGCAGCCGGCGTGCTGGAGGACGGCACGCCCTTCGCCATCCCCGGCACCGCCGACCACCCCCGCCCGCTCGACCTGATCGAGGGCACGCGCAACCAGATGGTCTATCTCGCCCTCCCCGTCCGCCAGCCCGGCAGCCCGGAGGTGACGGGCAGCGAGGGGCCGGAAGGTGCGGCCGCGCGTTTCAGCCTGCGTGCCTTCGAGGCCTATGATACCCATTCGGATGCCACCCTGCCGGCGGAACTCGCGGTGGGCCGCCCCCGCCTGCGCTACATGCTGGAAAGCGAGGAGCGCGCCGGCTTCACCTGCCTGAGCCTGGCCCGCATCGTGGAAGTCCAGGCAGACCGCCGCGTGGTGGTCGATGACCGGTTCATCGCCCCCTGTCTACGTGTGTCGGCGACGCCTGTGCTGGCCAATATCCTGGGCGAGTTGGTCGGCATGCTGGGCCAGCGGGCCGAGGCGCTGGGTGCCAGGCTCTCCCAACCCGGCGCGCGCGGCGTGGCGGAGGTGGCCGACTTCCTGCTGTTGCAGACCATCAACCGCAGCCTGCCGCTGCTGGCCCATTACGCCGATGCCGGCAATGTCCACCCTGAGGAGCTTTACAGCACCCTCATCCAGCTCGCCGGCGAACTCGCCACCTTCACCGCGCCGGACAAGAAGGCGACAGTCTACCCGGCCTATCGGCATGATGATTTGCAGCGCAGCTTCGGCCCTGTGGTGGCCGACCTGCGCCGCTCGCTGTCGGCCGTGCTGGAGACCAATGCCGTCGAAATCCCGTTGCAGGAGCGCAGCCATGGCGTGCGTGTGGGGCCGATACTCGACCGCAACCTGCTGCGCGCCGGGCAATTCGTGCTGACGGTGATGGCCGATATCCCTGGCGAGACCATCCGCCGCCAATTCCCCAATCAGGTGAAGATCGGCGCGGTGGAACACATTCGCGAACTGGTGAATGTGGCGCTGCCCGGCATCATCGTGCGGCCGCTGCCGGTGGCGCCGCGGCAGATCCCCTTCCACGCCGGGGCGACCTATTTCGAGCTCGACCGCGGCAGCCCGCATTGGCAGCAGATGCAGACCAGCGGCGGCTTTGCCATCCACGTCTCCGGTGACTTCCCCAATCTTCGTCTCTCTCTCTGGGCAATCCGCGCATGAGCGACAATCCCTTCGGCGAACCCGATGATGCAGAGCGCACGGTGGTGGGGCGCGCAGCCCCCAGGCCGGTGGCGCAGGTGCCACAGGGGGGTCTGGCCCCAGCCGTACCGACCGGCGCCCCCGCCCCGCGCCTGGCGGGTGAGGCCGAGGCCATCCCCAAGATCGGCCCGGGGCCGCTGGCCGCCGCGGCCTCGCCATTGCTGGCCATCCTGGCGCGGCTGGCCAATGCCGGCATCGCCGGCCAGCCGCCGGTGGAGGAACTGCGCGAGCGCGCGCTGCGCAGCCTTCGCGCCTTCGAGGCCGATGCGCGCGACGCCAGCAGCACCGCCGAGGAGATCCGCGCCGCGCATTACGTGCTCTGCGCCGCACTCGACGACGTGGTCTTGAGCATGCCCTGGGGCGCGCAAAGCGCCTGGGCGCAGAAGTCGCTGGTCTCCACCTTCCACCAGGAAACCCGCTCGGGCGAGCGCGTCTTCGACATGCTCACGGGCATGATGAAGGACCCCGGCCGCTACAAGGGCGCGCTGGAGGTGGCCTATCTGGCGCTCTCGCTTGGTCTGCAAGGCAAGTATCGGCTGATGCCGCGCGGCACGGCTGAGCTGGATCGGGTGCGTGAGGGGCTCTACCAACTGCTCCAGACCCTGCGTGGCAATTGGGAGCGTGAGTTGTCCCCGCATTGGCGCGGCGTGGACGCGCCGCATCGCACGCAGGGGCGTTCGGTGCCGTTCTGGGTGGCCTTCGCGCTGGCGGCAGCATTGCTGGGCGGCGGATGGTACTGGCTTTCGGACCAGCTCGGCAGCCAGGCCGATGGTCTCCATGCTCGCATGGCGTCCTTGCCGCCGGGCGGCCTGCCTTCCATCGACCGCACCGTGCCGCCGCAGCCGCCCGCGCCGCCGCCGCCGCCACCGCCCACCGCGGCACCGCGGCCCGATGCCGTGGTCACGCTGCGCCGCTTCCTGGAACCCGAGATTCGCCAGGGCCTGGTGACCGTGGATGGCGACGCCCAGCGCCTGCTCGTGCGCATCCGCAACCGCGGCATGTTCCCCTCTGGCTCCTCTGCCGTCGATCCACGCTTCCAGGACATCCTGCGCCGCATCGGCGAGGGCCTGAAGGAAGAGCCGGGACAGGTGCAGGTGGAGGGCCATTCCGACAACCAGCCCATCCGCACCGTGCGCTTCCCCTCCAATTTCGCGCTCAGCCTGGGCCGGGCGCAGGAGGCGATGGCCGTCATCGTCGCAGCCAATGGCAGCCCCGGCCGCTTCATGGCCCAGGGCCGCGCCGATGCCGAGCCGCTCGCTTCCAACGCCACGGCGGAGGGGCGGGAGGAGAACCGGCGCATCGAGATCGTTCTGCTGCGGGGGGCACGCTGATGCGCAGTTTCTTCTCCGTCGCCGCCCTCGGTGCGCTGCTGGGCGTGCTGCTGTTGGATGTGGTGATCTGGCTGTTCTCGCCCCTGCTGGGCGAGGCGTTCGACGCGATCTGGCTGCGCGCAATCCTGGTCGCCATTCCGGTGCTGATTTGGGCGCTGATCTGCTTCCTGGTCGGCCGCAAGCGGGAGGGCCGCGATGCCGGCCTGGTGGAGGCCGCAGCCGCCCCCGACCCGCAGGCCAAGAAAGATGAGGCCGCGGCCGAGGAAGAGGCTGCGCTGCGGGAGAAGCTGACCGAGGCGCTGGCCAAGCTGAAGACCGCCACCGGCGGCAAGGGCGCCTATCTCTACGACCTGCCCTGGTATGCCATCATCGGCCCGCCGGGTTCGGGCAAGACCACGGCGCTGCTCAATTCCGGCCTGGAATTCCCGCTGGCTGAAGGCCGGGTGGCTGGTGTCGGCGGCACCCGGTTCTGCGACTGGTGGCTGACCGAGCGCGCGGTGCTGATCGACACCGCCGGCCGCTACACCACCCAGGACAGCGACGCCGATGCCGACAAGGCGGGGTGGGAGCGCTTCCTTGACCTGCTGAAGAAGAACCGGCCGAAGCAGCCGCTGAATGGTGTGCTGGTGGCCTTCGGTGTGGACATGCTCTCGCGCCTCGACGCCGCCCAGCGTGAGGCCCATGCAAGATCGGTCCGTCGCCGGATCAAGGAGCTGGAAACCCGGCTCGGCCAGCGCCTGCCGGTCTATTTCCTGATCACCAAATCCGACCTGCTGCCCGGCTTCACCGAGTTCTTCGATGATCTCGACAAGCCCGCGCGCGAGCAGGTCTGGGGCTTCACCTTCGGGGTGAAGGAGGGGGTGGAGAAATTCTCCGCCGAATTCGCGACACTTTCCGAACGCCTGATGGTGCGGCTGATCGAGCGCTTGCAGAATGAGCGCGGGCCTTCCCAGCGCGCTGCCATCGCCGGCTTCCCGGCGCAATTCGCCTCGCTGGAAGGTGCGCTGAAGGATTTTGCCCAGGCCGCCTTCGGTGGCTCCAAGCTGGACCCGGCGCCCTTCCTGCGCGGCGTCTATTTCACCTCCGGCACGCAGGAGGGCTCGCCGCTCGACCGGCTGGCCGGCGCGCTTTCGCGCAGCTTCGGGCTCGACCCATCGCGGCCCGCCGCCGCGATGGGGCAGAAGGGCCGCGCCTATTTTCTCGGCCGGCCGTTGAAGGACGTGGTGTTCAACGAAGCACGGCTGGCGGCCAATGACCGCGGGCTGGAATCGCGCTCGCGGCTGTTGCAGATCGGCTCCTGGGCGGCCTCGCTGTTGCTGGTGCTGGGCGGTGCCGCCTGGGGCTGGACGGCCATCAATGCCGAGGGCGCGCGCAGCGAGAGGCTGGCCGCCGCGGTGACCGTGGCCGAGCAGGCCGCCGCCGCCCTGCCGCTGGAGCGCGTGCAAAGCCCCGACCTGACCCGCGTGCTGGGCTATATCGAGGCGAACCGCGCCCTGCCGGCGGCGGCCAGCGGCGATGGCCCGGCCTTCGGCCTCAGCCAGCAGGAGATGCTGGGCGCCGGCGCCCAGAGCGCCTATCGCCGCACGCTGGATCGCGTGCTGCTGCCCCGCCTGCTGGCGCGGCTTGAGGTGCAGATCCGCGAGGGCATCCAGCGCCCAGATTTCCTGTACGAAGCCGTGCGGGTCTACCTGATGCTCGGCAAGCAGGGGCCGATGGACCGCACGCTGGTGGCGGAATGGTTCTCGCTCGATTGGCAGCAGGCCTTCCCCGGTGCCGTGAACCAGCCGGGACGCGAGGCGCTGGGCCGGCATCTGGATGCGATGCTGACCGGCACGCTGGCGACCTATCCGCTGGACGGGGCGCTGGTCGATCAGGCGCGGCGCATCTTCTCACGCCTGCCGATGGCGCAGCGGGTCTATTCCCGCCTGCGGCCATTGGCCGAGAACATGCCCGCCTGGGTGCCGGCGCAGCCGCTGGGTGCGGCGGGGCAGCGGTTGTTCATCCGCCCCTCCGGCCGTCCCTTGACCGAGGGCGTGCCAGGCTTCTTCACGGTGGAGGGCCTGCACCGTGCCGTGCTGCCGCGCTTGCCGCAGGCGGTGCTGGAAGCGGCCAGCGAATCCTGGGTGTTGGGCCCCGAGGCCGCCGCCGTCGCCTCCGACCCGCGCCGGCTGGAGGCCGATGTGCTGGCGCTCTACGCCGCCGAATACGTCCGTGCCTGGGAGGCGATGATCGGTGACCTGGCGCTGCCGCCCTTTGCCAGCCTGAATGCGGCGGCCGAGGGGTTGAACCTGCTGGGCGCCCCCAATAGCCCGATGAAGGACCTGCTGCGCTCCATCGCCCGGCAACTCGCCCCGGGCACCGCGCCCGATGCGCCGGCCGTGCCTGTCGCCGGCGGGGCTGCGGCCGCGGCCGGCGCCGCCGTCAGCCGGCTTGCCGCCGCGGTGGGTGTGGCAACCTCGAGCGGCGCGGCCCCGGTGGGTGCGGTGGTGGAGCGGCACTTCCAGCAGTTGCGAGACGCCGCCGGCCAGCCGCTGGACGGCGTGCTGGCGATACTGAACGACCTCTATGTGCAGGTGGCGCGGCTGGCCAATTCCGCGCCGGGCACGGTCCCGCCGCAAACCACGGGGCTGGACCCCGGTCAGCGGTTGCTGGCCGAGGCGCAGCGCCAGCCCGAACCGCTTCGCGCCTGGCTGACCGCCATGGCGCAATCCACCGGCCGGGCGCGGGCCGGTGGCGCCCAGGCGGCGATCCGCGCAGCCGCGGGCGGCGGTGGCGGTGGGGGAGGAGGCGGCGGTGGCGCCAACCTCAATCAGCTTTGCAGTGGCATCGACCAGCGCTTCCCGTTCCGCCGTGTGCTCAACACTCCCGACATCCCGGCAGATGACTTCATTCGCCTGTTTGCCCCCGGCGGGATGTTCGACCAGTTCTTCACCCAGCACATCCGGCCCTATGCCGACACCACCCAGCGGCCCTGGCGGCCGGTGGCGGTGGAGGGGCTGCCGCCGGCGATCTCGGCCGCCGATCTGGCGCAGTTCCAGCGTGCGGCCGCGATCCGCGATGCGTTCTTCCCGGCCGGCGTGGGCAGCGGCTTTCGCTTCCAACTCATCCCGCAAGGGCTGCCGGCGGGGGTCACGGCGGGCATCCTGGAGGCCTCTGGCGCGCGTAACATGCTGACACCGGCAGGCGGCGGGCGGCCGATCGACCTGGCCTTCCCCGCGCTGCAGCCGGTGACGTTGAATTTCGACCCGGCGTCCAGCCAGGGCGAGCTCGCCTATGACGGTCCCTGGGCCGCCCTGAAGCTTGTTTTCATGCACCGGCTGACGGCCACCGCGGCGCCCGACCGCTTCCGCCTCGTCGTCCAGCGTGGCGACCGCAGCATGGAGTTCCTGTTGCAGGCCGGCAGCACCATCAACCCCTTCGGGCTGCGCGAGATGCTGGAATTCCGCTGCCCGGCCTTCGCGCCGCAGCCGGGCTGAATGGAGAGCGAGCCCCGCACCGGCCTGTTCGGCAAGCTGCCGGCACATGGCGATTTCGTCCGCCGCGGCCTGCCGCGCAGCTTCATCGGCCCCTGGGATGAGTGGCTGAGCCAGGGCATCGCCACCGCCCGCGCTGCCCTGGGCGAGGATTGGGATGCGGCCTGGGAAAGCGCGCCGGTCTGGCGCTTCCGCATTTCCGCAGGCATTTGCGGGCCGGAGGCGGCGGTGGGTGTGCTTGCCACCTCGGCCGACACGGTGGGACGGCAATTCCCCATCACCCTGGCTGCTGTCCTGCCGATGGCCGCCACCCCGCCGCCCGAGGCCTGGTACCTCGCACTTGAGCGGGCGGCGCTGGCCGCGCGACAAGGGGCGCTGGATGCCGATGCCCTGGCCGCCGTCCTGCCACCGCCGCCAGCCGATGACCAGGACGTAACCCTTGATGGCCGGAGCCTGTTCTGGACAGCCGACGGCACCACCCGCACAATGCCGTCGGCGGAGACTTTCGCCCGGCTGCTGGAGTTGCCCGCATGAGCGTCCAATGCTCCGCCGCCACCCATCCCGGCGCGGTGCGCAAACGCAACGAGGACAATCTGGTCAGCCGGCCCGACCTGGGCCTGTTCGCGGTGGCCGATGGTGCGGGTGGCCATGGCGCTGGCGATGTCGCCAGCCAGTCCATCGCCGAGGCGCTGGAGAGCATCCCGCCCGGGCTTTCGGCGGCCGAGATCCTGGCCCAGGTGCGGCTGCGCCTGGCCGGCGTGCACACCGCGCTGCAGACCCGCATGGAGGGCAGCGGCGGCATCAGTGCCTCCACCGTCGTGATATTGTTGTTGCGCGGCGGGCATTACGCAGCACTCTGGGCGGGCGACAGTCGCATCTATCTTTTGCGTGACGGCGTGCTGGCGCGCGTCACCCATGATCACAGCCTGGTGCAGGAGTTGGTCGATGCCGGCAACCTGACCGAGGAGGAGGCGGAGCGCCATCCGCAAGCCAATGTCATCACCCGCGCGGTGGGCGGCCATGGTGCGCTGGAGTTGGACAAGGCGCATGGCCGGCTGATGCCGGGGGATCGCTTTCTGCTGTGCAGCGACGGGCTGTTCAAGGAATTGCCGGAGCGGCAGATCGCTGCACTCCTGGCCGACCGCATGCCGGCCGAGGAAATCGTGCGGATCGCGGTCGACGCTGGCGGGCGGGACAATGTGACGGTGGTGACTGTCTGCGCCTGACAGGCATCGCAGAGGTTTGATGTCTGGGCAGAATTGCATCCAGGTTAAGATCTGCCCATCAGACACGTGCCAATCGGTCAGGAAACGAAATGCCCCGCGTGTCCAACGGCGTGACCGCGTATAATCAAAACCGAGCGATGGTGGCAGGCACATCGCTGCTGCCGCTTGTACCGCAGAATTACGCCCAGGCCGACGCGGCGTTGACGAATTTCTGGGCGCCTCAGGCCCACACTGTCCAGTATGACTGGGATGTCGGCGCCTGGTATGGCGCCCATCAGCGGCCGGGTGATGCCAGCATCCGGGCGCTGCTGAGCAAGCTGTTCACTGTGATGCAACTGGCCGGCGTCACGTACGACAACGGCGCCCTGGCGGGGAACTACGCCTGGCGCGACTGCTCGGTGCAGGGCATTCCGCTGGGCGCCATCCTGGCGCATGGCGGCCGCATGTTGATCCAGCTGCCGGTGCGCACAGCGCATGACGACCAGGCCACGGCCTTTTTCAACTGGCTGACGCAGGATGTCGCCCTGGCGAACCGGCTGATCACCCGCTCTGCCGCTACCCACGCATTGTCGCATCGCAAACAATCCGTGTTGCTCAATGGCGAGCGACGCTTCCGCGTGGCCGAGGAACGCGGAATGACCACCGGCATCCGCGCCTCGATCAAGTCCTGGGGCGGGGAGACCAACCATTACGGCGTCAATCTGCCGCTGTTCGGCGACGGTAACACCAACTGGTTCAGCGGCAACACCGTCAATACCAATGGTGGCCACGGCCACCTTTACATGTATTTCAACCCCAAAGACGTCGGGCAATGCGGCGGCATGATGATCGGCGGCGAAAATTCGGGCGTCAGCGCCATCTCGCAGACCTTCGTCGGCCATGATTTTCGGGCCAGGAGCGAGCACTTCTCCCCTGCCGGCACCTATAAATGGACGGCGATGGACCATGGCCCGAATCACATGATCGAGGAGTTCGTGGTCGACCTCACCGATGGTTGGACGTGGCTGCAGGGCATGGAGGCGACTTTCGACCCCACGACGCTGGACTCCACGCCCGGGGCGGTACCGTCGGTGACGCGGCGCGATGACCACAAGCGGGTGATCATCTATGCGTTGATGGACCTCCTGGGAAATCCGCCCGGAAACCTGACGCGAGCGGCCAAGGGCCGGTTGGAGGCGCATCTGACCACCCTGTTGAACGGCGTGACCCTGCCGCAGGCGGTGTTGCGCGACATCATCACGGAATGCCACCAGGCATTGGGCGTAGCCGGCGTGACGATAGCGGGCGATGGCACGATCACGCCCAGCAGCCCGGTGACGGTCACCGTCGCGCCGAACATGAATGACGCCATTCAGGCCTGCTCGTCCAAATGGGGCAATTCGGTCTGAAGGCCCGGGTGTCCCGGCGGCGCTGAACGCCGCCGGGACGAAGCCGATCAGGTCAGCTTCGATTCCGCAATGTCGAACACCACGTGGCCCGTCGTCTTGCACGCGAATTTGTCGTCGATGTTCAAGTATTCACTGTCGAACTTCGTGAAGCTCAAGCTGATGCTCTCCGAAGGCCGGGCGCCGCCGCTGGACATGCTGTAGCCAGAGATCAGCGTATTGTGCAGCACGTACTTCTGGTAGGCGACATGCTTGCCATTGTTGTCGGTCTGGGTCATTTCGATCTTGACCTCGACCGCCTTGCCGCCCAGCGCTTCCTTGAGGATGAGCCCGGAGGAGACGTCCATCACCTTGGTGACGACGATCTCGCTGACGGTCGGAGCGGTTGATTCACGCAGTGAACCACCGCCCACGCCCGAACCGATGCCGCGGCCCACGCCCCACTGGAAGGACTGGACCTCGATCCACTGCTTGTGGGCCAGCTGGGTGACTTCGCCCTTGACCGTACCGAATTGCATAAAAACTGCCATGATCTTGACTCCATATGCCGCGCCCTGGTCCAATCCCGGCGCCGCGGCTGGCGTCCTGGATGGTGCTGGGATGACGAAATTGCTTCGTCCTCCGTAGTATTCGCGCCCGCGCCGCATGGTCGGCGGCGGCGTGGGCGCGAAATCTCTCAGTCGAGCGCGTAGGTAAAACCACCCTGCTCGTTAAGCCCAACCCGCACGGCCGTGATGGCGCCGCCCTCGGCCATACGGCCCAGGATTTCGGACGACAGTTCCGGCAGCAATGTACGGTTGAGAATATTTTCGATGTTGCGCGCGCCGCTCTCCACCTCGCGGCAGCGGTCCACGATCGCATCGGTCACAGCCGGGTCAACTTCGAAGGCCACATCATAAGCTTCGCGCACCCGCTTGCCGATGCTCTTCAACTTGAGCCCGATGATGCTCTTCAGGACATGGTCGGCCAGCGGGTAATAGATCACCACGTTGCAGCGGCCGAGGAAGGCCGGCTTGAACACCTTCAGCAGGTCCGGCCGCAGAGCCTCGGTCAACGCCTCGGGCTCGGGCGCGGTCTCGGGGTCGGCGCAGAGCTTGGCGATGGTATCGGTGCCCGCATTGCTGGTCATGATGATGATGCAGTTCTTGAAGTCGATGTCACGGCCTTCGCCGTCCTTCATGTTGCCCTTGTCGAAGACCTGATAGAACACGTCCTGCACGCCGGGATGGGCCTTTTCCATCTCATCGAGCAGGATGACGGAGTAGGGCCGGCGGCGTACGGCTTCGGTCAGCACACCGCCCTCGCCATAGCCGACATAGCCCGGCGGGGCGCCCATGAGGGTCGCGACCTTATGTTCCTCCTTGAACTCGCTCATGTTGATGGTGGTCAGGTTCTGCTCGCCGCCATAGAGCAGGTCGGCCACCGCCAGCGCCGTCTCGGTTTTGCCGGTGCCCGAGGTGCCGGCCATCAGGAAGACGCCGATGGGCTTGCGCGGATCGGCCAGGCCTGCGCGGTTGGTGCGGATGGCCTGGGCGATGGCGGCGAGTGCGTGGCTCTGCCCCACCACCCGTTCCTCCAGCTTCGCCTGCAGCGCCATCACCGCCTTCATTTCGTCGCC
>Ga0105045_10002671_pt1 | contig 15107 bp, 13 predicted proteins | sample MAT02_FD_78089 | JGI IMG/M metagenome (GOLD analysis project Ga0105045, IMG submission 78089) | Freshwater microbial communities from Lake Fryxell liftoff mats and glacier meltwater in Antarctica - MAT-02 (megahit assembly) | ecosystem: Environmental > Aquatic > Freshwater > Ice > Liftoff...
AAGCACAACCCTGCCGCCGGTGGAAACACCTGGGAGCAATGAGCGCGCCGCTTACGATCTGGCCTTTGAAGCGCTAAAGCTGGGGCAGTATCCTGAGGCAAGCAAACGTTTTGCGGGTTTTTTAGCGAACTACCCAAACGGGGAATTTGCCGACAATGCAATGTACTGGCTAGGAGAAAGCTATTACGTGACGCAAAAGTATCAGCAGGCGCTAAAAACCTTCCAGGATTTGCTGGCGCGCTTTCCGCAAAGCCGAAAAGCCCCGGATTCTTTGCTGAAAGTTGGCTATTGCTACTACCAGCTGGGCGATGCTGCAAAAGCAACCAGCACCCTAAAAGCCGTGATTGCGCGCTACCCTGATCAGCCGGTGGCAAAGCTTGCCGAAGGCCGGCTGCGCGCCTTGCAGCTGGATGGTCGCTAACTTGGGCCTGCCCGCCGCCGAATTTTAGCGGCGGGTGCTTTTGCTTATCAGTGCAATATAGATGACCGACGCCAGCTTACGCATTACCGAAATTTTCTATTCGCTCCAGGGTGAGGCGCTGCACAGCGGCGCGCCGAGCGTGTTCGTGCGCTTGACCGGCTGCCCGCTACGCTGCAGCTATTGCGACAGCGCATACGCATTCTACGGCGGTAGCAAAATGCTGATGAGCGATATTTTGGCAAAAGTGGCCGAATTCGGCGCGCGCTACGTGTGCGTAACCGGCGGTGAACCGCTTGCTCAAAAGCCGTGCAGGACTCTGCTGCGCCAGCTTTGCGATGTCGGCTATGAGGTCAGCCTAGAAACCTCTGGCGCTTTAGATATTGCCGATATTGATCCGCGCGTTTCACGGGTCATGGATCTAAAAACACCAGATTCCAAAGAAGCGCATCGCAATCGGCTAGAAAATCTGCCGCTTTTAAGCGCGCATGACCAGCTTAAATTCGTACTGTGCTCGCGCGCTGACTACGACTGGGCGAAAGTGATGCTAGCAGAACACGCGTTAAGCAGCCGCTGTGTAGTTTGGTTTTCACCCAGTTTTGGGCAGCTAGCGCCGCGCGAGCTTGCCGAGTGGATTTTACTAGACAAACTTTCTGTGCGCCTGCAGATGCAGCTTCACAAATCGCTTTGGGGCGATCTGCCGGGCAAATAGCGGCTGCGAAACTTGCCACTTCGTTCGCATTCACCCGGATTGCCAGTGCTACACTTGCGCGCCTCGATCAAGCTCAATTTCAAATCATCAAAAACTTACGCCCCATACTTAGAAAACTAACACCCTGTGAGCTATGACTTTTAACGATCGACTGAGCGCCGAACTGGCCAGCATTACCGAGCAAGGTTTAAAAAAGAGCGAACGCGTGATTGCTTCGGCGCAATCTGCCGCCATTCGCCTGGAAGACGGGCGCGAGGTTTTGAATTTTTGCGCCAATAATTATTTGGGCTTGGCCGATCACCCGGAGGTGATCGTGGCGGCAAAAGAAGCGCTGGATAGCCACGGTTTTGGCATGGCATCGGTGCGTTTCATTTGCGGGACGCAGGATATACACAAGCAGCTTGAGTGTGCGATTTCGGATTTTTTCGGCACTGAAGATACGATCTTATACGCCGCCTGTTTTGACGCCAACGGTGGGCTTTTCGAGCCGCTGCTGGATGAATCCGATGCGATTATCTCCGACGCGCTAAACCACGCTTCGATCATTGATGGCGTCAGGCTGTGCAAAGCCCGGCGCTTTCGCTATGCGAATTGCGATATGGCAGATTTAGAAAACCAGCTGATCGCCGCCAAAGATTGCCGAACCAGATTTATTACCACCGATGGCTCGTTCAGTATGGACGGGCTGATTGCACCGCTCGACAAAATTACCGCGCTTAAAGAAAAATACGGCGCGATTTTGCACATAGACGAATGCCACGCGACCGGTTTTTTGGGCGAACACGGCCGTGGCAGCGCTGAATTTCATGGCGTGCATGATTTAGTCGACATTTTTACCGGCACGCTCGGCAAAGCACTTGGCGGCGCGCTTGGCGGCTTTACCACCGGCAAAGCGCAGGTTATTGAAATGCTGCGGCAGCGCTCTAGGCCGTATTTATTCTCAAATTCACTGCCGCCGCCGGTGGTTGCTGCCAGCATCAAAGTATTCGAGCTGCTGAAAACCTCGTCCGAACTGCGCTTGCAGCTGCAGCGCAACACCGAATACTTCCGAAACGCAATGCAGTCAGCCGGCTTTGATATCAAGCCCGGCGTTCACCCGATTGTGCCAGTGATGCTTTACGATGCACCGCTTGCGCAAAAATTCGCTCTAGCATTATTAAATGAAGGCATTTACGTGATTGGATTCTTTTTTCCAGTGGTGCCCAAAGGCCAAGCGCGAATTCGCGTGCAGCTATCGGCTGCACACACGCAGGCACAGCTTGAAAGCGCGGTGGCGGCATTTATTAAGGTTGGGCGCCAGCTTGGCGTCATTCCCGCAGCGGCTTAAGGTGTAAACGCTTGAACGAAGTCTGCCCTTTTTTACTTAACACTTAACACTTAACACTTAACACTCAACATTCAACACTCAACACTCAACATTCAACATTCAACACTCAACATTCAACATTCAACACTTGACTCCGAGCTTATGTCCGAACACTCCGCAATTATTCGCTGGCAGCATCAGGGCGGCAATTTTCTTGAGAAAGATTATTCCCGCGATCATTTGCTTGAGTTTCCGAACGGCCTGCGGATGCAGGCATCTGCCGCCGCCGCTTACGGTGGAAATCCTGAACTAATTGATCCAGAAGCCGCGTTTACCGCCTCACTTTCAAGCTGCCATATGCTGACTTTTTTGGCGCTATGCGCCGTTAAAGGCCTGATCGTCAAAGATTATGAAGATAAAGCAGTCGGCTATTTAGAGAAAAATCTTGAAGGCCGTATGGCGATGACGCGCGTCCGGCTGCGCCCGTTCGTCGTATTTGACGGTGAATCCCCGGATTTGGAGCAGCTGCACATGCTGCATGATCGCGCGCATCGCGCCTGCTTCATCTCTAATTCGGTAAAAACAAGCGTAGAGATTGAACCGCGCAGCGCTGCTTAGCGCTTTGCGCTATTGCAATAAAGCCTTGAGAGGTCGCCTTAATGTCAAACAGCAATAATATGCACCCCGGAAATCCCGCCGAGCACATTGCCTCTGTCACGCAGGCGGTTAATGATGCAATGGACAGCGCAAAAGATTCCGTTGAAAAAACCGTAGAAAGCGCGCGTGAACATATCGGCGAATCCATAGCGCATGCGCGTGAACATATAGAGCTTTCCAAACAAAACTTGCAAGACACCGCCAATCGCACCAAGGCCGCTACAAGGTCGATCTGGCGCAGGCTAGGTAGCGCATTAGCCGGCTGGTTCGATACCGCAGCAATCGATGAAGTTCGCATTGATATTAGCCAAGATAAAATAAACTGGCTGCGCGTGCTGCCATTTTTAGGCGTGCATTTGATGTGTTTAGGGGTGTTTTTTGTGGGCGTAAGCCCGATTGCGATTGCGATTGCGGCCGCGATGTACGTCATTCGCATGTTCGCCATTACCGGCTTTTATCATCGCTATTTTTCCCACAAAAGCTTCAAAACATCCCGCGCGATGCAGTTTATCATGGGGCTTTGGGGCGCAAGCTGCGCGCAGCGTGGGCCTATGTGGTGGGCTTCGCATCATCGGCATCACCATAAAACGTCGGATCAGCCGCAAGATTTTCACTCGCCCATGCAGCACGGATTTTGGTGGAGCCACATGGGCTGGATTATGGGCGATAGCGCGTTTAAAACCGACGAATCTCAGGTGCCGGATTTAGCGAAATTCCCCGAGCTAAAATGGCTGGATCGTTATGATATGGCAATGCCCTTTGTGTTGGGCGGCTTTATGATGCTGCTTGGAATGGCGCTGGAAAAGTGGGCGCCAAGCTTAGGAACAAATGGGCCACAGATGCTAATTTGGGGCTTTTTTGTATCCACCGTGGTGTTATTTCATGGCACAGTTACGATTAATTCGCTGTCTCACGTTTGGGGCAATCGCCGCTACAAAACAAAAGATGATAGCCGCAACAACTGGTTCCTAGCCATTATTACGCTCGGTGAGGGCTGGCATAACAACCACCACCATTTTCCAGGATCTGCACGCCAGGGGTTTTTCTGGTGGGAATATGATCTGACTTTTTACGGCCTTAAAGTCATGAGCTGGCTAGGTTTGATCTGGGATCTTAAACCGGTGCCTGACGCGTTTAAGTATGCGCATTTGAAGGTTAAGCCAGATAAATAGTTAATACCATTAAGGCAATTGCGACCAGCCATGTCATCGTAATACGCCCGATAAGCCGCTGCGCATGGTGAAGCGGTGCGCTGTCTAACGGTGAGAATGGCATCATCAGCGCGCTTGCAGCCGGTTCGTCGACATCGTCTACGTCGACGCACGCTAGCGCGGTGGCACTTAAATACCCTAAATCAAGATCAAGGATGCCCCGGCCATGCTGATCGTGATGCTCATGCCAGGCTTTTGCCACAGCGTCAAAATCAGATGCTAGAGCCAATCCTAAGCACATCAGCTGCGCCGGTATCCAGGCGAGTGCAGCCTCGAAATGCTTGGCTGCGGCAATAAGCCCGGCGGGCAAATCCGGGAGTTCGCGGCTTTCGGCGATCAGCTGCGTCAAACGATAGCTGACAGCGCCAGCGGGGCCAAAGCAAATGAACCAGAAAATCGGCGCAAACTGGCGTTTTAACGCCGCCGAAAACACCGTTTCAATAAGCGCTCGCGTGCTAAGCGGCGGAGCTTCCACGCCGGTAAATGCGCGCTGTGCTGCGATTCTCTGCTCTGGCGTGTGCGCATATGCCAAATCGGTTAGATCATCGCTTAGATCGCGCGGGCCTAGCGCGTAGAAAAGCGCTGCAATGCCCAACGCAAAACCGAGAATGCCATACAGCAGATCGTTCAGCTTTAACGAAACTGCGAGCAAAATCAGCGCAATCGGTGCTAACGCTATCGCCAGTCCAGCGCCCGATGCCCAAAAGCCGTTCGGCTGTAATTTGCCGTTCAACCAGCGCAGCCACGCTTCAAACCAATCGAATACCCGCAGCCTTGAAAGCTCAGGAAGCGCCGCGAGCAGCAGCAGGCAAATAGCAATAGTTAGAAAATTGAGCGTCATTTACGCAGTTTAGGTTGAAATTTGCGCGCTATGCGCATACGCGCTGAAAAATTTAAAAGCTCTCAGCCAGCTTTCATCAACCGCTCTCGTTCTGCCAGCAATTTTTCAAAAGCGGCATGGTTAAGCGGCCTGGAAAATAAAAAACCCTGTAGCTGCTCACATTGATAGGCGCGTAAGAATTTTAGGTGTGTTTCAGTTTCAACGCCTTCGGCAATCACCTGCATTTTCAAACCGTGCGCCATATCAATCGTTGCGCGAATAATCGCTTCATCTGATGGATCAACGCCGATATTGCGCACAAACGTTTGATCGATCTTAATAAAGTCCGCCGGAAAACACTTCAAATACTCCAGTGAGGACTGGCCAGTACCAAAGTCATCAATTGAAATAGACAGCCCAATCGCGCGCAGGCGAGTGAGCGTGTCGAATAAATTCGGGATATCTCGCACGTTGATGCTTTCAGTGACCTCTAAATCCAGCAAATTCGGCGGCAGCTGGCTTTCCTTTAGCACACGCTCAACTACGTCCACTAAATCGGGCTGCTTTAGCTGCAGCGCAGACAAATTAACGCTAATTTTAAGCGGCAGTTTGAAGCGCTCAACCCAGCGATTGGCATCCACGCAGGCGGTGCGCATCACCCATTCGCCCATCGCAACAATAATGCCGGTTTCCTCGGCAAGTGGAATAAAAAACCCGGGGCTGATAAGGCCAAGTTCTGGATGCTCCCAACGGATCAGCGCTTCCATGCCTACAATATCTTCCGTTGCGGCATCGACTTTAGGCTGATAAAACGCGCGCAGCTCGTTGTTTTTTTGCGCTGAGCGCAGCTTGTTTTCCAAATCCATGCGCTGATGCTGTGATTCTTCTTTTTCAGCCTGGTAGGCCTGAAAGCGATTTCGACCCATGCCCTTGGCAGAGTACATCGCGGTATCGGCGCGCCGAACCAGTTCTTCCGCCGTTAGGCCATCTTCAGGGAAAAAAGTAACGCCGACGCTGGCGGTCATTTGCAGCTCGCCACCGTCCGCTAAGCGCAGCGGCAGCTCAAGCGAATGAATCACTTTTTCTGCAATCTTATAAACTTCGTCCCTTGACACTACGTGCCGCAGCAGCAGCGTGAACTCATCACCGGCATAGCGCGCAACCGTATCGCTAGCGCGCACCGCAGCGCGCAAACGATTGGCGACGCCAACCAGAACTTGATCCCCAACGCCGTGGCCTAGGCTATCATTGACCTTCTTAAAACGATCCAGATCAACGAACAATACCGCGACTCTCTCACTGGCGCGCTGCGCTTCTGTCAGCGCTGACTCAAGGCGGTCATTAAACAGCACGCGATTAGGTAGCCGAGTTAAGCCATCGTGCAGGCCGTGATATAGGCTCTCAAAACGATAGCGAACTGCTAAATGCTCAAGCGCAAAGCGCTGCGCGATCGCTCCTGCGGCTTTGCAAGCATCAGCAAAGTTCAACATCGGATTAGCACTACCCAGCAGCAGCACGCCAACTGAACTGTGTTTCTCGTTCAAAAGCGGCACACCGATAAAGCTTTCCAGCTTTAACCGACTCACGACCGGGCAGCTGATCTGCTGTGCGGCATTTTTTTCAATAAAAATGCTTTCACCAGTGCTGACACGCTTAAAAACTTCCTGATCCCACACGGGCGGAAACGTAGCCCGCATATCAAGCTGGCTCTGCGCTGCAAGCAGCATTGGTTCATCGTTTTGGGTATCACCGAGCGCCATGAGCAAATCCAGATTCAGCAGCGCGGCGCTTTCGTCAGTCCAGCGCCACATATCACGCGATCCAATGCTCACAGTTAGGCTATTCGTTAGGATTTGCTGCCACAAATTGCCCGATTGCGGCAGCAATAAAGCATTCTGATTTTGCGCATCCGCGCTTTTAGCTATGGCGGCGCTGGCCTTATTAGCGGTTTGAAGCTGCGTTTGAAGGTGCCGCCGCTGCTCGTATTGCTGTATGCGAAAACGCAATTCAGCATCCTGCACGGGCGATCGCAGCCAATCATGCACTGGCGCAGGCTGCATAAGCGCATCAACCTCCGGTGGGTTTGATAAAATACCAAGGATCATGCAGCGCCCGGTAGCGTGAAGCGCATTGGCAAACGCGATCGCCGCACTAGCGTGGATAAAATCCATTACCACAACACCGATTTTCGGATCTTGCAGCAGCAGTGATTCACCGTGCTCGACATCGCGTGCGGTGTAGACAGCATCAAAGCCTAGCCGATCAAAGGTATTAAACAGCACGCGACGATCATCACGCTGATTAGCAATCAACAAAACTGCGGGATAGTCGCTCGCTTTTGGCATCTAACGGATCCAGCGGCCGTCGCGCAGCCGCAATGGCGCGCGTGAACGCGGCTCTAGCTGGATATGGGCACAATAGCTGCTCAGCGTAGCGGGTATCTCACCATCTTCGCTGAGCAACACGATTTTCCGGCACACGCCGTCGTCTGAACGCGCAATTTTCCGCAATTGCGCCACCAGCGGCGGCGTGAACAAAAGCCCGCTGCACGGAAACAGGTACACCCCAAAATGACCGCTTTGCTGGATGAAGCGCAGCGCGTCCGGCAAACGCCGGGTGCCCGGCACAACCACGCCATTGTCACGCAGGCTTATAAAGCCATCCTGAGCCCAGCTGTAGATGGAAAGCCCTGAGCGTCGGCTAAAAGGCTCAAGCCGCTGCGATATTTCAGCATGGGATCTTGTATAGACCACAACCAACCGGCTGCCCGCTTCGTCAACTTGCTGATATAAAAGCTGGGCAAACTGCGGCTCCTCAAAATCTGCCGCAAGTACGCGGAATGGCTTCGCAGTGCCCGCACTCGGTTGACTTTCAGCTTCAATCACGTCCGCTCCATCGTAAACAACTTAGCATGCGCCATAAATAATCGGCAAAGCCGCCATTCGCAAAAAGTTGCATTTTAAGAAAGCGTGAGGCTTTTAAAAGGCACTTAGCAGCCCGAGCGCGCTTTAGTAAAAACTAAATGATTGCGGCTGCCGTGTGAAATTTACATCGTAGCGGTAGGTTTGTCAGAATTGAGAATGCCGGCTAAATTCGACTCAATCTTGTTGCGCGCGGTATCGCCTTCTGAGCCTTCGTTAAACTGCACGCCAATACCCGCAGGCCGATTTCCCTGCGCGCCAACTGGCGTAATCCAAATAACCCGCGCTGGCACGGGCATTCGATCTTTGTCGTCCATCAAGGAAAGCAGTAAAAATACGTCATCGCCAATATTGTATTTGCGCGCGGTTTGTACAAATATGCCGCCGCCTTTCACAAACGGCATATAAGACGCATAGAGCATCGCTTTATCTCTGATTTGCAGGGATAAAATGCCCTGCTTTGCAGCGACTCCGGAATTAAACATCGCTTTTTAGCCTATTTGAGCGCGATCGCATCGAAGCTAGAGTTTAACGCCTTCGCGCGTAAAAACTGAAGCTACAATGCGTAGCTCATTGAAAAATCTTTCTTAGCAAGCGAATTGTCATGGAATGCCCTACGCAGCCGCAAACCTACAGCCGAAAAACGAGGTTTCAGCCGATTACGCTAATTAACGCGCGAAACTAGCCAGCCATTCTGCCAATGCTAGATCAAGCCGAACGCCAGTGCCCTGCCATTCGCGCAGTTTTTGCAGGCTTTGCTGATGGGTGCTCAAACGTAGCAAAAGCGTGCGCTGCTGCGTTTTTGCCGCTTGAATACTTTGCGTGCGAATCCAAACGCTAGTCAGCGCAACAAACTCAGCAATTTTATCACTCCACTGCTGGCGAATCTTATCGGCGCTGGCAGGCAGTGCGCCAAGATCTTGCCCTAAACTTACAAACCGACTGACGCGCCCATCGTCAATCATAGCAAGTGCTAGCTCCGGTGCTCCGAGCGCTAAATCGAGCGCGCTTTCCCGCAGCGCTGGCGCAGCACTGGCGTGCTCGCTTAGCCAAGCTAGCGCCTGCGCGCGCGCTGGGGCAGTCAAGTTCAAGCGCTGGCATCGGCTTAAAATTGTGGGAATCAGCTTGCCGGGCTGCTCAGTTTGCAGCAGCAGCACAGTATTTGGGCTGGGCTCCTCTAGTGTTTTTAGCAGCGCGTTGGCCGCTGCATGGGTCATCTGCTCAGCGTGGTTAATCAAAGCCACTTGGATGGGGCCAGATTGTGGCGTCATCGACATATCTGAAGAAAGCGCGCGAATTTGGTCAATTCCGATGCTAACGCGCTTCTCAAGCGCTGCTATTTCGCGAAAATCTGGATGGCTGGCACTGGCATACGTTAGGCAGCCAGGGCAATTTCCACAGGCGTGAAAATCCGCTTTCGGCCGATGGCACATCAAGCTGCCGGCCAAAATTCTTGCAAATGCAGCGCCAGCTAAGCCTGGCTGACTGCCAATTAGCAGCGCATGCGGCAGCCGCCCGCTGGCTCGCCGCTGCACATAGCTAGCCCAAGCGGGCTGTTGCCAAAACGCTAGATTTTCGTTCGCAGATAGGGTGAGGGCAGCAGTCATCGGCATTAAACAGGCGGCAAAAAGAGTTTGAATTATGCGCCTTTGCGGCGGGTTCCCGATGGCGCATACTTAGCGCGTTTATTCAAACTGGACATCAAATGCCCCACAGTATGACCGCGTTCGCCAATCGTGAACGTAACGATGCCATCGGCAGCTTAAGACTGGAAATCAAAAGTGTAAACCATCGCTTTTTCGAGTTCAGTCCAAAAATGCCGGACGAATTTAGGGCGCTGGAACCGCAGGTTCGAGAACGCGCGCAAAAATTTATTCAGCGCGGGAAAGTGGATCTGTATGTACGATTTAAGGCCGCGGCCGGTGTCAATTCACTCGCGATAAACGCGCAGCTCGTTGAGCAGCTGATCAATGTGGCATCTGACCTACACAATCGCCACCCGGAGCTTCGGCCTATGGGCACGGCAGAAGTGCTGATGTGGCCGGGCGTTATGCAGGGCAGTGAGCTTGACGCGGATGCGCTGCGCAAGCTATTTTTGGTTGAAATAAGCGCGCTTTTGGAAGATTTTGACTTGGCTAGGCGCCGCGAAGGTACGCAGCTAGCGCAGCTGCTGCTTGATCGCGCCAAGGGCTTGCGCGCGCTGCGTGAGCAAGCGTTGCTGCTAATGCCCGTGATTCGTGTGGCGCTCAAAGAAAAGCTGTCGAATCGATTTGCTGAGCTGAAAGCGGAGCTTGACCCGAGTCGGCTTGAAGCCGAGCTAATGTTGGCGCTGCAAAAAATGGATGTCGATGAAGAGCTTGATCGTCTGCGCGTTCATTTAGACGAAGTTGAGCGAGTGCTGGCGCTAAACGAACCCGTTGGGCGCCGGCTTGATTTTCTAGTGCAAGAGCTACACCGCGAATGCAACACCTTTGGCGCAAAATCAGCGGACGCGCGCAGCACGCAAATTTCGGTCGATATGAAAGTGCTGGTTGAGCAAATGCGGGAGCAGCTTCAAAATCTTGAGTAGTCATTTTGAGTAGAAACGATCCAAAAAAGCCTGGCTGCGAATTCGCAAGCGCAGCGCCGCTGCTTAAAATGTGGACAACAAGCGAGCGCAGCACGGTGCTCGCGCTGCAGTGGGATTGCCACGGCTTTTTCGATGCAATAACGAGCTGGCTTGCGCTTGACGATCAGCTCAACCGGCAGCTCGACTACCTGGCGATTTGCGAATCGCCGCCGAGCCCGGACGAACTCAAAGCAGCTTTTGAGCGCGCTCAGCAAAGCGCAACATGGCTGCCAGCGCTTATTGAACAGTGGCCTTTTTCGCCGCAGCCGGGCTTTTACCCGCTAACGCTGCTGGCGCAGCGCGTGCGGCTAACGCTGATTGTGTATCCGCAGCTCAAAGCTCTGGTTGAGCTTGAAGCGCAAGCGGACGTTGTTTTCATCAGCACCGCGCAACACGAGCCAGTTCAAAGCGCGGAGCCCTTGACGCAGGCCGCTGCAATTGCCGCCATTCGGCAGCTTGCGCCAGATGGCCTGCTGGCAGTGCATACCCGTGTTTTTGCAGCGCAGCAGTGGCAGCCAGCGAATTTTCTGCGGCTTGGGTTAACGGCGCATTCGCAAGCTGAGCAAATTGTGTGGTTTGAAAATAAATCCGCAGCACAAACGCAGCAAACGCAGAGCCAGCAGCGCAATCCCATCTTGCGCATAGCGATTATTGGTGCTGGAATCGCCGGCTTGAGTTTAGCGCTGGCATTGGCGCGCCGAGGAAAAGCGTCGGCACAGGTTTTACAAATCGACGTCTTGGAAGCAAAGCCTTATGTTTTTCAAGCGGCCAGCGGCGCACCGTTAGTGCTGCTGCATCCGGCTTCAGGTTCCAGAGACAGCATCGAGTTTAATCTGCAATCGCACAGTTTTAGAGCCGCCGAACGGCAGCTGCTTACGCTGCACGCGCTTGATGGGCAAAGCGGCTGGATGAAGGCAATGCCGGTGCATGAGCTGCGCAAAAATGGCCGCAGTGCATGGCATCAGGGCTATGTGCTTGAATCCAAGGGCTTAAGCGCTGCGCTGCTACGGGCTTTAGCGGCCTGCGGAGTGCAGGTGCGGCTGAGTGCCAAAGTTACTCAGCTACAAGGCGACAGTAACAGCGGTTTTTCGCTGCAAATCAATGGCGCTGACATATTGCAGGTGGGTGCAGTTTATCTGTGCAACGCCGCAGCAGCAGAAGTGCTTTTGCCTAAACTTGCCGGGCTGATTGATCCCATTCGCGGCCAGCTTGAGCTCGTCTCAAACAAAGGGGTGCTGGATTTTAGCTATTGCGGCGCGCTCAACGTGCTGCCCGGCGCGCAGCTAGGACTTGCAAGCCTAGCCATCGGCAACAGCTTCGAGCCGTTCAAATCGGATTTAACGCCCGATGCGAACGTGCGAAACGAGCTGCTAGCGCAGGCGCAAGCGCTGCTAGGCGTGGGTGAGCTTGCCGCGCAGCATCAAAGCAGCTGGGTTGGCATTCGCGCGCAAGCTCGCGATCGTAAACCCATCGTTGGAACGCTAAGCGGTGGCATCGGCCTGAATTTGGCGCACGGCAGTAAAGGTTTTAGCAGCGGTTTTTTAGCGGCCGAAATGCTGGCTGCAATGCAATTTGGCGATGCGCCAGTGGTTCCTGAGCGAGTGCGGCTGGCGATGCAGCCTGGTCGGTTTGCGGAGTTAGATTCTTTGCGGATCGGATAGTGAATTTGACTCGGGTTCGTGCCTGAGTATTGACGGGCCAGAGGCATTGCAAACTTGTTTGCTTATCGCTAGCGGATGCGCTGGTGATTAGCCAAATACTCAAAGGTTTTGGCAATGCCCGCCTCTAGGGTAATTTGCGCTCGCCAGTTAAAAGTCTGCTGAAACGCTGCCGCACTTGGCAGCGCTATTTCAGCATCGCGCAGCTGCGCTGCCCCCACGCTAGCTTCGCGGACATTCTGTGCAAATAGATTTTGCACAAGCGCTTCGGCAATTGCCATCAGCTCGGGTACGCTAGCGTTTGAGCCTGAGCCCAAATTAAAAACTTGAATGGCCGCTCGCGGTGCTGGCGCGCTTAGCAGTGCTGACAGCGCGCTTAAAAAATCGTCGATGAATAAATAATCGCGCGGCTGCCGGCTGCTAGGCCAGAGCGACATTGCCGAACCTGCCGCCATTGCTTGATAAATGGCCGGAATAATTCCAAAACCTGCCCGGATCGCCTGGCCTGGGCCGTAAACATTGGTAATGCGTAAAATAGTGAGTGCGAATCCTAAGCGGATGGATTCCGCGCGCAAAAACGCCTCCGCCGCAATCTTGCCTGCACCATAGGCTGAATTCGGCGAAAGCGCAGCTGTTTCTGACAATTCCCCAGCGCAGCTTCCCACGTTTTTATTGGCATAAACCGCACCAGCAGAGGAAAAAAACACCACGTGCTTTGGCACTGCATTGGAAAAACCCGCTAAAAAGTGCAACAGCGGCGTAACAGAAAGGGCGATTTCAGCCAAAGGCTGACCCGCACTGCTACTAGGCACGCTGCCCCAGCCGTTGAGAAGCAGCACATCAATGGGCAAATTGGATTGGGGCTCAGCTGGAACCAGTTCAAAAGCAGCATTTGCAGTCAAAAAGGCAGCTAAACGCGTGCCCAAAAATCCATTAGATTTTTGCAGTGCAACTGTAAGCAATGGCACGGCTTTACTCATAATGGCTGATCCGGATCGGTAAAATAACGAAGCTCAAGCACGGCTAAACTGATAATGAGCTCCGCAATAACCCGCTCCACTAGGTAAAAATACCCGCGCCAGCCCTCTCTCCAAAGTCCTTTCATCAAAACTGCATAGGGAATAATCAAAATCGGAGCCAGTACAATTTTTTTGCGAATGCGATCTTGCCACCGCAAATTCCTATCAGGCGTTTCCGCGAGCTTTTTCGCTTCCATGCGCGCATAAAAAATTTGCCGGGGCAGCCAGCGCTCTAGCGGCTTGCGATCATCATGCAAAATTCGCGTGCGCAGCTGACCCACACTGCCAGAAACGCTGAATCGCTCTGCATGACCGTCAGAATCCACCCGCAATTCATTCGCGCGCGCGAGCAGCACCCGGCCTGGCAGCAAGGATGCGCGCAGTGGTTTACCGAAAATGCAGTAGCCGAAATTGACGAAGTAGCCAGAATTGGGATTCGGTTCTGGCAGCTGCGTCAATTCACGCAGAAATTCGGGCGTCAAGCGATAGTCCGAATCCAAGCACAGTGCCCAGCCGCTTTGAATTTGCGCAAGCCCAAAACTTCGCTGCGCAGCGTGGTGATCAAACTTTCGATAAATGACTTCAACCTTGGGGTTTGCCGCGCAGATCGCCAGCGTTTCATCTGTGCTGCCCGAATCAATCACCACGATGCGCTCAGCAAAATCCAAATCGCTCAAACACGCTGCAATATTGACATCGCAATTAGCGGTCAAAATCATCGGCGTAAGCTCGGCAAGCCTCATATTTGCCTCGGTTCCAGCAGTCGCAAAGTGCAGAGTTTACCTTGACCCACCAGAGCCTTAGCCAGCACTTTGTTCTTACTGATACCGGTTCATTATTCATGTCCGTCCATTGCCTCATATGCAATGCGGCACGGTTGGCAAAATAAGTCACAGCTAAGTGAAATTACAAGTGTTAAACTTGCGCCTGCCGATCGGAGACTTCAATGAACCTGCCGCGAATAATTTCAGCTTGCCAGCGCACATTAATCGCAGTTTTCCTGTGCTTAAACGCCAGTGCGCTTTACGCACAGGACGCCATTTTCATTGACGGCTTTGAGCCCGCCAGAGCCCAAACCGACGCTCAGGCCGCGCGTTTTCTCAACCGCGCGACGTTCGGTGCCACAGCTGCCGATATTGCCAGCCTGCGCAGCAGCAATTACAGCGCGTGGATTGACCAACAAATCAGCCGGCCCGCAACCTTGCAGCGCGTTGCGCTACAAACGCTTGCTGGCACATTTGTATCCACTCAGGCCGCACAGGTTTCACTCAATCAAAGCGATCGCATCCGGCATTGGTATCGCACAGCCGTGGTCGGCCAAGATCAGCTGCGCCAGCGGCTAGTTTGGGCCATTTCGCAAATCATCGTTATTTCAGATCAGGGCGATGCCCTCAGCGGTGAGCCGCTGATGCTGGCGGAGTGGAACGACATCATTGTTCGCAACGCCTTTGGTAACTATAGAAATTTATTGCAGGAGGCTACGCGCAGCCCTACGATGGGGCGCTGGCTTACCTCCTTGCGCAATCGCAAATTCGAGGGCACGCTTTCTCCGGACGAGAATTACGCGCGTGAAATTATGCAGCTTTTCTCCATTGGTTTGATTGAGCGAAACTTAGATTTCAGCCCCGTTTTGATAGGCGGCAACTCGATTCCCACCTACGACATCAGCACCATTACGGCGATTGCCCGCGCTTTTACCGGGCTTTCTTACGACTGCACCGGTAACGCAGCGGTCGCCGGGACGGATACCACGATTTTACGAAACTGTGGTGGCAAT
>Ga0105045_10002672_pt1 | contig 15107 bp, 7 predicted proteins | sample MAT02_FD_78089 | JGI IMG/M metagenome (GOLD analysis project Ga0105045, IMG submission 78089) | Freshwater microbial communities from Lake Fryxell liftoff mats and glacier meltwater in Antarctica - MAT-02 (megahit assembly) | ecosystem: Environmental > Aquatic > Freshwater > Ice > Liftoff...
ACTCTTAAAATACTTTTTGTATAAAGCTGGTCTTTGGGAAAATTGCATCCAAAGCATAAATTTGACTAAGAATCCTGGCCAGAATTTTGATGCTTCAAAATGTATTTCATCTACTATAATACTCTTATTTTCAGATTTTTGTATTTCGTGTTTATGGGACCATTGTTTTAGAAATGGCGGTAGTTGTATGCCTTCATCTATAAAATACCAATTGGTTGTGGTTGATACAAAAGATGAGATTTTGCTAACCCATTTCCATGTAAAAAGTATGAATCCAAGATGAATATGGATTTGGTTCCCAACCTCATTTCCATCATATCTTTTTATATTGATTCTTGGGAAAGAGGGGCTTAGGTATTCCAGCAGATGCAAATTGAATCTGGATTTTACAGTTTCAAAGCTCGCATCTACATAAGTTTCGAATCTTAACTTCATTTTATTCAATAACTGATCGTTTTTCTCTTCTGAATTAAGCATCAAATTTAAGACTTTTTGTTTGGTTCTTATTGATAATTAAAGTGTTAAGAATAGGATTGCTTGAAAGACACTTGTGATTTTTTCTTTTTGAAGGTTAAAAATTACATAAATGCTATTGTGAATGGCACTGGTTATATTTTAAAGTTCCCCATCCCTATTTTTGTAAAAAGTAGAAATGATATGAGAACTTTAATAATAGGATGCATAACCCTGATGTTATACACCATTAGCCCTGAAACAAAAGCAAATTTTCCTGGAAAAGATTGGAAAACAACAATTTCCTTAGAATCCCTCGTAGAAGCTGATGGAATTTCTCTAACACTAAACGACGATCAGGTTGGAGTTTATCACCATTTTATTCTTGAAAAAAGTTTAGATGGAAAATCTTATTTTGAAGTTGCAAGAGTGGATGAAATGAAAGGTGCCGAAGGTGCCAGAAAGATTAAATTTAAAGATTTTCTTTTCGAAAAAATTTCTATTTCCTGCATTTTTTATCGTATCAGAGCAGTTGATGAATTTGGATGGTTCGATTTCACCAACATCGTAACTGTAATGCGAAAACAGGAAATTGCCAAAAAAGATGGAAAGCAAAGTTTTGCCAGTCGTATGGATGGGCAGTTCTGATTATCAAACCTTTACTTCTGATTCAACATAATCTTCCAGGTATTTAAAGTTAGGCATTAAGGCACCATTCCTACAAATTATAGCGCTTTCTATGGATTTGTAATCTTTTGAAACCAACTCTGGAATTACACTTTCTATCAACATATCACCAAATGCCTTTGAAGCATCATAAGGTAGCTCACAGGGTAAATTGTCAACTGCACAAATGGTAATGTTTGTAACTCTTGAAAATGCTGTCATTTCTTCAAAAGATGCAGGATTAATGTCATAAAACGGTTCAGCAATTGTACTAGCCCTTATGGTTGTTGGGATAGATCCATTCAGGTCACAAGTCACATCCGAAATTACTTTAATTTTAAAATTTTCTTTTCTGATTTGTTCAGCTGTAAACAAAACAGGTGCATTTGGATCCCAGTAATGGCATGGAATTAAAATATCTGTGCATTGCGCAAAATCCTCAAAATGAGATACAAATGCACCTGGATTTTTTCGAAAATTTTGTTCATTCCAGATTTTGTTGAAAGGATCCTTAAAATAATGTCTGGAACTTAAAACTGTGAAAACCGGAACAGAATAGTTTTGGTTGCGATATTCTGTTGGATCAACTTCTTTCATACCCAATGATTTTAAAACTTCAATTGCGCCCAAACCAACTCTTCCTCTACCAGTTATTGCTATTTTTATTGGACTTAAGATAGCCGTATGGTGCATTGCATAATTAAGCATTTCTTCCATATCGACACATTCAAATGCTGGTTTCAATCTGATTTGATGAAAGCGAAAGACCCACATTCTTAGGGCATTATAAGCACCAACTATGCCAGCGAATCTACCAAAAGCTACTGTTCTTACTCCATTTTCATCCAAAAGACATTCGTAATCTATCAGAGTTATTTTTTTTAACAAGGCAGTTTGAAGCAATTTTTTGTTGTGTGTCTGTTTTTTAATGGTGTGCGAAAAAAAGAAGTAGGTTTTTCCTTCAAGAAGCTCTTCTGATGGCACCTCTTTAATGCCAAATAAAATATCGCTATTATCCAGATTTGAATTGATTTCCAGGCCAGTGCCTGCATACATTTCATCGGGAATACAGCGAATGTCGCTAGGTTCTATCTGAAAATGAATTAGCGGATATTTTTCCTCTATACTTTTACATTGCTCGGGTAGGAAAGCAACGCGTTTATCAGGTGGATTTTTCCTTTCCCGAATCAGGCCAATTTTCACTTAATATTTTTTTGATGTGTATAATAAATAGAATTGCAAAAAAAGATAAAACGGCTTTCAAGTCCTAGAATCACAATATTAATTTTGAAAATAAGGACATGCAAGTAATTTGTAAGGAAAGCCTTATAATGAAATGGTTTATTGAATTTTGAGGCCGGAGAAGCAGAATGTTGCTTGTCCATTTTTTATAAATTATATAATTTTTTTTATATTTTTTTTAACTTTTTGAATATCCCATTTCTTTTTGCTGTACTTTTGGTTCCGCAAAAAGCTTATTGGTTGAATAGGAAGTAAGAAATTGGCTAAGTAAGGTAAACGTCTTTAGTGTATTTTTTGACTTCGTGTTCTACCTCTATGTTTGAGCTTTCGGAAATATGGGTTGCTTCTGCCCATTTTAAATTCATGATTCATAGCTTAATGGCTTATTAATCAATAGATTGGAAAAAAGAGGCACCTATCTAAACCTGTATTTAACAGATGAAAAAAATTTTATTCTTAACTCTTATTTGTGTTATTAGCTTTTGTTTTAAAAGTAATGGGCAGGGTCCTTGCATTCAAATTGGAATTGTGCCTCCTGTTGTTTGTCCAGGGAATGTGTTGCAGATTCCATACATTTTAAACCCACCAAATTGTTGTACTCTGACTGTCAGAGCTGAAATTGATACAGTGACAGGTAACTTTATCCCAGGTAGCGAACATTACAGAATATTCCCGTCCAATTTAATTACCATTCCGATAACCTTTGTAGGTAGGTATAAGGTAAGGTTGGTTTGTGGTTTTCCTGGAAATCTTCCGTCTGTAGAGAAGAGTTTCCAGATTGATTCTTTGGATTTGTCTCCTGCCCCAATTATTTCAGTTACCCAAATCTCCCCAGTGCGTCCAAGTTATTGTCCCACAGATACGCTAAAATTTAAAGTTAGTTTTGTTTCAGGTGCTGGTCCAGGTTTTTCTATCAACTGGGGTAGAAATGGAACATTGATTGATGGTAATCTTGATTCAATTTTTTCTGTTACCAATTTAATTAATAATGATAATTTTTATGGGCTTGTTACCAAACAAAGCAGATGTGCTCAGTTTGCTACTGCAAATTCCGATACATTTAAAATTAAAGTAAGCAAAAAACCTAAGGTCAGAATTATTTTAGCACCTGGTAGCAGCGGATGTGAATTATCCTCAAATACATTTATTGCCCGTGCAGATAGTGCAGATCCTGGGTCTTATTATAAATGGTTTAGAGTTGTAGGATCTAGAATAGATACACTTTCTCAAGGCATAAATGATTCTATTTTTACACTAAGTCCAAGTGACAGCGCCACATTTGGTAGCCAGGTTTGTGTTCAAATTATTTCCAGCAGATGTAAATTAACGGCGCAAGATTGCTATACTATCAGAGCTTGCGGTCAGGTTTTTATAGACCCGCCAATAGTACTGGAAATTTGCGCCGGTACAGTTTTGAAGGTTCCCTACACAATTCGTGGTTCATTTTTGTCAGCTAATGTTTTTAAAGTACAATTATCAGATTCTCTTGGTAATTTTAATAGCCCATTTGATATTGGTACCCTTGTTTCAAACAGACCTGATACAATCAGAGCTCTTATACCAGCAAATTCTAAAGGAGGGGATTTTTTCAGGGTCAGAATCATTGGTTCTTTGCCAATTGACACCAGTGACTCAAGTTCAACATTTAAAGTATTTCCAAAACCTATTGCCCCGGTAACAATAAGCGATTCGGTTTGTAAATCGGGACTGGTTACGCTTAGTGCATCCTCAACTCAGGTTGGTTCTGTTTTCCAGTGGTATCGTGGACCATTTGGTGGAATATCTCTCTTTACAGGACCATCTCAAACCATTAATATTTCCAGGGATACTGTCTTTTATATTTCCTCGACTTCAATTCAGGGTTGTGAAAGCGATCGTAAACTTGTTCAAGGGGTGATTAATCCTTCTCCAAATGTAGAGGCAGGTTCAGATTTGAATAAATGTGTAGGTGATGGGCCAGTAACTTTAACTCCTTTTCCACTGGGCGGCATCTGGAGTGGTTCTTTACCGGTTACCAATAATATAATTAGTTTAAGTGGTGTTTCCCCTGGTATTTATACTTTTTACTATGTAGTTACAAATGGTCTGGGTTGCTCAACAATCGACTCTCTTAAATTAACCTTATCGCCTTTGCCTGTGGTTCGTGTTGGAGCAGATACAAGTTTCTGTTCAAACATTAGCCCCTTTCAGTTTTCTGGCTCACCAGCTGGTGGAACATGGTCTGGTACAGGAGTCCAATCGGATGGTACGTTTATTCCATCGGCTGCAGGACAAGGAACTTTTACACTTATATATTTAGCTACTATTAATGGATGTTCAGCATCTGATACCTTAAAAGTTACAGTTAATCTGGCACCACCAATTTTTACGGTTACAACTGTAAATCCTACTGCCTGCAATTTGGCCAATGGTACAGCAACTCTGGCAGGAATAACCACAGGCCCTGGTTTTAAGGTAAAATGGTCTGTTAACAGGGCGGATTCACTTAGTGATCCTTCAATTTCAAATTTGGATGCAGGTCCTTATACAGTTAGAGTAACAGACTTAGCAACTGGTTGCAGTCGATTGGGTGCATTTGGACTTTCTGATCCAACTGCGCCTGAACCGGTAATATCTGGTTTGCAGGCAAATTACTGTAGTTCAGATCCTTGTGTTATTATTACTGTAATTCCCAATTCTCCTTCAGGCACGTGGTCTGGTACAGGTGTAAATGGCAATATTTTTTGCCCTGCCCAAGCTTCCTTAGGTGCCAATGTTGTGGTTTACAGTTATGACACAACAGGCGGCTGCGTGGGTACAACCTCCATTATTGTTAGAGTAAACCAATCGCCAGTCGTAAACGCAGGCGGATTGGTAGATACAGTTTGTAGAAATGTTGGATCTTTTACCTTAACTGGCTTTTCACCTCAAACTCCTCCAGCATCCTGGGGACCTCAGCCTTTGGTTTCTACAAATGGAATTGTGAATTTGAACCTGGCAGTTGCTGGAAATAATGTAGTTACAATTTCAAGGTCTTTGGCTTCTTGTTCAACCAGTGCTTCCAGAACAATTTTTGTAAATAATGATCCTGAAGTAACTATTACTAAAAATCCATCTAATGTGGTTTGTATTGGATTACCAGTTGTGTTAACGGCCAATATTACCAATGGTGTTATCGCAACCCGTTTTGAATGGTTTAAAGATAATATAATCATTCCAAATCAAAATGGATCGACATTAACCATTTCTGATTCAGGTTCTTATACAGTAGCCACCACAGGTTTGGGTTTATGTAAAAAAACCTCACTGCCTAATATTGTAAAGTTCAATAGTCTTCCTACCAATGGGGTTACACCTTCAGGTATCCTTAGCCCATGTTCAAATGTGCCGACAGTTTTGACTGCTGACAATCAATCTGGTTATAGTTACCAATGGTTTGGTTTAGATTCATTACCAGGAGTAACTGCGAGAACTTTTGTTCCTACTGTTTCCGGGCAGTACAGAGTTAAAATAAAAAATAGCTTAGGTTGTACAAATTTATCTGCAATTATAACTGTCAATATCCTGGATGCACCAGTTGCGCCAATTATTACGCCACCTTTTTCTGATACCTGTCTTCAAATTGGTCAACCAATTACCATCACTGTTGGTTCTTCTGGTGCTGGTTTAACTTTTGTTTGGAAAAAGGTTGGAAATCCAGATCGTATAATAGCTGGAAATGGACCTTCAATCACACTAGATACAATTGGCAAATATTATGCAACAGTAACGGCATCAAATGGTTGCTTCGCTTTATCTGATACAATTAATTTAAAACAAACAGTAAGAATTACTATTCAGGATACTATTATTTTAAAATGCGTTGGTGATGATCCATTTGTGGTTTCAGGACTTAGTCCAATACTTGGTTGTAGGATTTTATCCAACGGTATTCCACTTGTAAATAGAATTTTTACGCCAAACCAACCAGGTAATTTTATTCTCACGTATGAATGTACAAATGCAAATGGTTGTATTTCAACAAGAAGACTTGAAGTCCGTGTAATTCCACTGCCATCTGCTAATTTATCAGTTCAAGGACCAACTAATGTTTGTCAGGGAGATACAGTAAGACTTCTTGTAAATGATGGAAACGAAACTGGTTGTAGCTATCAGCTTTTTAGAAATGGAGCTGCATTTGGTCCAGCGGTAAATACTTCCATTATTTCAGTTACGCAACCAGGAAACTATTCTGTCTTAGTTACTTGCGTGAGATGTTCTACAGCTTCAAATTCAATTCAGGTTATTTTTAATCCACGTCCTGTTGTAAATATTGGTGAAACTCTACAAGGTTGTGCCCCATTAATTACCAATTTGAATGTGCCTGGAGTTTCTCCTGGTTTCTGGAGTGGGTCTCCCAGAGTTACCTCTACAGGAGAATACAACAGTGGAAGTTTCATAGGTTGCGATTCTGTAATGTTAACAGTAGTTTCTTCTGGAAATCTTTGCTCTAATAGTAAAAAGAAGGCAGTTTGTATCAATCCTTTACCTAATTTTTCAACGGCAGTTTCAAATGCAACTTCATGCATTGATACCGATGGTAAAGCCTGGATAGTAAATTCTAATCAAGGTTTTTCTTATCAATGGACAAAATTTGGAGAGGCAACTGTTCTATCAGTTACCGATTCACTTTTAAATGTATTACCCGGTGTTTATAAAATTAAAATCACATCTGACCTTTTATGCTTTATCGAACGGACTGTGATTATCAATAGTCCTAATAGTTTAACAGTACTCACTGGTGGAATTCCAGATTCAGTTTGTGCCAATGCAAGTCCAATTCAGTTAATTGGTAATCCGACGGGTGGTATTTTTACTTCTTTCGGAAACAGGATTTCTCCTTCATCACCAAATCAATTCGACCCTTCGCTTCCAGGGCCAGGCATTGATACTATTTACTATTCAGTAAATGTAAATGGATGTGTAGGTACTGCAAAAAGGCTCATTAAGATTAATGTGATTCCGGTTTTAGATGCTGGACCAAACAGCAGTGTTTGTTTTGGAGATACTTTGATTTTAAAAGCTTTACAGCCTTTAAATCAAAATTTAATCTGGATTGGCCCTCAAATAGAAAATGACAGTTTATATATAGCCAACGATCCTGGTATCACTTCTTCTGTTGTTTCTTATGGTTATTCCAAAAATGGTTGCAGTAATACGGCTAGTAAAACCATAACAGTTCGGCCGTTGCCAGATTTTACATTAACAAATGAAGATGTAACGGCTTGTGGATTAACCAACGGAAAAGTTACGGTTAATATTTTAAATCCTGGCCAGTTTCAGGTTATCGTAAGAAAAATCCCATCTGGAACGGTTATTCCACCACCAAGAACCAGTTTACAAGTCGGAATTTACAGTATTCAGGTAAGGAATAATACAACTGCTTGTTTGCGAAACGAAACATTTGGAATATCGGGACCAACCAACATCAATCCTTTTGTTTGTCTTTCAAATGTGCCTATTTCTATGTGTCAGAATGAGCCTCCTGTTACTGTAATTAAATGTAGTCCTTCATCTTCTGTGTTTATTAATGGAGTTGCTACAGAAACCATTAATCCAATTATTTATATTCCAGATAATATTGGAGTTATTCTAACTGATACAGATCAGAACGGATGTATTGGTGTTGAGCAAAAGATTGTGGAAATTAAGGCAGTACCAATTGTAAATGTTTCCGGAGTAGGTCCTTTGTTTGCCTGTACAAGCCAGAATCTCGTTCAACTTACAGGTTTCTTTCCTTCATTCAATCCAATTATTCCGGAAAATGGCTGGACGGCTCCGGGTCAACCAGCGGGTTTTGTTACAAGGGATGGAAGAATCAACCCTTCTTTGATTACAAGTACTGCTCCAATCACACTTATATATACAGCGAAAAATGATAATGGTTGTAGTGCATTTAAGACTGTACAGTTTAATGTATTTACAACCCCCGCTGCTACAATTAGCCCAGATACAAATGCGCAAATATGTCTTGGAACATGTACACCACTTACCTCACAAAATACAGATCCAAATTACACCTATACCTGGTATCTTGGACAGGAGCCAAGTCCTCCTCCAATTGGTTTTGGCTCAAATTTGAACGCTTGTTTGGCAGGTTTTTATAGACTTATAGTTAATAACAATGGTTGTAGATCAAATATTTCAACTGGTGTTAATATCACCACCATACCTTCTCCTATTATTGCCAATATTGGTTCTGATGTTACAATATGTAAAGAGGCGGATAATTTTCTTATACCCGTACCTGTAGTCGTTGGGACTTTCACAAGTGATATATGGTCGGCAGTAGATTCAACATCTATAGATTTTATTACCAGTCAGGGAGAAGTAAAACCAGCTTTTGGTATAACAGGTCTGAACAAAGTTAAATTTACAGTTTCAAACGGAAATTGTTCAAATTTTGCTTTTAGAACATTTAATATAGTCCCAAATATTCCTGCACCTATTACTTTGAATGGTCCATTAGAAATTTGCGAAGGAGACAAAGTTACATTAACGGCAAATGCTGCTGGGATTGGCTACAGTTTTGAGTGGATTAGAAATGGTATTGTTATTCCTGATTCAGTCAACCAAAAACTAAACGTAACGCAAGCGGGTAAGTACAATGTGCGTGTAATTGTAAATGGTATCGCTACTTGTTCCAAGTATCAGGATAATGAGATTGAGATTATAGTCCGACCCAGTCCAATTGTTACAATTTCAGGTGATCCTATTCTAAAAGTCTGCTACCCATCTCCGGTAATAAATCTAAATGATTTAAATCCATTTCAACCCACTGATGCGATTTGGACAGGGTCTGTAGCGGGAATAGTTTCAAGCAATGGAGTATTTACACCAGATAATTTATCTGCAGATGGCGATTATGCTTTAACTTTAACAAAAACTATCGGAACTTGCACTACTACAAAAGTGTTGGTAGTTAGAGCATATAAATTTCCTGATCCAACTTTTAGTCAAAGTGCCAAGGCAATATGTGATGGGGATAAAGTGATTTTGCTGTATTCAAATCCAAGAAACTATGAAACTAGTTGGCTAAAGGACGGGAATGTGTTATTTCCTGCAACTAATATTAATTCTGTTGAGGTAACAACAGCTGGAAATTATAGCTTGATAGTTAATAACAATGGTTGTAATAAATCGTCAAGTACGGATATTGAAGTTCAGGCAAAACCTGATTTTCAATTGCAAGCCGATACTTCAACTTGTAAAAATGGAGATGTCATCCCGTTCTTCGTACAAGGTGAAGGTAAATGGGAGGGGCCAGGTATTGATTCAATTACTGGCAGATGGAATCCCCAAAGTCCAGAAGTACCAAACTCTGGTCCAATCCAAATTTCATTTACCAAGAAATCTGAGTTTGGTTGTGTTACCAAAAAATCTTTTACACTTACTGTTGATCCAATTCCTGCTATAAAGCTCTCAACCGACAACAGTGTAATTGAAATAAAAGGACCAGCCATTATTACAGCAAGTGGTGGTGTGAAATTTGATTGGTCTCCGGCAGCAACTTTAAATCAAAATACGGGTCCGGTTGTCTCAGCCTCTCCATCTGAAACCACCACTTATACTGTGAAAGTTACTACTGATAGGGGTTGTGCTAAAGACTCTTCTATAACCATTGTAGTTGATCAGGAATTCAAAATTTATGATGGATTTTCACCAAATGGGGATAAGAAAAATGATTTGTGGATTGTCAAAAACATTCAGAATTATCCATTGGCCAAGGTTAAAGTATTTAATCGCTGGGGAAATATCGTCTTTGAATCAGAAACTGGATATACCAAACCTTGGGATGGTACATTCAAAGGAGATCCTGTGCCACTAGGTGCCTACTTCTATATAATAGACCTTGGTTCAAATTTGACACCTAAATCCGGATCTGTAACCCTGGTTCGATAAGACCCTAATTTCTGAAAAAATGAAAAAGAACATTCAATTTGTCATTTTAATGCTGGTTTTCAGTCTGGGGCTAAAAGCACAGCAGCAAGGCTTGTATTCAAACTTTCTATTAAATGGGTATATTTATAATCCAGCCTTAGCCGGTATAGAAGATCACCTTGATTTTAAAACCAGTTTCAGGCGCCAATGGGTAAATCTGCCAGGCTCTCCAACTACTACTTACGGATCAATTCATGGGGCTGTAAATCAGCGGGATTTGAATAAAGAAGAGTTGGGTTCCTTGCCAATGCGTGGTGCTTCAACAATCAAATTCAAAAACGTAGCACCAAAAAAGATCCGGCATGGTGTAGGGGCATTTTTTTTAAATGACAATGTGGGTCTTTTGACTAAAAACACCATTAGCGTTGGTTATTCCTGTCACATTCCTTTAAATCAAACTTATTATCTGGCTGTGGGTGCAAATCTTGGTGCTCATTTTTTTAATCTGGCTACTGCTTCTTTGAGAGATCAGGCAGATGATGCCTTTGCGGGTGGTCAGAATCTGGGCACATTGCCAGATGTGCAAACTGGTTTGTATTTATATTCTGACAAGCTTCAAATAGGTTTGAGTGGGACACAATTGGCAGCAAACAGAGTAAGTTTTGCTGAAAAGAACAAGGCGGTGGATTTTAATTCACTCACGAGGCATTTCTTTGCAACAGCTTCCTATAAAATTCCAATAGATGTGGACTTTGATTTGTTACCGGTTGCTATTGTTCGTTTTACTGAAAATTCTCCGCTTTCTTATGAAGGTGGCGCAAAAATCAGGTATAAAAATACTTTTTGGGCTGGTGGTACTTATCGCCTGGGTGCTTCTGCGAGTGGAATGGTTGGTTTTTCAATGTATAACTTTATCGATCTATGTTACGCTTTTGATTTTGCAACCAATCAGATTCAAACCAGTAGTATTGGATCTCATGAAGTAGTTTTGGGCTTAAGGTTATACAATAAAAAACCAAACTCGTCACTAAAAGTATGGTAACTCTATTCCCTTTTAAAAACATTATGAAATTTCCTTTGCAGTTGGGTTTTTGTCTGGTCTTCTTTTTAGTTGCAATCATTTCAGAAGCACAGCCACCGCCAAGCTATACCCTTCATAGAATGGACTCTTCAATTAATAATACGTATGAAGAAATTCAACCAATAATTACCAGAGATGGACAGAATATCTTCTTTGTTCGATCGCTGACATCTAAAAATGAGGGCGGAAAAGAGTCTGGTCAGGATATATGGACTGCAAAGAAGACAGGTGATACTACCTGGTCAGCACCTCAAAATTTGGGATTTCCTATCAATAATAAAGAGAATAATGGAATTATAGGAATTAGTGCTGATGCCAAAACTATGCTTATCTCCAATGTCTATTTAAAAAAGAAAATGGATCCGGGAATCTCTGTTTCCAACAAAGGTGATGATGGAGTTTGGTCACTACCAGTTCCGTTGATAATCAAAGATTTCACCATTCAAAAGGGATATTTAGGTGGTTATTGGCTAAGAGATGAGAAAAGTATTTTGATGACTATGAAATCTGAAGCTGCCATTGGTCGTGAAGATTTATATATTACTTTTAAAGAACAAGATGGCTCCTGGTCAAAGCCTTTAAATCTTGGAAACACAATCAACACAGTCGGTTTTGAGATTTCTCCTTTTTATATGGAGGAGGATTCAATGCTTTATTTTGCTAGTAATGGGCACGAAGGTTCTGGCGATGCAGATATTTTTAGATCCAGGCGATTGGACGCTACCTGGACAAAATGGAGCAAACCTGAAAATCTTGGTCCGTTTTTTAATGGAGAAGGTTTCGATGCCTACTTCTTTATTAGTAAATCAGATTCTACAATTTACTTCTCAAAGGAAAATCCGGATAATAATTACACAGATTTGTATTACACCCATTTACGCAATCTGAATGAGGCACTCAAAAAGCAATCTGAAAAAAAGAAAAAGGGTGAAAATGTAGCATCTAATAAAGAAGGCCCCAATCCGAACTCACCAGCAGGTAAGGCTGCAAAAGAAGCAGAGGATCAAAGAAAGGCTGAGGATGAGTTGAACAAAAGAGAACGGGTTATTATAAAAGATTTTGATAATGTATTGTTCGATTTTGCCAAATATGACCTACGACCGGAGGGAAGAAAACGGCTTGATAAGTTGTATGATTATTTGCAAACAAACCCAACCGTGGGTGTGGAGCTTATTGGTCATGCAGACAGTATTGATACAGAATTGGTTAACCTCATTTTGTCTGTAAAACGTTCAGAGGAATGTAAGCAATATCTGATCAACAAAGGAGTCTCAAAACGTAGAATTTTGACGCATGGTTTTGGAAAACAGTTGCCCACAACTACCAATATAACTGAGGAAGGCAGGCAACTCAACAGACGATCTGAAATCAATATCCTACCAGACAACAGAGCCAAATTAAAGCTAGAGTTCAAGCCTGAAAATATGGAGCAAAGCACTGATGATCAGAAATCAAATGTTCCAGTAAAGCAAAAACAGAAACCTAAACCTAAAAAATAATGGGCAACTTATAAGCCCCAAAAGCCTAACTGTTTTTTTAGTAGAATTCTCCTTCCTACAAATAGTCTGATAGTTGAAAAACCGTTTGAATAAGATGTGCCAATTCCTAAATTTTGGTTATTACTTGCGTTAGATAAAAGTAAACCGCCAAAATATGTGTCAGAGTTATATCCTAGTGAAATTCTCATATCTAATCGCACGGTTAGTTGCCCTTTAAGGCTTTCTGTTTTTCCTTCCAGATAACGCTGACTTCCTGAGAATATAGCAAGACCTGGTGCAAAATAAAAGGCGGTGTAGAGCTTTTTCCAAATTACGAATGTGTGGGCATAACCTCCACTCAAGGCAAAAGACCTTGCTGTGATCTGGTTAAGTCTCTCCTGGCCTTTAAAATTTAAAATCTGGCTTTGTGGTACAATTGGATCATTGCTGTTCAACCTATCAAAATAAAAGCCAATACCAGTAAAAAAGGTACCGCCACTCCTCAGTTGTCTTTCATTTTCACCCTGTGCTGCCATATTAGAAAACCTTTCTGGCTTAAAAATATAATAGGCATTCACCTGTAAAAATGTACTTTTCATATCTGGTCTTAGTGGAAAAAAGCCTGGCGAAAGTTCTGATCTGCTTATTTGATCAGGATTGTTCCAATAGAATCCATTAAATTTTTGGTAAATACCATTTGCCCAAAATTTTGATTTGTTTATTCTGAAATATACGCCAGAGTTATTGGTGGTTCCCTTTCCTTTTTTTTCGTTAAAAGGGAGTCTTGTAAACAATTCTACACCGATCCAACGGTAATCTAAAGCCAGGCCTAGTCTGGTTGCAGTAGCCGTTCTATATTCAATTTTGCTTTTTGTTTGTTGGTTTACCAAGGTTGTATTTAAATCAATCCGGGTAAAGTTTGGAGCAAAGCTAAAGTGGTTTTTATAAGATTTCACCCTCGGCAATGAATCTTTGATTACACTTGCTCCAAAACAGGAAGTACCTAAAAAAAATATGGAATAGGTTACAGCCCTTAACTTAAATTGTGAAAGTAAGCCTATTGTATTACAAATTTCACTTTGTTTTACAAACTCCATTTTGTTATAAGCCAAGAAACCCAAGGTGCCTGCGAGTCTTAAATCGTAGTCCACAAAAGATTCTAAAATTTTGCATTGTTTGATCTAAATAATTTCCGCTTAGTAGCCTTTCATTTGTCCAGAAACCTGTATGCCAGGCTCCGTAATAGAATCTTGCCCCATTGAAGCCAACCACTACTCTTGATTCGAACCTAAAACCCATGTCCCAATAAGTTCTTTCTGTATCATCAAATAAAGTTTCTTTACTTTGAAACCGGCTTAAAGATGGGGAGGCAGAAACCGTAAGAAACCATTCTTTCCTTAAAATAAAGGAATATACATAACCAAAAGTTAAAAAGGTTTGTAGGCCAGCTATCGCTTTGATTTGACTTATGTTTGGAAACTTTTCTTTAAAATTTTTAGGAATGAAAGAAGAATCGGCTGTCAGTTCATAGTATTGTACGCCTGCACCTGACATAAATGATCCGCCACTTTTGATTTGCCTTTCATATTGTCCGATAGCTGCAGGATTGCTAAAATGCTTGTGGTTAAAGTAGTATAAAACATTTGATTGGAATATAGAACTCAACATGTCGGGTCTTTTGGGCAATGGATTTAGCTTGGAGAGAAAATTATGTACAAACTGGTCGTTGTTTAAATAAAAGCCATGAAAATTTGTGTATTGTGCCAAAAAGGCAATTCTCCTTCCATTTATTGAAAATCTGAATGAGTTTGTTTTTGTTTGCCCTTTCCGTGTTTTTTGAGAAGGCAAAACAGGAACATTCATGCCTACCTCTATTCCAAACCATCTGTAATCGAAGGCCAAACCAAATCGGAAGGGATTTGAGGTTCTATACTTCAGCTTTGCGTCGTCTTCGGCATTTAGAATAGAGGAGCTTAATATAGTTCTTGTAAACGAGCTTGTTAAGTTGAAGAAATTACGGCAATTCAATATTCTTGTCGTATCGTCAGTTTGCGCACAATAGCATGAATTTTGAGAGAAAAAGAATAGTATAAAGAAAGCGATAATCCTTATTTGGAAAAAAATGGATGACATTTCTTTTTAAAATCTGATTGCAAAAATATCTAAAAAGATTTTGGTTAAAGTCTAAAATTACAATATCCAATATTCTTTCATAAATAACCCATTGATAAATAGATTTTTGCAGAAATTAACAGACTAGAATGCGAGATTTTAAGATGTGTAAAAAG
>Ga0105045_10002675_pt1 | contig 15104 bp, 16 predicted proteins | sample MAT02_FD_78089 | JGI IMG/M metagenome (GOLD analysis project Ga0105045, IMG submission 78089) | Freshwater microbial communities from Lake Fryxell liftoff mats and glacier meltwater in Antarctica - MAT-02 (megahit assembly) | ecosystem: Environmental > Aquatic > Freshwater > Ice > Liftoff...
ATGGTCCGGGCATAGCCGATGGCTTGATCGCGGCTCAGGACAAGGCCCGCCTGCATGCACATCAGCGCAATTTGTTCAAAGGCGCCTACGGGACTGCTGGCGTGGATGGTGCTGAGCGAACCCGAGTGGCCGGTGTTGATGGCGCGCAGGAAGGTAACGGTTTCCGCCCCGCGCAGTTCGCCGACGATCAGGCGGTCGGGCCGCATACGCAGCGACGCACGCATCAGATCGCCGATGCCCACCCGCGCTGGCCACGTCTTTCCGCCCGGCCACCGGGCGCAATGGTTTGGCGGACCAATTGTCGGTCGTTGCCCGGCTGATCGCGGCGCATCAGTTTCTTGGCATGAAACGCCAGGTATTTTTCGTCAGCATGGGCGGCTTTGACCTGCATGACAGCTTGGTCAGCAGACAGCCAGGCCTGAGGTCACAGCTCGATTTCGCGATGGATGCTTTTCACCAATCTACTGAGGAATTGGGCGTTGCGGACAAAGTTACGACATTTACGACATCGGATTTCGGCCGAACCCTTGCATTCAACGGCGATGGTTCGGACCATGGCTGGGGCGCGCACCGTCTGATCCTGGGGGGCGCTGTGAACGGCGGACGCTATTATGGCAGTGCGCCGGAAATTTCCCTGCGCAGCACCGATCAGGTTGGTCAGGGCCGCCTGATCCCGACAACCTCGGTCGATCAATATTCCGCGGCCATGGCGAAATGGTTCGGTGTAAGCGCGTCCGAAATGCCCAGCGTTGTCCCCGGCATTGGCCGATTTGCAAACAGCGGCCTGAGCTTGATGCTTTAGGGCGGGGTGCCGTCAGCTTGCGCCGCCGTTACAATGATGCCCCGGCCGTGGGCGACCGGGGCATCTAGGGTTCAACCGGCTTTTGGGACCAGGCATAGTCCGGCTGAGTTCGAGTACGACGGCCTTGGGGGTGAACCGTTCGGGCCACTGCTGTTTCGCTCAATACTGGTTTCTGCCGCCCCACCATAGCCATTGGTAAAAACCCTTAGGAACATTCCGGACCCGGCGGTCATCCTATTGCTTGTCAGTGCGCGCGCCTTCCCGCACATTGCTGTCATGACTGAACCTGCCCCAGCGCACACGCGCCTCGACCGCCATGACGGCGTGGCCATCCTCACCCTTGACCGGCCCGACCGGATGAACGCTTTTACCGCGCAAATGGCGATGGAAATCGTCGCGGCGCTCGACGAATGCGACGCCGACGACACTGTGCGCGCCGTCATCTTTACCGGATCGGGCGAGCGGGCCTATTGCGCCGGGGCCGACCTGTCCGCAGGGGCCGCAACCTTTGATTATGAAAAAAGCGGTCGCAAATCGGCCATCACGACGCCGACCGACACCAGCCCGGTCGCCGAGGATGGCACCATTGACTGGGCCCACCCCCTTATCCGCGACAGCGGCGGACGCGTTTCGCTGCGTATTTTCGAAAGCCGCAAACCCGTCATTGGCGCGATCAACGGCGCGGCGGTTGGTATCGGCGCAACGATGACATTGCCGATGGATGCCCGGCTGGTCAGCGACACGGCGCGTTATGGCTTTGTCTTTGCCCGGCGCGGCATTGTGCCAGAGGCGGCGTCAAGCTGGTTCCTGCCGCGCCTTGTCGGGATCGCCCACGCCGCCGACTGGTGCTATTCGGGCCGCCTGATCGACGCAAGCGAGGCCTTGGCCGCTGGCTTGGCGCAGGGCGTCCACGCCCCTGGCGCGCTGATCGACGCTGCCATTGCCAAGGCGCGGCAGATGACCGCCGACAGCGCGCCCGTGTCCGTCGCCATGACTCGCGCCATGCTGTGGCGCATGCTGGGCGCACCCCACCCGATGGCGGCGCATCGTTGGGACAGCCGTGCCGTCTTTGCCCGCGGGCGCAGCCCCGATGCGCAGGAGGGGGTCATGAGTTTCCTCGAAAAACGCCCGCCCAATTTCACCGCCAGTGTGGCAAACGACTATCCTCGCTTTGACGAATTTGAGGATGGACCGGGGTATAGCTAAGCGGCGCTGAACCGCTGCGCCCCGCGCTTGACTGTCATTGCATGGTTCCCCTTCATGGCCAGCGACCGGGCGCGGATGGTATCCAGAAAATGCCATTCGCCGCGCACCGCATCGGGGGTAAGCCGCACGCTCATATAGCCCCGCGCCTCGGTATTCGCCCACGCCAGTTGCGGCGATGACCCGCGCAGTGCCGCCACGCGCGCGCTTTCACTTGCCAGCGTATTGCTCTCAAACCCAGGCGAGGTCACGCTGTGCCCGGCAAACTCCACCCCGGCTGCACGTCCATCCTGATCGAGATTATATGCCCAGCCATTGTGGCTGTCACCGCTGAGCACGACGAAATCACTTTCCACCGCCTGCACCGCTTTCAGCAGCCGTTCGCGCGCCGCCGGATAGCCATCCCAGGCATCCATGTTGAGCGGCAAACCCGCCTCTGCCGCTATCTGCGCAGTTTCCACCCGCCGCCTGACATAGGTCGGTGCACTTTCGGGGAACCAGCCCTTGGCCTCTGGTGGGAAATAGGTTGATCCCATGATAACCTGCTGCGCGCACAGTTGCCACCGGGTTTTGCCCCGCACCGATGCGGCGATTCCGCCGGTCAGCCACGCCTCCTGCTCTGCGCCAAGCAACTGCTGATCCGCACTGCGCCAATCGCTTTCTGCAAACCTCTTGAGCACTGCTGCGCGATTGTCAGCCCCGGCAACGATCGCATCCAGTTCAAATGGTTGCGACCGCCCGCTGATCCGGGTTTCGGGCAGGAACAGCGTCGCCAGATCGCCGATCTGATAGCTGCGCCAGCGCGCATCGCTGACCGGCATCCATTCGTGGTACACGCGCTCGGCCACCGCCTTGCGCACGCTCCACTCTCCTTCCGTGTCCGGTTGGTGATTTTGCGCGCCGCCCATCCAGGCGTCGTTGGTCAGTTCATGGTCGTCCCACTGGCTGATCGCGGGGTAAATCTGGTGCAAGCGCTGCAAATCCGGATCGCTGCGATAGGCGGCATAGCGCAACCGGTAATCGGCAAGCGCAACGGTTTCATGGTCGGGCGCAATCATTCGGCCCGGCACCATTTGCCGCACGCTGGGGTAATCGCCGATCGGATATTCATACAGATAATCGCCAACATGGACGACCAGATCAATGTCACCGCGCGCGGTCGCATGACCGTAAGCGTTGAAATACCCGAACGGCAGGTTGGAACAGGAAAACAGGCCTAGGGTAAAGCTGTTGGCGGGGCCATCGGGCAGGGTGCGGGTCCGTCCGGTGACGGACACCGTCCCGTCAGGCGCGACAAAGCGGTAATAATACCAGCGCCCCGGCATCAGTCCGGTCGCCGTAAATTTGGCGCAGTGGTCGGCCTCGCCGCGCGCATCGACTGGTCCGCCGGTCACGACGCCAGAAAAATCAGCAGCGGACGAAATCTCGGCCGTCAGCACGGTGTCATTGGCCGCCGCATAGCGCGTCCACAACAACACGGTCGTTGCCGACGGTTCACCGCTGGCCACCCCGTGGGTAAAACCTTGCGCCAGCATCGCTTGTGCCGCGCCCGGCAGCGCCATCGCGGCCAGCCCCGCCGTCCCCAGCTGGATCAACAACCGCCGGTCCATCATCGCCCAGTTGCTATGCATGATAATACTCCTTTTGATCAGCCCATGATTCCCGGTGCCACAGCAAAAGCAGGAACATTGTGACCGTGAAACTACAAAAATGCACAATTGCATGCATCAGATCATGCCCGATGCCAACAAAGCTGCAATGAACACGGCTTTTCTGGTCGCAGCGATGGCAATGGTTGCCAGCCACCGCCGTCAGCTTGGCAGCGCGGCGCATCTTCGCAACGGGGGTTCGCGCAGTGCACAGGTCGTGATAGGAAACATACATCATGATAAAAACTATCCCTACCACCGCGCTCAACCCCGAAGCGCTGATCGCTGACATTGGCGCCCGCGCCCGCGCCGCCGCAGCTGTGCTCGCGGCCACGCCGACCCTGGCCAAGGCCGCCGCGCTGCGGGCCGCCGCTGATGCCTTGCGCGCTGACGCTGCGGGCATCCTCGCTGCCAATGCCCGCGATCTAGCCGCCGGGGCCGAACGTGGCCTGTCCTCCGCCATGCTCGACCGGCTGAAACTGGACGACGCGCGGTTGGATGGCATTGTCGCTGCTGTCGCCGCCGTCGCTGCCCTCCCCGATCCGGTCGGCGTTGTCATCGAGCAAAGCGAACGCCCCAACGGTTTGATCCTCAAGCGCGTCCGCGTGCCGCTTGGCGTTGTCGGCATCATCTATGAAAGCCGCCCCAATGTCACCGCCGACGCCGCTGCCCTGGGGTTGATGGCGGGCAACGCGGTCATCTTGCGCGGGGGGAGCGAGGCGGTGAACAGCAATCGCGCCATCCATGCCGCCATGCTTGCGGGCATCACCGCCAGCGGCCTCCCCGCCGACACGGTCCAGCTGGTGCCCACCCAAGACCGCGCTGCCGTTGGCGCAATGCTGACCGCCACCGGACTGATCGACATCATCATTCCGCGCGGCGGAAAAAGCCTGGTCGCGCGGGTCCAGGACGAAGCCCGCGTCCCTGTTCTCGCCCACCTCGACGGCATCTGCCACAGCTATGTGGGCGCCGCTGCGGACGCTGACATGGCGGCTGCGCTGGTGGTCAACGCCAAAATGCGCCGCACCGGCATCTGCGGTGCGACGGAAACCGTGCTGATCGACCGCGCCTTTACCGATCCCGCTCGGATTGTTGCGGCGTTAATCGATGCCGGCTGCGAAGTGCGCGGCGACCGCGACGTTGTGGCGCTGGATCACCGCGCCGAACCCGCAGCCGCCAATGACTGGGACACCGAATATCTCGACGCCATCGTCTCGGTCGCACTGGTCGACGGGGTCGATGCCGCCATGGCCCACATCGCCCGCCACGGCAGCCACCACACCGACGCGATCATCACCGAAGATGCGCTAGTCGCCGCCAAATTCCTGAACAGCGTCGACAGCGCGATCACGATGTGGAACGCCAGCACCCAGTTCGCCGACGGCGGCGAATTCGGCCTTGGTGCCGAAATCGGCATCTCCACCGGCCGCCTTCACGCGCGTGGGCCGGTCGCGCTCGAAGGGCTGACGACATATAAATGGCAGGTGTTCGGGACCGGGCAGGTGCGGCCTTGAGAATCGCTTTGCATCATCTGTATACAAGTGGTACAAACTGGGTATGAGTAAACATGCCGTCATTTCCACCCGCATCGATGCTGACACATTGGCCAAGGTTGACCGGATCGCCGCCGATCATGGGCGCAGCCGCGCGTGGTTTGTGGCGCAAGCGGTAAAGCAGGTGGCCGAACAGGAAAGCCGCTTCGCTGACTTTGTTGACGCAGGCCGCGCCGATACCGCCGCCGGACGGGTTGTCGACAATGCCTCGGTCCTGACGATGCTCGATGGGATGATCGCGTCGCATGAGGCGCGATGCCAAGGGTAGCGTGGTCGGACCTTGCCGTCGCCGATCTGGCGGCGCTGAACGACTGGCTGACCCGGGAACGGGCGCCGCACGAGGCGATCGCGGCGCTGCGCGCCATTCGCACCCAGACCGAACGATTGGATGATTTTCCCGCCATCGGCAGCCCGCTATCCAGCGGCCTGCGCAAGTTGCCGATCCACGGTTATCCATTCGTGATGCTCTATGATCTGACCGACCAGCAATTGCTGGTCATCCGTCAGGTCCATAACCGCTCCGACTGGCAGGCGCTGGCATGATCCTCACCGGTCTGCTCGGCGGCAGCTTTAACCCGGCGCATGGCGGGCATCGCGCGATCAGCCTGCACGCCATGGCCGCGCTGGGGCTGGACGAGCTGTGGTGGCTGGTCTCGCCCGGCAATCCGCTCAAGCCGAAACAGGGCATGGCCTCGCTGCCTGCGCGGTTTGCCTCTGCCCAAATCGCAGCGCGCCGCAGCCGTATCCGCGCCACCGCGATAGAGGCGCATTTGGGCACCCGTTACACCATCGACACCCTGTGCAAGCTGGTCCGCCGATACCCCCAGCACCGGTTTATCTGGCTGATGGGGGCCGATAATCTGGCCCAGCTGCCCCAGTGGCGCGACTGGAGGAAAATCGCGCACATGATGCCGATTGCGGTTATCGCGCGGCCAGGCTATAACGAACGCGCTCAGGCGGCACGCGTCATGGGCTGGCTGCGGCGCTTCGTCCGGCCCGCGGACCAAAAACGTCTCTGGACGGACTGGAGACCGCCTGCCCTTGTGTTCCTGCGCTTTCCGCCCGATGTGCGATCCGCAACCATGATACGGCAGGCCGACCCCCGCTGGCACGAACGCATCCGCGGCCATGCATTGCGTGACCCGTTGACACGTCGCCGTGTCAGCACCCTAACAAAGAAGGAGCAACCTTGACCTCTGCCTCAATGGCTGCCGCCCCCGGCGCCGCCACCCCTGCCGACAGCGTTGACGCGCTGCATGCCCTGGTCCTCCATCAACTGGACGAAGACCAGGCCCAGGAACCCGTCACCATCCCGCTTGCTGGCAAAAGCAGCATCGCCGATCATATGGTGATCGCCAGCGGGCGTTCGACGCGCCATGTCGCCGCGATGGCCGAAAAACTGGCCCAGCGTATCAAAAAAGAATTGGGCCGCAGCGTGCGGGTCGAAGGATTGCCCAATGCCGACTGGGTGCTGCTCGACGCGGGCGATGTCGTCGTCCATCTGTTCCGGCCCGAAGTGCGCGGATTTTACAACCTTGAACGCATGTGGTCATTCGGCGATGCACCCGCAGCGCCGGCAGCGGCCCCGAACTGAGCAGGTCGGCAGCGGCCAGGCCCGCCCATGCTGCTGCATATCATCGCGCGCGGGCGCATCGCCCGTTCGCCCGAGGCTGATCTGGTCGACCGTTATATGAAGCGGCTGACCTGGCCAGCAAAGGTCACGGAACTGCCGGACATGGGCGGTAAAACGCCGCTTGCCCTGTACAGCCCCGCCCGCACCGTCCTGCTGGATGAAACCGGCGACCATTTGACCTCGGTTCAATTTGCGGACCTGCTTCAGCGCTGGCGCGATGATGGCGTGCGCGAGGTGCGCTTCTGCCTTGGCGCTGCCGATGGCTTCACCGCCGACGCGCGCGCAGGCGCGGACCAGGCCATCGCATTTGGCCGGGCGACCTGGCCCCACCTGATGGCCCGCGCCATGCTCGCCGAACAGCTGTACCGCGCGACCAGCATCATCGCCGGCCACCCCTATCACCGGGAAGGCATGCGGTGAGGGGCCGCGCACCTGTCCTCCTGCTCCTGATGTTTGCGGGCGGCGCGTTGGCGCTGGCCCAGCCCGATGCGGGCGACCCTGTTCTGGTCGCTGACCAAGAACGCGCCGCGCTGATCGCTGCGCAGCGCCAGTCACGCGACGCCCGCGCACGCAGCATCACGCTGGACAAACAGGCACAGGTCGCCGCCACTGATGCCGACGCGCTTAAAAAACGCATCGCCGCGCTGGCCGCACGCATCCAGTCGGCAGAAGCCGACATCAGTGTTAGCGAGGCGCGTCTGATGCTGGTCCGCCGCCGGTTGCAGGCCCAGCAGGCCCGCTTTGCGGAGGCGCGCCAGCCGCTGCTCACCCTCACCGCGGCGCTCCAGCAACTCGCGCGCCAACCGCCGATCGCGGTGTTGGCCCAACCGGGGTCGCTGACCGACATGGTCCATGCCCGCGCCATCATCGACAGCGCGATGCCAGTGATCGCGGCCCGCACCGCCACCGTGCGCGCCGAACTTGACGCGCTTCAGCGGCTGAAACGGCAAAGTCGTCTCGCACTGACCGCACTGACCACCAGCCGCGCGACATTAGGCACCCGCCGCACCGAACTCACCCGCCTTGAAAATGAACGCCGCATCCGCGCCCGCACATTGCTTGGCAGCGCGCGCCTGGAGGCCGACCGCGCGCTGGGCCTGGGCGAACAGGCGCGCGACATCGTCGAGCTGATGGACCGGCTGGACAGCGACGGCGAAACCCGCGACCGGCTCGCCGCGCTGACCGGCGCACTCCCCCGCCCGGCCGATCCTGCCCGCGCTGGCGTCATCCCCGCTGAACCGCCGCGCGTATCGGGGGGTCGTGGTCAGCCTGCCTACCGCCTGCCCGTCGTTGGCCGCATTGTCGCGGGTCTTGGCGAAGTCAGCGCCAGCGGCGTTCGCTCGCGCGGCCTGACCATCGCTGCCCGCCCCGGCGGCCAGGTCATAGCCCCGGCACAGGGCCGCATCGTCTTTGCCGGAGCATATCGCGGCTATGGCAAGATCGTCATTCTGGACCATGGTGATGGCTGGTCCAGCCTGGTCACCGGCATGATCGGGCTGTCAACCGCTATCGGCGACGAAGTTGAAGCGGGCAGCCCGCTTGGTCGTGCCGGAGCAAACCGCCCACGCATCACGGTGGAACTGCGCCGCGCGGGCCAGCCGGTCGATCTGGCCGCGCTGGTGGGGTGATGTCGCCGTGGATGCTAAATACTATAAATTGCAACGTCTTGTTTCGTCATTGCGAGCGTAGCGAAGCAAGGACCAATATCGGTATCGATACTATCTTCACCCTTGCCCGCGCCCCTGCCCCGTTTCGGGAAGGTTCAGAACTATCCTGCAACATTGTTGGACAGCGCCCTACCAGCGGGCATATAGTTGCGCCTTGAGTTTAAGAGGATCCGAGTCTGATGGCCGAAACCCGCACCCCTGCCGCCACCCCCGCTGCACGCCGCAACCGGCGCTGGGCCTTGTGGCAGGGCGCCGCCGCCCTTAGCACGCTGGCGCTGGTGCCGCTCGCGACCGGTGCGATGGCGACAGTCGAGGCATCGACCCAGAACGAAGTGCAACGCTTCCTTGATGTGTTCCTTGAGGTGCGGACGAACTATGTCGAACCCGTCGATGACAGCAAGCTGATCGAGGGTGCGATTTCGGGCATGCTCGCCAGCCTTGATCCGCATTCAGGCTATCTCGACGCCCGCAATTTCACTCAGCTGCGCACGCAAACCGATGGTGAATATGGCGGGCTGGGTCTTTCGGTCACGATGGAAGACGGCGTCGTCAAAGTGATCGCACCCCAGGCCGACACCCCGGCGGATCGGGCTGGCATCAAGACGGGCGATTATATCACCCACCTTGACAATGAACTGATCGTTGGACTGCCGCTGGATGAAGCGGTGGAAAAGATGCGCGGCGCCCCCGGCACCAGCATCGACGTTCGGGTCGTGCGCGAGGGGCGCGACAAACCGATCGAACTCAAACTGACGCGCGAGGTAATCGACCTTAAACCCGTGCAGTGGGAGGTAAAGCAGGGCGTTGGCCTGATCACCGTCAACAGCTTTTCAACCGACGCCACCGCAGATGTCAAAGCAGGCATCCTCGCGATTGAAAAATCGCTCGGCGCAAAGCCGCGCGGATATATCCTCGATATGCGCTCCAACCCCGGCGGACTGCTCGATGAAGCCGTGGGCATTAGCGATCTGTTCCTCGAACGCGGCGAAATCGTGTCGCAGCGCGGTCGCCGCAAGGGCGACATTGAACGCTATTTCGCCGAACCTGGCGACTTTGCAAAGGGGCTGCCCGTCATCGTGCTGATCGACGCCGGGTCGGCCTCGGCCTCGGAAATCGTTGCGGGCGCGCTGCAGGACCAACGCCGCGCCGTCGTGCTGGGGGAACGCAGTTTCGGCAAGGGATCGGTCCAGACTGTCCTGACGCTGTCCGACACGACCGCACTGCGGCTGACCACGGCGCGTTATTATACGCCATCGGGCCGTTCGGTGCAGGAAGGCGGCATCGACCCCGATATTCGCGTGCCGCAGCTGACGGATCCCGATTATGCGACGCGCCCGCGCTTCCGCGAATCGGACCTGCGCCGCCATCTCATCAATGAAAAACGCGTCGACAACGCCGTGCTGGAAAAGGACGAGAAACCCGATCCGCGCTTCACTGCAACACTGGAAGAGCTGAAAGCCAAGGGCATTGATGATTTCCAGCTTCATTATGCGCTGGAGATGATCGGCCGCATCGGCCCGGCACAGGCCAAAATGGCAGCGGCCAAACCTGCGACGGGCACGCGGCGGAATTGAGCCTGGCTTTACCGCTCGCAATGATGGGCATGTAGTAAACACATGATTCCGGGCGTAAGATACATACCATGACCCGCTCCACCGCCTCCCTTCTCGCGCTGCTCACCCCGCTCGCCCTTTATGGCGGCGCGCTGATCTCGCAATATGGCTTTGGCCTGTTCCCATGCGAGATGTGTTACTGGCAACGCTGGCCGCATCAGGCCGCGATCCTCCTCGCCGGCCTGGCACTGCTGCTCCGCAAAAACACCGCCGCCCTGCGCACGCTGACCATCTGCGCTGCGCTCGCCATCCTGATCAGCGGCGGTATCGGCGCCTTTCACGCCGGTGTCGAATATGGCCTCTGGCCCGGTCCGGCGTGCAGCACTGGTGCCAACGGCCCGATCTCGATCAACGACATTATGGCCGGGCCCGTCATCGCGTGCGACAAACCGCAATTTGCCGTCGGCGGAATTTCGCTCGCGGGGTTCAACGCCCTCTTTTCCTTTGCCGGGGGCATCGCCATATTGATGCTGCTATACCGCCGACAGGATATTGCGTCATGACCACCAGCCCCGCACGCCGCGCCAAAATCGCCAGCATGATCCGCGTCAACCAGGCGGGGGAATATGGCGCCACCCGTATCTATGCCGGCCAGCTTGCCGTGCTGGGCAATCGTCACCCCGTCGCACGCGACATCGCCCATATGGCCGACCAGGAATCGCGCCACCGCGTCTTTTTCGACCGGATGATTACCGAACGCCATGTGCGCCCCACCATCATGGCGCCCTTTTGGAACGTCGCGGGGTTTGCGCTGGGGGCCGTAACCGCCGCGATTGGGCCGCGCGCCGCCATGGCGTGCACGGCGGCGGTCGAAACCGAGATTGACCGTCACTATGCCGAACAACTGGTGGAATTGGGCGATGACGACCGCGAACTTAGCGCCGCCATCGCCGATTTCCGCGCCGAGGAATTGGAACATAAGGAAGCCGCACTCGCCGCCGGGGCAGAGGGTTTGCCGGGCTACCCCATCCTGTCAGGCGTAATCCGGGCGGGATGCCGTACCGCCATTGCCCTCGCCAAACGCATCTGATGATGCGCCCCGTGCGTTCATTGCACAGCCATGTCTGCTGATTATCAAGGACGGACCATGAAAACGCTGCTGATCTTTGCCGCCCCTTTTGCCGCCCTTGCGGTCGTGCCCGCTGCTGCCCAGCAAGACGCCGAAAGCGGGGGCGGGCAAAAAATGTCGCAGTCCATCGTTTATGGCAAGGACAATTGCCCAGTTGCGACCGGCGACGAAATCATCGTCTGCGCCCGCCTGCCCGAGGCGGAACGTTACCGCGTCCCCGAATTGTTTCGCGGCGGCGACCTTCTCAGTCCCAAGAATGAGGCATGGGCCAACAAGGTTGTCGCGCTTGAACGCGTTGGCCGTTTCGGCACGGACAGTTGTTCGCCCGTTGGCCTTGGCGGCTTTACCGGCTGCACCCAGCGCCTGCTGGCAGGCGCAGCAGCCGAGCGCCGCGCGACGGAAAAAACCGACTGGAATGCCCTGATCGCCGACGAACGCCGCAAGCGTATCGAGGGCATTGACAGTGCCTCGGCTGAAGTCGAAGCCGCCGTTGTCGCCGACGAAAAAGAACGCGAGGAACGCGCCCGCCGCGAGGCCGAGATCGAAGCGCGGGGCGGTGCCCCTGCGGATGGCGGTCCGGAAACCACTCCGCTGCCGGACCCACAGCCGCGCTGAGCGAACTGCCAGCTTCGTGTCCCGCCTACCCTGAGCTTAATGTAACTTACTTCAGTTCCGGATGGCTAGGTCGTGAACTCATGAATTGTACGCAGGGGCGATGCCCCGCTCCGCCGCAATCCAATCCCTGACCTGCGCCTCCAGCACATCCAGCGGCACTGCGCCCTGCCCCAGCACGACATCGTGAAACGCCGCCAGATCAAACTTTGCGCCCAGTTCTTTCTCCCCCAGCGCGCGCAGTTCGCGGATTTTCAGCTCGCCGATCTTATACGCCAACGCCTGCCCGGGCCAGGCGATGTAGCGATTGACCTCGGCCTCGATATTGCCCGCCGACAGCGCCGTATTGTCGGTCATGAACGCAATCGCCTGGGCCTTGCTCCACCCTTTGGCGTGGATACCGGTGTCGACCACCAGCCGCGTTGCGCGCCACATTTCATAGGATAATCGCCCCATGTCCTTCGCCGGGGTGTCATACAGCCCCATTTCGATGCCGAGCCGTTCGGAATACAGCCCCCAGCCCTCGGTGAAGGCTGTAAAGAACGTTCCATATTTGCGGAATTCGTGCAGCGGCAATTCCTGCTGCAACGCGATCTGGTGATGATGCCCCGGCACCGCTTCGTGGACCGACAGCGCCGGCACCTCCCACAGTGGTCGCTGGTCTAGTTTCGACGTGTTGACGAAGTAAAAGCCCGCAATGCCGATCTCAGGCGACCCAGGATTATAATAGGCCGTCGTCGTTCCTTCAGCGATTTCTGCAGGAATTTCCTTGATGCCATAGGGCAGACGGGGAAGCCGGTGGAACAGCGAGGGCATTTTGCCGTCAATAACCTTGGTCACGCGCGCGACCTTTTCCATCAGCTCTTCGGGCGTTTTGGCATAATATTGCGGGTCGGTGCGCAGATGCTGGATGAACGCCTCCCGCGAGGGATAGCCCGCTGCGGCGGCAACGCTTTCCATCTCTTTCCGGATCCGGGCAACTTCAGACAGGCCGAGCTGGTGGATTTCCTCAGCGCTCATGGTCGTCGTCGTCATCTGGCGGATGCGATAATCATAATAGGCCGAACCGCCCGGTTGCGCCGAAATGCCCGGCGCTTTGGCACAGGCAGGCTTATAGCTTTTCAGATACCAGTCTGTTTGCTTGCGAAGCTCGGGGAAAATGGCATCGCGGATGGTCGTCGCGGCGGCATCCCCCAGCGCCTTGAACTCGGCCTCGCTCACGCCATCGGGGCGCTTCCCGGCATAGGGGCCAAAGAACCGCGATACGCGCGGCTCCGCCGTGATCAGCCCGCTAATGCTCGCTTCATATCCATCAAGCGAAGCGCACGGCAGCATATATCCGCCCTTGATCGCAGCATTGGCCACCGCCGTCGCCTGAGCGTTCACGCGCGGATATTGGGCCAGCCGCGCGTTATAGCTTTCAAAATCCGTCCCGGTCTTGAACGGCAGATTGTCGCCCATCCCGGCAAAATCCTGATGCCAGCCCGACCGGTTGGTGAAATTCATTGCCCGCTGGCCAAACCCATTGCCCTCGACAATCTCGGCGAGCGTGCGGCGCAGGATGCCGTGGTTGACCCGGTCGCCCGCCGACAGTCCGGCCAGCGCGATGGCATCGAGCCGCGTCAGCAGCGCCGCCGCCGCCGCGGCCTGCCGGTCGGCACCGGCCAGCGTGTAATCGCCAACCTGTCCTGCATAAGCCTCAATCCCCAGCGACGAGGCGAATACCGGCGCCTCTTTCATCACCTTTTCCCAATATTCGTCGATGATACTCTTCAGCGCGGTATCGTTGACCACCACCACAGCAGCAGCCTCGCTCGCCAACGCCGGCGGCGCACCGCTTACAGACAACAGCAGTCCGCTCGCAGCGGTCATCAACAGCGTGCGAAACTGGCGCATCCTCATTCTCCCCAATTGGCAAAAAATGATCATGCAGCGACAATGGTTCAGACACAACTACAGCAGAATTTTATTCCGTGGCCACCCCCACCCGGGCATAAAGAAAGCTGGAATGCGCGCCCGGAATCAAGGCTGCACATGTGCGAATCACCAGTGCCAGACCCAGCCAAAAGAAAGGCATCCGCAGCGGAAACTGGCAAAGTGCAGGCAAGAGTCCGCGAACAATCACTCTTGCGATCAGTAAAATGCATCATCTGGCAGAAATCAGCACGTTTTTTAACCATTTGCCCGGCAATCTCCTTGACTCGCGGGACTGGCGATGAAACCCAGACGTTGTTGGGATCGCACTGGCCCGCCAGAGGCTGTAATCATGGCTACAAACTTTACTTCGCGCGGATGGACGCGCAGCGCCTACATGCTGCCGCGTGCCCGTCGTTTGGGCAACCAGATGACCCGCCACGTGGTGGCCGCTTTGCTCTTTTTCACGGTCATTCAGATCTGGCTGGTCAGCGCCGCAATCGAGGCCGGGTCACCCCGCACAATTGCCATTGCTGCAATGGTGATACTGGTTGTTGCGGCGTTGCCCTATGCCCGTATCACCGAACGCCGCTGGCAGGCGCTGGGGCAACAGGCGCTGCCCTCGCCCGCATTGATGAACCGGTTCCGCAGCGATGCCCGCCGCGTGTGGTTATTCGCAGCAAGCGTCCCGGCGGTTTGGACCGGCGTGGTCTGGCTGTTCTTTTGACGGTCGACTAGCCCTGCGGCGCCGCCGCGCGCCGCAGCCGGTCGTTGATTGCCACACCCAGCCCGACCGCAGGAATATCGGCCACTGCAATGCGCGGTTTTTTGCTCGCATCGGCCCGGTGGAGCGCATCGAACAGGTGCGCCGCAGCCTGGGTCAGGTCACCGCCGCCGCTTAGCGTGTCGTCCCCCCCAAGCGCCCCAAAGCCAATGCCCCATTCATCCGCCGCAAATTCCGTCGCATGCAGCCGCAATGGCTTTACCGGCGCATAATGGCTGGCCAGTTGGCCCGGCGCGATGATCGGCCCGTCACTTGCATCGACCACCGGCAGGCCGCTGACCTCGCCCAGCCGCTCCGCCGTTACCGGCCCCGGACGAAGCACCACAACGCGCCCGTCCACCACACGCACAATCGTGGATTCAAGCCCCGCCGCGCACGGCCCGTCATCAATCACCAGCGCGATCCGCCCGCGCAGGCTGGCCGCAACATGCGCCGCCCGCGTCGGGCTGATGCCGCCACTCGGATTGGCAGAGGGGGCCGCCAGCGGTCGCCCGCTCGCCGCAATCAACGCCTGCATCGCCCGGTGCGCGGGCACCCTCAGTGCAATGCTGCCCAGACCCGCCGTCGCCAGACTGGCCACCAGACTGCCGGACCGGTGCGGCACC
>Ga0105045_10002676_pt1 | contig 15102 bp, 12 predicted proteins | sample MAT02_FD_78089 | JGI IMG/M metagenome (GOLD analysis project Ga0105045, IMG submission 78089) | Freshwater microbial communities from Lake Fryxell liftoff mats and glacier meltwater in Antarctica - MAT-02 (megahit assembly) | ecosystem: Environmental > Aquatic > Freshwater > Ice > Liftoff...
ATGGCGCAGCAGCCCGTCGCTGGACACGAAACGCCTACTGTAGATATAAAGGTGTAAGAACCCGGGCCCATGATGGTCAGAGTCGTGTCGGCATTTACTCTCGCGCGAACTTCTCCGTCAACCATGACAGAGCCCATTATTACTACCCCATTATAAGACCAAACGACGCCCTTATAACCCGAAGGCACGGAAATGTCGAATTCGTCGCCCGCAAAATAGTCGATGGGAACCGAAAAACAGGTAGCGGCCAAATCGTCTTGGTCGAGGGCGCCGTCGTTGGGCCAGGAATCTTGGTCGTCCTGATCCATGGCGAACACTTCGGCCACGTTAAAGAAAACCCCCTGCGCCAACGTAGTAGCGGTGATGTTAAGAATTGCTGAATCGCCAGGAGCAACCGTCCCGACGTTCCACATACCAATTCCCGAATTTTGCGTGAAGCTTTTCCCCCCGCGTACCAATGCATTGCCCTGATACAAAACGCCACCGAGTGGTAGGCTGTCTTTCACCATCACGCCCGTAGCAGGGAGTATCCCAGAGTTCTTCACGGTAATGGTGTAGGTGACCACTTCGCCAATGGCTGGCTTGGATTTGTCGATGTTTTTGGAAAGGCTGAGATCGACCTGCGCCCAAGTCGTACCGAGTGTAATAAGGAACACGGCGACGAAGGCGACAGTCCTGGCCAGAAGTTTTCCGGAAAGGACCGATTCGGCTACCTGCCGAAGCAGAGTGGGACGAGCGATGACCGAGGACTGCTCATCCCTAAATAACGCGTTGGAGAAAAATGAAGAAACCACCGATAGGAGCATGGCGATTATCATTCCAAAGAAGTGCGTCAATTTTTCTGGTAAAAGTGGAGTGTTCATAAACTTTTCATTGATTAAACCTGTGTTACTTTGCTCTAGTGTGTATGGTATGGTCTTGATTCCAGGCGGACCTTCTTTATTCATAAAGAGCCTGCCGAGCTGCACGATGAAAATAAAATACAACCTTGACGGACCTTCCTGAGCTGCCCGAACCGATACTTCCACACCCGAGCGCGAAGGACGCAGAACCTTACCAAATTTAACAAAAAAAATTGTTAAATAAGTGATAACCATTGGTACCGGTTTGACCACAAATAGCCGTGTCGGCTTACCCGTAGTGCAACTGGCTTTCTCACTCGAGCGTAAAATAGCTTTCATGTATTTTGTTATTAATATGGACCGTGACAAAATATTTTCAATCTAATGATCGGTAATGCTTCTGCTTGGGCACGTTTCGATATGCTTCCATAGCAACACAAACTATGCCAAGTTGACGATTGAAACAATTATCCTCAGATTATTCGATATCATCTTACCTGTCAGGCAATTTCCTTTCATTCAGCTTCCCGTCACCCACGAATTGGAACAAGAGTAACAGGGCTTGAACTACTGAAAAAACGTCCAAGTAGCGGCTAGTATCCCTGAAGCTAAAAGGGTGCCAAAAAAGATATCGGCGTAAATAATTTCCAGAATGGCCCTTCACCCGAGACTTCCTTGACTCTATCCGTACAGGGCCACCAGAACAACAAAGGGGGTTGGAATCGACTGATTCCAACCCCCTTTGTTGTTTTAGCTTATCGCTTCCCTAAAAGTCGTAGCCTAAGGTGACGTAAGGAATCGCCTTATTGGTCACCCCATTATCCACGCCCCAAGCGTAATCAAACTTCGCATAGAATCCAAAGAGCATCGTGCGGGCCCCAACCCCATAGCCCATCAGATAAGGATTGCGAAAGTTCGTGACCGTGGCCCGGAAGGGATCCGACCCACTGCCGATTATTTCGGTGTTCAGGCTGTTCTCCTGACTGAAGGGCCCTTTCCCAGTCCAGGCCGTACCGATGTCAGTAAAGCCGACTATCTGGAAGTTGCGCAGAAAATTAGACGTGATCGGCCCGCGATAGAGGTATTTTATGAGTGGAACCCTCAGTTCAAGGTTCGCAAGAACGTAATTGGTTCCCGCCAATCGGTTGATGTTGAAGCCTCTCAGGTTGGTGGCGAACTCAGTAAAGAAAACGTCGCGATTATCGATTCTAACCCCGTTGTCCCCTGTTCCGAAGGCTAAAGCATTGTTATTGGCAGGGTTGTCCTGGCGGTTCGATACCCAGTTTTCCATTCCCCCCATAACACTGAGCTTGGGGGACCTGCCACCCGATCGGCTGAATGCGAGCCGCCCGGCCAGGATCAAATCACGGTGTATTTTCTGGTAGCGGCGCAGGTCGATGCTCAGGCGGTAAAAATTTTGGTGAGCCTGACCAATCCCTAACTGGTTCTCGTAGCGAACCTTGAACCGGGTTCCTTCCACCATGTTCATGCCGTTGGTTTCGGTGTTGTCCAGCACAAACTCGGTAATTGCTCCTGCGTATTGAGTGAAAAGGTCTGCGTCGGCACGCTCCAGTACATCCACCAGGCGAGTGGACGTATAGGTGGGGCTAACACTGACTCTTGCGTAGGATGAGAATGGGTAGGATACGGTGGCTTTGAGTTGGTTGTAGCGGTATTTATGCGTGGCCCGATTAAAATCAATGTACAGGCTCTGACGATCCACCCGCAGCCCAAAGTCGATCCGGTTCGTGTTGTTCATGTACTCGGCAAACAGATCACTATTACGAAAGGTGGTAGAGATAAAGAAGCCCGCTTTGATGATGTGATTCTCCAGCAGGTCGTTCATCGCGACAGATCCTGCAAAACCAAAGCCCCGGATCGGGTCAACGCGCCAGTCGGTCGACGCATCGTTGGCGATGAATAATCCTTGATAATTGTACGGGCCTTTGATAGCAATGTTCTCGCGCTTCCGACTGCGGGGAATGGGGACGGGGATGTTGTTGGCCAGGTTGCCACGCTTCTGGCGGAACTCAAAGGTTTTCAGTACGTCTTCGTCAAACTGATAGTTGTCAGTGTCCACTTCACCAGGGCGCAGGGCCATGCTGGCAGGTTCCGTCGCGGGAGTGAGCGTATCGGCCTTGGCATCCGACGAATTTTTATCGACCACAACACCAGGTTGAACCCTAGTCTTTCCACCATTGGAGAGAAAAGGTGAATCCAGGTTAGCGTTCAAATCAAGACGGTCGATGTAGGCCATACTGTACGTACCGTTTTCAAGGCGGGAATACACGATTCCACCGCTTCCCTGTAAGCTGAGGTCGGCACTCATGAGCGAGAACAGGTAATTGGTCAGTTGGGAGATGGAACCCGACTGCCGATCGTACTTGAAAAGATTTTTGATCCCTTTATAATCAGAAAGAAAAAAAACACTTTCGTCGTTGGCCCGCACCGCCGCCAATCCCGTTCCCAGCGAATCAACCAGCCGGGCGACGGTTTCGGCCCGCGGGGAACCGTCGTGTTCAAACAAGCCCACCGTCGCTTTGAGATTCTTGTAGTTTCCCTGATCCGTCCCGAGGGAGTCGGTGGGCCTATTGGAAGTAAAAACCACCCGTCGCGACGAACCCGCTACGAATTGCGGGCTGAGGTCGTCGAAGAGGTCGTTGGTCAACGGGATGACCGAAGCCCGCGAAACGCTAACCAGATAGAGGTCGTTTTTACCACCCTTATCGGCACTCACGGCGAGCATGGTGCCGTCGTCAGACACATCCATTGCGACGATTTGATCCAGCCCCCGGATGTTGCGCTTGATTCTGATGACGGGCCGCTTGGTATCGAGTTTGTCAAATATGAATAGGTTCTGGCGGTTGTTTTCTTCTGCCACCACCGCAAGCGTGTTGTACTTAGTCCAAGCAATCAGGGGCAACATGCTATTCTGGCGAGCGTTCCCGATCTGAATACCGCCCTGTCGGACAACAATGTCGCGTCCCGTTTCCAGGTTGAAGACGGTGACCTTGTAACGACTTTTATGCAGCTCGCTCACGGCAATCCATTTCTTATCGGGCGAGAGTCTAATGGAAGCACCGTTACCGACCTCGTTGAATTCACGAAGGCGGTATTTCCACTTGGGACTTGGCTCCACATACCCTTTACTCGCCTGAGCAGTTGCATTCGCGTAGAACTCCTGCCACTCGCGCAGAAAACGAGAATATGAAGGTACGCCAAGGGTGCTGGTAATACTGGTCTGCTCGGTGCGGATGATGCGCGTCAGGTTCAGAATGTTGGAAATGTTGTCCTTGCCGTAGCGCTCGGCAATGTAGTTCCAAATCGACTGACCGACCATGGTAGCATCTTTCCCATAAAGCAGCGCTGGTTTTTTGATGGGCCGATTCAGGGTCACATCTCGCATGTAATCGCTCAATTCCGGCGTCCAGCCCTCGGCGATGTAGGCGGAAATTCCCGACATAAACCACTCCGGCAAATTGAGAAGCAAAGAGCTTTGCAGGGCATCCTTGAGGTTGCCACCGTAAAGCATGTCATAAACAAACAGCCGGGAAATCTCTGTCACCAGCTTTTTCCGAAAGCTGATCTGGTCGCCGGTAAAGGCTATTTCAACCCGTGATTGGGCAAGGTCGAGTTTCTGGTCATCAAGGTCACCGAAGGTGGCCAGCCCCATGTTACTCTGGATCAATTCGCCGGGCGAATTATACAGGAATATTTTGATTCTATTGTAGGGTGTATAACCCAGTATTTCGGTTATGCGGTCGAACTCGGTTTCGGCAAACTGAGCCGTGAGCGTAGCCATGTTGCTGCCCCTTTGGTAATGATATACCTCGAAATTAGAGGTTCGAAGAATTTTCCAGTCGAAGGTGCGGTACTGAATGCGGTTTTTGCCGAATTTTTCCTGCGATGGGTACCGCTGAGCGTACGCGGGCAGCGCCACCCACAACACGGCTAACAAAGCGACCAGGTGCCGGGGCTTTATTTGGAGAAATATCTTCATTTGAGCTAGGATACTGAATTTAGTGGTGGTATAACGAAAAATAGCGGGCAATATTCGCTTCGGGATTCAATTCTTTGCCTTGACAAAGATAGTGGGCCAACTCATTGGCAAAATAAGGTGCCAGCGTAACCCCCTTGGTACCCAGACCGTTGAATATGCCCACTGCCTCATGTTCAGGATGAAGCCCCACCAACGGGCGGCGGTCCTTGCACGATGGCCGGATGCCCGCCCGCTGCCTTTGGACGGTGTAACTACCCGAAACGAGCGGCCCCAACTTGTTCTCAAGATACGCCCGCCCGTCTTGCGTGGACTCCCAATCCAGGTCGTGCCACGAATAAGTCGCCCCTACCCGGTATTCGTTTTCTATGATAGATGGCAAAACGAAAATTCCCTGGTTGACAATTTTATCGGCAGAATAGTCGTCAAAAACCACGTCGAGAATCTGCCCCTTCACCGGGTTGAACGGGAGCCAATTAAATAACGCATTCTCGCGGGCATCAAAGCCTTGACAGAATAGTATTTTCCCAGCACATAGTCCCCGCCATTCTATGTTCGAGCTACTAATATTCAATTCATTAATATCGAAATCACTTTCAATGTATTGACTATTTTCAATAAAGTAGGCTCTACTCTTTTCAACGACTTCATTTACATCCACCCAGCCCGACCCCGTCACCTCTAAGCCGCCGTAAGGGGCATTCAATCCTACTAGACTCGTCTGGTTGTCAACATTTTCGACAATGTACCCTGATAAATTCCCCTCAGAAATATGCGAAAGATAGCTTTCCCGCTCTTCCGGCGAGCGGTAGGGGCGGTAGATATTTTGGGGATAAACGACTTTGACGCCCAGCCTGTTTTCAAGCCGCTCATAAAACTGAATGGCGTACGGGAAAAGTTTGTCGGCCAGCCAGGTCTTCACCAGTTTTCGACCCGTCAGGGGATTGTAAATGCCAGCGGCCACCCGCGAAGCGGAGGGGCGGGACGAATCCCCGACGACCAGCACCTTTTTTCCTGCATCCATCAAATGCCAGGCCAGCGCGGTGCCAGCTATGCCTTGCCCGACGATCAGGTAATCGTAATCGGAAGTTTTCATTATTTCTCGCGAAGGCGAATCACCTGGCCGATGCGTTCGTCGGCCAGGCGGATCACCGTTTCTACTTGCTCATCCACAGTCATATGGGTATTATCAATCAGTAAAGCATCTTCGGCTTGGCGGAGTGGGCTTTCCTCCCGGTGGGTGTCAATGTGGTCACGTTTTTGAAGGTTGGCGACAATTTCGGGCAAGTCCACCATGTCACCTTTGGCCAACAGCTCGGCCTGGCGGCGCTGGGCGCGAATGAGCGGGTCAGCGGTCATGAATATTTTCAGTTCGGCTTCCGGGAAAACCACCGTCCCAATGTCGCGGCCATCCATGACGATGCTTTTACCTCTCCCCATCTTTTGCTGCTGCGCCACCATCGCGTGGCGCACTTCGGCTACGGCGCTCACCTCACTTACCCGCTCAGAAACGTACATTCTGCGAATCTCTTCTTCGACGTTCATCCCGTTCAGAAAAGTATCGTTGCTTTTCTGCTCAATGTTATGACGAAACGATATGTCAATAGTATCCAGCGCTTTCTTGATTTCACGGGGATTGGTAATCGAAATATGGTTCCGCAAAAAATGCAACGTAACAGCCCGGTACATGGCACCGGTATCGATGTAGGCATAGCCCAGTTGCTTGGCCGCCAGCTTGGCCGTGGTGCTTTTTCCACAACTCGAATAGCCGTCGAGCGCAATAATAATGGAAGACTTATTCAATGAATGATGAATAATGGGCGATAGTTGGTTGAATCACCAACTAAAAAGATCAAGCCACGCGAATGCTTTTTTATTCAGAGTGCCGATTCGAGGATTTTTTACAACTTGAATGCTTGCCGGGCGAGGAGTTGCCAGCCGTTTTTGGTTTTGTTCCAAACCTGTAGCACGCCCAGATTGGGTTTGCTCACCGTACCGTCAGCCAAATCGACGGAACCCGTCATTTTGTTCCGCACCAGGGCATTGTTGCCGACAATGCTGACGGTAATATCACTAAGGTTCAACACTTTATATACCTCTTTCTTGTCTCTGATTGTATTGATGAAAGACGACTTAGTATCCACGTGTCCATTGGAGTGTCCGTAAGTCATTTCGTTAGCAAAGACTTTATCTAGGGTTTCAAGGTCTTGCTCAAGCAATGCCGTCCGCCACATTTCCAGGCGATCCAGCACCTGCTTTTCTTGCTTCGATTGTGCCGTCGCCACCGAAAGCGTCAGCCCGAAGAAAAACACGAGCCATAGTTTCATTTTCATGTTGCTCAAAAATTAGATGAATCAAGATTTCTGGCTAAGATAAGCATTGTTTCGATTACTGGCCGACTATCACCAAAATTCAAAAGTGGCAAGAATAGGGTAATGGTCTGAGATGCTGGGATAATCCCTGATTACTTTATAAGATTTGACACGTACTCTGGTATTTTTCAACACCATGATATAGTCCAAGCGATCGCCCGAAACCCCTTCCGCCCAAGTGGGGAGGTAGGAACCTTTGGCGGCGTCCATCCAGTTGGCGTTGTACGAGAAGTAGGGCTGTTCGTCGGGCCGCGCGCCCATATCCATCGCCAGGAGCACGGGCTGAATGCTAGGTTCCAGCACCCGGTTGACGTAGGCCGACTGCAAGGCCCGATCGAATACTGAGGCGTACTCCATTCTGACTGTACACATCCGAAAGGTTAGTCCCTTGGCCGGACTCACCAAGCCGCAAACCATGACGCGCGGGTCGGCACCGGGGGAGTGAGGGAGAAACATTATTTGGGTATTCTCGAAAGACCAGCGCGACAGGACTCCCACGCCGTGACTTCCGTTGCTAAGACTGTCGGAGGCTGCGTAGAGGTAGTGCATCCCAGCCTGCACCGCTAACCGTCGGAGCTGGTGGTTGACCTTGCCGTCTTCCAGCACGCTGTCCACCGCTTGCAAAGCCACTACATCAGGCTTATGCTCGTTGATTAGCCTCACAATGTCCCTCAGATTTGATTCACCCCACTTGTTCTCGCCGTGGTGCATATTAAAACTCAGCGCTTTTACTTCGCAGACTTGCCGGGGTTGTGCGCTCAGCAAACTGCCGGTCAAGACGAGAAGAAGGATAGGCAGAAGTCTCTTTTTCAAAAAATAGTAGGGTTTAGAAGCGGTAGCTAATGCACGCTACACCGAACACTTTGCAACTTACGTGCCAAGTAGTAGCCCTGTTTGAACCCACCGTCCCGTCTCTTACAGCGGTTTCCAAGCCACGGCCTCTTGTTTTTGCGTCCCCAAGCCCTCGATGCCCAGCTCTACTACGTCATTGGGCTGGAGGTACTTCGGTGGCTTCATGCCCAAGCCCACCCCCGAGGGGGTTCCGGTGGAGATGACGTCGCCCGGCAGTAGGGTCATGAACTGACTGAGGTAGCTGATGATTTTGGGGATGTAAAATATCATATCGGCCGTATTGGAGTCTTGCACCACCTCGCCGTTGAGCGACAGCCACAGGCGCAGGTTGTGCGGCTCCGGCACTTCATCGGCGGTGACCAGGTAGGGGCCGAGGGGCGCGAAGGTGTCGTTGCTCTTGCCCTTCACCCATTGCCCGCCCATTTCCAGTTGGAAGGCCCGCTCCGAGTAGTCGTTGTGCAGGGCATAGCCCGCCACGTAATTCATTGCCGCGCTTTCGTCCACATAACCGGCCCGCTTGCCGATGACCACGGCCAGCTCTACCTCCCAGTCGGTTTTGAGGGAGTTTCGGGGAATAATCACTTGGTCGTCAGGCCCACACAGGGCGCTGGTGGCCTTAAAGAAAACGACGGGCTCAGAAGGGGGCTGCGCTCCCGACTCGGCGGCGTGCTTGGCGTAGTTGAGGCCGATGCAGATGATTTTGGAAGGCCGCGCCACGCAGGCTCCCAGCCGCGTTTCGGCGGGCACCTCGGGACAGAGGGTGCTGTTGTGATTGAGCCATTCGGCCAGGCGGGACAGGCCGTTGGTGGCGAAAAACTGCTCGTTGTAGTCCTCGCCGAAAGCCGAGACATCCAATCGGGTGTCGTCGAAAGAGATGACCCCCGGTTTTTCCTGCTCGTGCGCACCAAAGCGAAATAGTTTCATGGGTGATTTTTGTTTTTTAGTTGTTTAACTTCTCAAAGCCCCCGTCGATCAAATAATCGCAGCCTGTGGTAAAGGCCGCTTCTTCGGAGCAAAGGTACAAAGCCAGAGCGCCAATTTCCTCGGGTTTGGCCATGCGGCCAATGGGCTGGGTTTTGGATAACTTCTCGAACATTTCCTTTTCCTGGCCGGGGTAGGTTTTGGCGATGAAACCATCCACAAACGGCGTGTGGACCCGCGCGGGCGAGATGCTGTTGCAGCGGATGTGGTCGGCCAGGTAGTCGCGGGCCACCGAAATCGTCATCGTGTAAACTGCCCCTTTGCTGGCCGAGTAGGCAAAGCGCTCGGGAATACCCACCGTGGCCGCGATAGAAGCCACATTGAGGATGACGCCGCCGCCGTTTTTCTGCAAATGGGGGATGGTGGCAAAAAGGCAATTATAGACTCCTTTGATGTTCACATTCACGATGCGGTCAAAATCCTCTTCCGACGTTGTGTGCGCCTTACCAATGTGGGCGACACCTGCGTTGTTCACCAGAATGGCGATCTTGTGCTTTTCAGCAATCCCGTTGATTGTCCGGATCACCTCGGTTTGATTCGAGATGTCCAACTTGTGGGCTTCGGCCCTTCCGCCCGCCGCCCTGATTTCTTCGACCGCCGCCCCGGCCTGACTTTCGTTTATTTCCAGAATATGCACCTCGGCCCCCTGGCTGGCAAAAACTTTGGAGATGGCTAGGCCGATACCGCTGGCTCCGCCCGTTACGAGGGCTACTTTATTATCTAATCGAAACATGAGAATGACGTTCTTTATTGAAACAAAGGCGAAAGAGCGCCAATGCTAACCGTGTCTATCAAGTTTTTTTAAGAAACAAAACATTTAATTATTCTTAGATTCTACCTTTCTTTGGTTACGCACCCATCCCGAACGGAAAACACTCATGCACGCCAACGTCCTTAATCTTTTTGACCGTACCATTCGCGAAGCCCGACTTGATATCGAGAACGGCAGGATTGCCACAATTGCCTACCACGGCCCCGAATCCCCCACCCTACCTTACTTGTTGCCTGGCTTTGTGGATGCGCACGTTCACATCGAAAGTTCAATGCTTACGCCCAGTCAGTTTGCGCGGCTGGCCGTGGTGCATGGCACGGTGGCCACTGTGTCGGATCCGCACGAAATCGGCAATGTGCTGGGCGTTGCGGGGGTGGAGTACATGATTGAAGACAGTAGGCGCGGGCCTTTCAAATTTTGTTTTGGCGCGCCTTCCTGCGTCCCCGCCACTGTTTTTGAGACGGCGGGCGCGACTATCGGCCCCAAAGATGTGTGCAAGCTGTTGAGCATGAAGGAAATCGGCTACTTGGCTGAGGTGATGAACTATCCCGGCGTACTGAACGAAGACCCGGACATGATGGAGAAAATTGCATTGGCCAAAGCTTGCAACAAGCCCATCGACGGCCACGCGCCCGGCCTGCGGGGCGACAACGCCCGCCGCTACGCCGCAGCGGGCATCACTACCGACCACGAGTGCTTCACTTACGCAGAGGCCCGCGAGAAGATCGACTATGGCATGAACATCCTGATTCGGGAGGGTAGTGCGGCCAAAAACTTCGACGCCCTGATTCCACTTTTGGCCGAATTTCCCAATAAAATTATGTTCTGCTCGGACGACAAACACCCCGACAGCTTGGCCGAAGGACACATCAACGCATTAGTCAAGAGGGCATTGACCTTGGGGTACGATCTTTTCGATGTCTTGCAAGCTGCCTGCCTGAATCCCGTGCTGCACTACCGCCTGCCCGTCGGGCTGCTCCGTGAAGGCGACCCGGCGGACTTTATCTTGGTTGACAATTTATTAGATTTCAATATCCTTAAAACCTACCTCGACGGCAAACTCGCCGCCGAAAACGGTCATTCCCTCCTACCCAACCTACGCAGCGAACACGTCAATAATTTCAACTGCCTGTCCAAGAAACCCGCAGACTTCATTTTATCTGTCTCGACGGATATCACTACACTGCGGATAATACAGGTAATTGACTGTCAGCTTATTACTAACAGCATCGAAGAAGATATCAGAATCCAAAATGGCATTATCGGAAGCGATGTGGAGCGGGATATTTTGAAAATAACCGTCGTCAACCGTTACAAAGACGCCCGTCCTGCGGTGGCCTTCATCCGAAACTTTGGCTTAAAAAGCGGGGCAATCGCCTCCTCGGTCGGTCATGATTCCCACAACATCATTGCCGTGGGCTGCGACGACGAAAGTTTGTGCCGTGCGGTAAACGCAGTCATTGCGGCCCAGGGAGGGGTTTCTGCGGTGGGAAATGGCCACGAACACATCCTGCCCCTGCCCATTGCGGGCTTGATGACCGACAGGGATGGCTACGAGGTGGCTGACGCCTACACCCGCCTCGATCAATTTGTGAAGTTGGAGTTGAAAAGCACGCTCACGTCGCCCTTCATGAGCCTATCGTTTATGGCCTTGCTGGTAATCCCATCCCTGAAACTCAGCGATCAGGGACTTTTCGACGGGGATCAATTTTCTTTCGTTTCGCTTACGGGTATGGGCTGAGGTTTTTCGTCCTGTTTTTGTACAATTCCCGGATTTAAAGAAAATTTAAAGTCTCGAAAAATAATATTCTGTGCGAGATATTTTTTTTAAACGTTTTTTTATAAATATATTTACAAGTGTAAAAAAGACCCTTATTCCCTGTTTGAATTTAACCTCTAACCTCCTTAACCCGCGATTATGGCCTACGTACGGTACAAGCAAGAAGAAGAACTGCGTTACTGGAACCAGTTTAGAAAAGGCGATGAAAACGCCTACGCCTGCCTTTATCAATCTTACGTCCACATCCTCTATCAGTACTGCTCCCAGTTCACCGCCGACAAACCCCTGATCAAAGACTGCATCCACGACCTGTTCGTGGAACTCTGGAAGAATCGCAAGACGATTGGCGACACCACTTCGGTGCGCTTTTATCTGATGGCCTCCATCAAGCGCAAGCTGGTGCGTCACCTCAACGCGATGCAAAAGCACACCAGCAACGAGGACATCCCCGTGGAATACTGGCACATCCATACTACTTCGCACGAGAAAGACCTGATCGCCGACGAGGAGTTCGAGGCCACTAACAAGCACCTCAACACGGCAATCAACCACCTGCCCCGCCGCCAGCGGGAAGCGATTTTCCTGAAATTCTACATGAACATGAACAACCAGGAAATCTCCGATTTGATGAAAATCAACATCCAGTCGGTCTATAATCTGGTGTTTGGTGCGCTTTCCAATCTTAAAAAGAACATGACTTTGGAAAGCGTCACACTCTGAGATTTTGGTTTGAAGTTCAGTAAGCGCGGCTTTCCCAGGAAGGTCGCGCTTTTTTGTGCGGTTCGGCGTTCCGACTTTGTCGCACATCCGCTAACTTCGCCAAAAAACATTATGCCCCCCAATTCCACTCCATTGGCTGAGCGAATGCGGCCGCACTCGCTGGCAGACTACATCGGTCAGCAAAAACTAGTCGGCCCGAACGTCCCTTTGCGGCGCGCCATCAAGAGCAATGCAATCCCGTCCCCTTATAAGTCGGACACTCTTCGTTAGATGGCCCGATTAGCTTATCAGTACCTGTCCAAGAATTCTTGTACTGGGGTGCTCACAGCTTATTTCTTTTCCAAGCGGAGATCAAATTGCTCAGTGCCAAGTTGAAGTTTGAAATGTATTCCAGTCAATTTTTGGCTATCGACAATTCGCTTCACCTCATTTGTATTGAGAGTGATAACTCGATAGTTGTTTATCAATCAATCAAATTTGGTTTGCGAGACTGTAAACTAAACTGTGTCACCTCGGATTGAGGTTAAAATAACCAAATTCAAACTGTTGTCAGACACAAAGATGGAAACCCGCACAAAATTTTGCTCGAAACTCGAAATCCTGCTAACTTGCTTTGATTACAAAACCATTTACAGGGATTGTCTTGCCCATTTGTATTTTGTCAGTATCTATCCTAGGCCGCGAATGCAGCCTTTTTTCTCAACTACATCTAACTAATGCCCAAATTATTCCCCTACATGCACGTTGAGCGCTTTTTGAGCGAAGAACTCAGCCAGCAGCTATTTGACTACGCAATCAGCAATCAGGAAAGGTATGAACCCTCCAAGGTAGGCAAGGAGGGCGAAGTCAACGAAAGGAAGCGAATTTCCAAAGTTACGCGTGACCTTGGGCCGTTCGATGCGATTCTGCACGAGAAAATTCACGCTTTTTATCCCGAAATGTTATTGGGATTGAAAATGGCCGATTTTAAAAGGAGGGAAAAGCTCGAACTCGAAATTGCTGCCCACGGGGACGGCGCTTTCTTCAAGCCGCATATTGATATGCGCCTGGGTGAAACGGGCGACCGTGTCCTGAGCGCGGTATATTATATGCACAGCATTCCCAAGCGATTCAGTGGCGGTGAATTGAAAATCTATCCGCTGGAAATCATGCCTGGCGACGATGAACCCGTGGTGTTGGAACCCTCACACAACTCCCTTCTGGTATTTCAATCTTACGTACATCACGAGGTGCTTCCCGTTGTGTGTCCGGGGGGGGCGTTCACGGATTATCGTTTTGCAATCAACTGCTGGATTCACAAGGCGTAGGGTTTGTCCTACTCTTCCAGAAAATCCAAGTCCTTGTCATGCGTTTCTGGGATGGTGAGCGTAGAGTAGAAGCCGATAGCGTACACCAATACGCCCACCACTAGGGCTGCGAAGGTTACGTTCATCGACGGCTTCAATGCCACAAAGAGCAGGTTCATCGGGATTAGTGCCCCGCGTACGAAATTGGGGATGGTGGTGGCAGCCGTAGCCCGCAGGTTGGTGCCGAACTGCTCGGCGCCCACTGTGACGAACATGGCCCAGTAGCCCGTCCCCAGGCCCAGAAAGCAGCAAAGCGCGTAGAGCACAGCGGCAGATTTTACCCCGCCAAAAAGGAACAGCAGGACCCCGACCAGCGAAAAACCCATCATCCAGGCTATGGCTTTCTTGCGGGAGTGCAGGGCGTGGCTCAGGAAGCCGCTGCCAAAATCACCCGCCGAGATACCGATGTAAGCCCACATGATCGACAAACCGGGGTCGATGGCTTCGACAATGCCGAACGCCTTGCCGAACTGATTGCTCTGGTAGGCCAGAATGCCGATGCAAAACCAGGTGGGCAATCCGATGCCGATGCATTTGAGGTATTTGATAAAGCGGTCTTTATCGGTAAAAAAGGAGAAAAAGTCGCCCTTCATAACGTGGGCCTTGTCAGTAATATCCTTGTAGATGCCCGATTCCACCACGCCGACGCGCAGTAGCAATAGCAGAAAGCCCATGCCGCCGCCCACAAAATAAGCGATGGTCCAGTCGCCCGATAGCCGGACAGTGAAGGTAGCCACCACCGCCCCGAGCAGCCCAACGCCCGCCACCAAGGAGGTGCCGATGGCCCGAAGCTCCTTGGGCAAGCTCTCCGACACCAACGTGATGCCCGCCCCCAGCTCGCCGGCCAAGCCCACGCCCGCCACGAAGCGCAGCCACTTGTAGGCTTCGATTTTATCCATAAAATCGATTTGGGGAATAAATCCACATGCCACGTTCGCCAGCGAGTAGGTAATAATGGAGCCAAAAAGCACCGAAAGCCTGCCCTTTTTATCACCCAGAATCCCCCACAGCAGCCCCCCCAGCAATAGGCCGATCATCTGGTAATTGATGATATCGGTACCTACGGCGTCGGCTTGCTCAATCGTCAGTCCTAAGCCCAGAAGGCTGGGAATGCGCACGATGCCGAAGAGCTGCAAATCGTAAATATCCACAAAGTAGCCGAGGGCGGCCACGATCACGGGAAGACTTAATAGATGCTGGTACTTGGTTTTGGGAGGGGACGTGGTGGTTTGCATGAAGGAAAAGGGCAGGCTGACGTGACAGAAAAGGGAGTGGCGTTTTTTCAAAAAATATCAAATTTGCGACTTCTTAGTCTCGCGGCGGCTTTCTCCGCATTTTCTTCGTTTCTGACCGCTGCTTTTTCGTCTGGATTCTTTGTCGCTTCGAGGCCAGCGTGGGGCGCGTGGCCCGACGGCGGCGCGGCACGACGAACGCTTCCCG
>Ga0105045_10002679_pt1 | contig 15100 bp, 14 predicted proteins | sample MAT02_FD_78089 | JGI IMG/M metagenome (GOLD analysis project Ga0105045, IMG submission 78089) | Freshwater microbial communities from Lake Fryxell liftoff mats and glacier meltwater in Antarctica - MAT-02 (megahit assembly) | ecosystem: Environmental > Aquatic > Freshwater > Ice > Liftoff...
ATTTTGGAACTTGATAGCTCCAGGCATGTCGTTATCGCAAAGACTGATTACTTCATCACACAGGGTGACTAATTCAGCAGAGGTTCCTTCTACCCATTGTTGTTGACTAGCAAATTCTATTATTTGTTGCCTTGCTGCCAAACCACGATGGCTCTTATTCCCCACATTGATAGCTAACGGAGAATGAACGTCTTTGCAATATTTTAAATCAACACGCAGCGCCTCAGGGTTCGTATTGTCAAGCTTAATCACTCTTGCAGGTTCTAATTGATAGGAATACCAATAGGCATGAGTCTCATTGTAAGTATCTTTTTCTAATTTCTCACAAATATCCGTTCGATAACGATCAGTTAAATGCGGCAATGAGCGCAAATGTTTGCAATGTTCAGCAAATTGAGCATTCAATCGTCCATACATCATCACTCGGGTTGTAAAGTCTTCGTTTTGTGAAATACTATCTTTGCATTTACTGTAGTAGGCGGTAACAGGAACGCAATGGGGATGTTCAACCATTAATGTTTGCAATCCCTTGAATGAAGGATGAAACAATTCTTCAAAGCGGCGCATAATGACTTGATAATCATCGGGAATAAGTGAAGTAATACTTTTTAATCGTTGGATGGTATTGAATTGCAATCCATTATAGATTGCAAATGCGGCGGCATAATTGCCATTTGACTCAGCTAAACAAAGCTGTATAACATCCATATAAAAACAATATTGTGCAGCACTTTCTTCTGATGTTTTACTTAGTAAAATATCCATGCAGACATACTCTGATAAACGGTTAGTAAGTGCCGAAAGCGCTTGAAAAGCTTCATTCGCATCAGCTTTTTTAATCAGGTTGTTTGCTTGAAAATACTGTGGTGTTAATCGTAATATTGCTTCAGCAAATGCCTTAGTTAAATCCGATGCTATTGTCGCAGAAGAATGGCTGAGTAATTTCATCATTTGCGATCGTAATGAAGTCATAGCCAAACTATTCCCAAGTTTTTGCAAAAATTCATCATAACACTTGATGAACACTGATTCATTCACCCATTCGCTTGCTATGTCTTGACGAATTAATTCCTTAACAAAATAGATGCAAGCCAGTTTCTCATTTTCATCCATATGCGCATAGCGTTTGTTCAGAATGGTAATTATTTCAAGAGGTGGTAATTCTTCAATAATACCAAATGCAATCTGAGTTAATTGTGCAGGGCTGACCAAAGTAGCTAGTGCTTTTTTGATATCAGGTTTTGAGGTTGCAGAGCGTTTTTTAGAGGCAGGTGATTGTGCTGAAGCAAAAAGATTATACAAGTAATTTTGTGGAGTTGTATTATCTTGCGGCAAAATATGATAAGTGTGTAAACCACTGTTGCGTAAAGCCATATCAAGGTGTTGGTTCAAAGGATCAAGGGTTGTGATTAACTCTAAGGGGTAATTCGCTTCATAATATTCTAATAATTTAACATGCTTTTGGCTGTTATGTTGTTTCATATAATAATAAGCAACGAATCCCTCTCTATCTTGTTGATAGGGGTTGGCGCCTTTTTTAACCAATGCCTTAAAAACTTTTCTGGAGCCGGTTTTTGCGGCCCAATGGATGGGAGCATAACCATCGCTGTATAACGTGCTGAGGTTAGATTCTTTAGTGATAAGTTCTAGAGCAGCTTTTTCATTGCCTGTTCTGATAAGATGGTTTAAAGAGGGTGAGGAGTCTATTTCTGCGCCTTTTGTACTCATTTTACTTCCGAAGACTACTAAGTTGAACAACGATGTAACGTAAAGCAATGCATTATAAACGTCAAGAAGCTAGCTAATTAAAATATAAACTAGTTTGATGACTTAGTCTTTTTTTTTGATTTTAAATTCCTATTAACAGCGTGGATTCAGCGACTTGGTATGTGAAGACTCTTGATAATTGTATAGGGTGAAGCAAAACGGGTTTGGATTGTTCCAAACTAGGTTAGTTACGAATTAAGAGGAAGATTTGTTTGGGCAACCAAATGTAAAGCGTCAGATAAATGTAGTGTATATACCCATTACACTTCAAGATGCGAGAATTGGTGAGTGTAAAATTTGAAAATTATCAGTAATCCTCGAACGTAAAATCGATTTTTTCCTGACAATATTCTTTAAAAAATTAATTGTCGCATCAGTAAATTCAGAAAAACTTGCATAATATTTATTATAAGTCACATCTTCATGCATCAGCTTCCATAGCTGCTCGATTGGGTTAAGATTTGGCGAATAGGGCGGCAAATAATGAATTTTAATCGCAAGACCTTTAGCAAAATCTTGGACATCATTATCCCGATGGTAACCTGCATTATCCCAAACAAGATGTATAATGCATTTCTCAGGGCGAAGCCTGCGCAACCCAACCAAAAATGATGCGATACTTTCGGCATCGATTCTATCTGCTTCATGATAAAAAAATCGATGCCCATTAAGGCAAATTCCACCCATAATATTTAATCGAGGCTGCCTTGCAGTGGTTGGCATCTCTTTGCGTTCACCTTTTGGTATCCAGCCGTACACCAGGTGTGTTTGGTATTGTGGATGCACACTATCTGTAAAATAAATAGGCTCTTTTTCGCCAGCTTTTGCTTTTAATTTTTCGTAAAAAGCTACAAATTTATTTTGTTGCACTTTATCTGCTTTAGCCGGCACGGCATGTGCCTTCTTATAGCGAAAATCATTGGTATGAAGCCATTTCGTCATGCCGCTGATGCTATAGCGTTTATTGAAAGCTTACTTTACATAAACGCAAATATCCTTGACATATAAATAAGTGACCTCCACCAAATGCGCCTTAAGCTTCAACAACTCCGCTTGGCTCCAATGGCTTTCACTCCCTCCATTCTCAGGAGCCAGCTTATTTTCATCGAAGTAATCTTTGATATGGCGCCGTATTGTTTCATTATCTAGTAGCAAAATACGTACAATTTCTGAATAGCTGTATCCTTCGTCATAAGCAAGAACAGCTTTTATGCGATCGCGAACCTTGCCGTTGCGCTCTTTACGATGGCAAGCAATTAAAGTGGCTCGTTCTTTTTGTGAGAGTTTCCTTTCCATAGCGTGCATATAATAACATTAAAGGGGGTTCTTTTAAATCCACATTCGCATCTTCATTGGCGATCGGTATATACCCATTACACTTCAAGATGCGAAGCATAGAAGAAGTGCTGCCTTCCGCGATGGGGGTTATCAGGGGGAAAAAGGCGATTTTCCCCCTGATTGCAAGCGCGAACGAATTCGCGCGCAGCATTCAATCAAGATTATACCGTTAATATATTTCATGCAAAAGAAAAGGTTGCTAAATCAGATAATTATCTTGAATGGATATTATTGACGACATAAAAGATAAGCACTTTTGAAGAGGCAAGAAAAGTTACCCGATGTTACGAATTAAGGTGGCGGATAGAAGACTTTCATAAAGCATGGAAGAGTGGTACAAAAGTTGAAAGCCTTAGGATGCAATCAAAGGATAACTTAGAGAAGATGATTGTTATTTTATCATTTGTCGCTATTAGGTTGCTTTAATTAAAGGAGCATTTTGAGCAAGATTCATTGAGTAAAGTATCTGATAGCCCGCATGACTGCAGTGGGCTATCAACAGAGCCTGAATGGAAAGTTCTATGGCAAACGACAGAAAAAAAACAGATACCTGAAAATCCACCCTCTGCGGCTTGGGCGTTCAAAGCGATTGCTAAGCTTGGGGGATGGACAAACTCCAAGAGGACCGGCAAAGCCTCTTGGGCAACTATTTGGGATGGCTGGTTTAAACTAAATGAGCGAGTTCAAGGTTTTTTGCTCGCTCAAAAGCTTTGGAAGCCAGACTTGTGATCAAGAGACAGGCATAAAGTGCGGCAAGTAGGTGGTAAGTCGCACGACAAAATGTCAACAGGCCCTAATTATAACTATGTGCTATACATAAGGTAAGCTTAGATCTATTCCGGAACTTAGAGTGAAAGTGAACTACAAAGCGCAACATCTTATCATTTCTTTATTTGCATTTGGCGAAGACCATGCTCATCGAAGAGCTCTTCGTATTGATAACTAATATAAAGATGAAAAACATATATATGACGCTTATTGTAACCAATTTTTTATTTGGTTGTTCGACAAGTACGTATATAGACAGATGTTCTGCACCTGATGATCCACAAGTTTATGTGCCGTCCATTATTTATCGCTCTACATTCAGTGACTATCAACCACAAGGCCCCTTGAAGCTTCAATCTTGGCGCAAAGCAAATGAAGCAGTCAGCAATCAACCCGTGAATCACATGCAACATATGAATATGCCGATGACTGGGTCACAAGAAAATTCTATGAGTCCACAAAAAGAAGATACAAGTAATCATTCAAGCCATGGAACCAAAGATGGTGATTAATTAAATATGGCAAGTTTAATTAAACATGTTTCGACTTCTTATATTTCAGTCATCTTGGCATTTTCCCTATTGAATGGCTGCACCACCTTTTCAAAGGATGGCGGCTTTACTGAAGTTGAAAGTGCGGTATGTAAGCGAAGCGGACAAATTCCTATTTGGTTACGTTCAGAAGATGAATTAAATGTTCATCAAGTGTTAGTTAATTCAATGCTTGAAAAGTCTTTATCAGCTGACGAGGCGGTGAATATTGCATTTATTAATAATCCTTCCTTACAGATTTCCCTCGCGGAGTTAGGCATTGCTGAAGCAGATCTAGTGCAAGCTGGAAAAATTCGTAATCCCAGTATTTCTTATCTCAAGTTAACGCCACTTAGTGATGAATATGATATTGAGCGTAGTGTTATATTCGATGTAATGAGTCTTTTAACTGTCCCGATGCGCACAGCTATTGAAAGGCAACGTTTTCAACAAGCAAAATTACAAGCAGCTATGGATGTCTTGCAGGTGGCTGCAGAAACGCGAAAAGCGTATTACTCCGCAGTTGCTTCTCAGCAAATGATGGGATATTTAGAAAAAGTAAATGAAGTGGCGAAGTCGAGTGCTCAACTGGCAAGCCGCATGACTGAAGCAGGAAATTGGAGCAGATTGCAACAGGCACGAGAGCAGGCTTTATATAGTGAAGTGATGACACAACTCGCTCGAGCTAATCTAATTGTAGCAAAGGATCGCGAACGATTAACGCGGTTGATGGGACTATGGGGAAACCAAATTGATTTCAAGATCCCAGAACGTTTATCAGAATTACCTTTAAACATTAAAGAGCCTTGTGAGCTTGAAAAACAAGCTTTAGTCAACAGGCTTGATATTCAAGCGATGAAACGAGATATTGAAAGTAAATGTAAAGCACTGGGTCTAACGAAAGCAACTCGTTTTATCAATTTATTGAATTTGGGTTATGTTCACAATAGTAGTTCAGATAATATACCCCATCAGTCAGGATATGAAATTAGTTTGGAAATTCCGTTGTTTGATTGGGGTGATGCCAAAATAGCTAAAGCGCAAAGTATTTATATGCAATCGGTATGGCATTTACGAGAAATAGCTATCAATGCCCGTTCAGAAGTCCGTGAATCATATCAAGCATATCGAACCCACTATGATATAGCCAAACATTATCGTGATGAAGTTATACCCTTACATAAGCAGATTTTGAATGAAAGCTTGCTACGCTATAATGGAATGCTAATTGGCACCTTTGAATTATTAGCGGATGAGCGAAAGCAAATTTCTAGTGTGAATGCTTATATCGAAGCCCTGAGAGATTTTTGGATTGCTGAGACGGATTTACAAACGGCTCTTATGGTTAAATCTCCTAACACCCTGTAAGAAATAATTGCGATAATGGCTTATTGCTAATATTGGCCAAAGGAAAGCTTTACATGGTGACCAGACGAAACTTTATAACAAATGCAATGAAAGGTGTCACGGGCTTAGGGGTCGCTTTTGCCGCTAGCTCAGTCAGTAGATATGCTTTGGCTGGGCTCCCTGAAGCAGTAATAATGAACAATTCTAAAACCTACCCCCCCCTTCTTCCCGAATCGGGACGCCTCTTTAACCCAGTGGTTACGCTAAACGGCTGGTCCCTACCTTGGCGTATGAATAATAATTGGAAAGAGTTCCACTTAATTGCTGAACCCGTCGTGCGTGAAATTGCACCGGGTATGAAAGCGCATTTATGGGGCTATAATGGCCAATCACCTGGTCCAACTATTGAAGTAGTTGAAGGTGACAAAGTGCGAATTTTCGTGACAAATCGGCTTCCTGAACATACCACCATTCATTGGCATGGACAGCCTTTACCCAATGGAATGGATGGTGTCGGTGGACTCAACCAGCCGCAAATCAAACCTGGTAAAACTTTTGTTTATGAATTTGAAGCGATGCGAAGCGGTACGTTCATGTATCACCCTCATGCTGATGAAATGGTTCAGATGGCAATGGGGATGATGGGGTTTTGGGTTACGCATCCTAAAGATCCCAATTTCATGAAAGTAGATCGAGATTTTTGTTTTCTGTTGAATTCATACGATATCGATCCCGGCAGTTATACCCCTAAAGTTAATACCATGTTGGATTTTAATCTATGGACATTTAATAGCAGGGTCTTTCCCGGTATTGATTCATTGGTTTGCCGGCAAGGGGACCGAGTACGTATCCGCGTAGGCAATCTTACCATGACTAATCACCCCATCCATCTGCATGGGATGAACTTTGTAATAGCAGGCACAGATGGAGGCTGGATTAACCCGAATGCACGTTGGCCAGAGGTAACGACAGATGTTGCTGTGGGCCAAATGCGCGCCATAGAATTTGATGCCACATTACCAGGTGATTGGGCATTTCATTGCCATAAAGCCCACCATACGATGAACGCAATGGGGCACAATGTTCCAACAATGATTGGTGTGGATACGGCAGAAATAAGCAAGAATATCAATAAATTAATTCCAGACTATATGAGCATGGGAGAAAGTGGTATGGCAAGCATGGGAGAAATGCACATGCCATTACCCCAAAATACCTTACCGATGATGACGGGCACAGGTCAATTTGGTCCGATTGAAATGGGTGGAATGTTTACGGTAGTGAAAATACGTGAGAATCAAAAAGTCGGCGACTACAGCGATCCTGGTTGGTATAAAAATCCACAAGGTACAGTTGCTTATGAATGGAAGGGATCATTAGATGAGCCGGTTAGAGCAGAAGAAGTGGAAATGAAAAAGGGTGAAATTGAAGTTAAAGCAAGAAAGCCTCATTCTCATTGTCATGGATAACAAGTTTCATGGAACGTGGTGTGCACGATCAGGTCGGAGCTAGTTCAGTAATTTCATCCTAGGTGCCCGCCCAGTGTCGCCACAGCTTGTTCATTATGCTCCGGCAGCAAATGCGCCGAATCGACCCAATGTGTCTTCTGTCGTCTCTTTTACTCAATTATTAAGTTCTTCATTGAGTTCCATATTTTTATCTGAAATGATTTTCATCTGCATAGTTGTCTCTATTTTTTTAAATCTAAAATCTGTAAATAGCCGCCAAGCCCGTTGTTGCAGGCATTTGATCGGATGAGATCACAAGCACTTCACCACCAAGATTTGATACAATATCAGCCAAATCATCAAGTAAATCATCTATTTCTGGATTACTTAATTCACAAAATTCAATGTGACCCGTGGTTTTGTTGATTTTGCCTGGAATAAGTCTATCTTCTTCTACCAATAAAACATTAATCCGTCCTGCAATAGCCGCTTTAGCAACTTGCTCTAAATCATCACTTCCTTCTCCCTTAGAATGAGCATATTTGAATGTCTCAGTGAGGGTTTCAATTCGTCTAAGATACTGAGGTTCCAATAGCTTCCACGAAAGAATATGTAGTTCTTTTTGTGGTAAAAAATCAGGATTGTAATTAATACATTCCTTTAAAAGGAAGGGATTTTGGCTAATTTGATGAAAAAGATGTTGATGTTCAGGGAGAGACGCCAATATCAGTGGTAACCCAGATGGTTTCGAATAATATTTTGTTATGGCGCGATCAACAGCCATAAAAAACTTTCGCGCATCTATATCTAGCTCTTCCTTCTTACCTCCATGACCATGTCGCATGGGTGTACTGGATCCTCCTACACCACCATAGGACGCAACAGTTTGATGTGGCTCGGTCAACTCTTCGCCAAGTGCTTGTGTCATGGTCAATGGTACTTCTGAGACAAGTTCAATTTCATCCAGCATATGATGATTGCCTTCAAATAGCATAATTTTATTGAGACTTAACCCTAAGACCTGATACCGATTAACCGTTTGTAGATAACGTCGTAAGGGTTTAGTATGAAAAGTATCAGCGACCACGACAAGATTTCTTACCGTTTGCTTAAGCTTCATTATTTGGAAACATTCAGAGTTTGCTAGAATAGCTAATCCATCCAAAGCATGCTCCCAAAATTCCTTATTATTTGCCAATGAATGGAAGGGTTCTAGAAAATCATTCGTTTTGCTTGAAGGGTATTTTAACTGCAATGATGCTTCTATTTCCTTGATAAGGTTTCGAAATCGAATTGGATCCTGTTCATTGTCAGGGTGTTGACGGTGTGTAGCCTGGTATAAAGAAATGCAGGGTGCTTTCTCAGCAGTTAAAAGATCAGTTAATAATTCATGAGTAGGTGATAATGTCGTGTTTCGCACAATTGACATAATTTATTACAGCTCAATACAATACATATGATTCTTACAACATAGCAGCTTCAGATTATTTTTTCAAAATATAAGATTAAAGGTCAGTAAGCCAAATTAAGAACCAAGCATTATTACGTTAAGCACACATAGTATATACCGATCGCACTTGAAGGTTCGAACGGTATAATCTTGATTGAATGCTGCGCACGAATTCATTCGCGCTTGCAATCAGGGGGAAAATCGCCTTTTTCCCCCTGATAACCCCCATCGCGTAAGACTGCACTTCTTCTATGCTTCGCATCTTGAAGTGTAATGCGTATACAAGCTGCCAGTGCTCAGTGGCAAAAATGCTAATCAAAATTTCAAATATTGCTTTAAACGCGGGTGATATCTTCTCTTCAGAGAGAATGTTTTTTGCTTGAACAAGCATTGCATCAATATCTTTGTTATCAACTTTCAAGTCAATGTAACCCTTAAAATAATTGACAATAGGATAACATGACTTTTTAAGATGCATTTTTCATTTGCCAGTAGCTAATGGTTCAATTATTTTTTTTGGGGTTCAGCCCTCTGGGATTAAATGATTTTAACCTCTTACGCTATCCTTGGTGCGGTTTTAAATACGGATAAAATAAGCCATTAGGAATAGTTAGAATTGACCCCCGGCAGAGGGGAATGCATTAGACCTTTTTACGTAGGAATATGCGCTAAAAGCAGTCATGATTGCGGCTGCGACATAAATGATCGGAAATAATCCCCCATGCCATTTTAGCAATCTTTCCGGTTAAGGCTAATATGCCTGCACCAATGATGACGCCGGTACCGGCACCCACCAGTGTCAGGCTATTTTCGTTATATTGTTTAACTTTACTCGTGTGAGAGTGATTTTTCATGTTAATTTCTATACATAATCAAGGTGTTTAATAGTCCAACAGGAAAAACGAAAACGTAAAGAGATTATTTTTTACTACCATATTCAATTCCAGCGCAACATTTAGCAGCGACAACTGCATGTTCTTTTGCACAGCAAGCATGTCCTTGAGCTTTTAAGGCCTCAATAGATGCCTTTTCATGGTCTCCAGCTTCTTGAAATTTTGCTGCTTCATGGTGGCACTTGGCTGCGTTTTCATGGTGTTGAGCAGCTTTTGAGTGACATTGAGCAATTTTTTGTTTATCTATTGAAGTATCCATATTATTCTCCATAAACTGTTTTTTATTTATCCGAGTCTATTAACCTATAGCATAACCAACAATATTCGATGAAGATTATATCCTGTATAGGAATACTATAACTGTATAAATATTAGTGCATTTTGATTATTGATAGATGAGGATTTACACAATAAAGATTAAATTAATATAAACTTGTTAATAGTAGTTAAATACTACCCAGTGTTCATGCCAACATTGTTGTTTTATTGATTGTGGTCATTTCTAGGAAATCCATATTTTTGTATCTTAAGTGCTGGCTACAGTAACATTCTAAAACACAAATTATCCAGAATCTGACAGTTCAGAACTTACTTCTCAAGGGAGCAGCAGCATGCACGATCACGATCACGATCACGATCACTGTCATAAGACTGCTCACACGACAGATATAAAAACGCAAATGAGTGCAAATATAATGTATACCTGTCCTATGCATTCACAGATAAGACAAATGGGGCCAGGATCTTGTAGTATTTGTGGTATGGCACTAGAACCTGAAAATATAACGGTAACTCCAGAAGATGATAAAGAGTTGACTGATATGACTCGTAGGTTCTGGGTTGCCGTTTGTTTATCTCTCCCCTTATTAATCCTAAATATGGGAGAACATATAGTTGATGTTGAATGGTTTCATAAATTATTAATCAATCCTCTTTTTAATTGGTTTCAATTTTTACTTGCGACCCCCGTGGTTTTTTGGTGCGGATGGACATTTTTTGTGCGTGGGGCACAATCACTTCGCAACCATCATTTGAATATGTTTACTTTAATAGCACTAGGTGTTGGTGTTGCTTATGGTTTTAGTGTCGTAATTACTCTGATCCCGCAAGTATTAGCTCAATGGTTTGGTACCGATAAGGCACTTGAGGTTTATTATGAACCCGCTGCAGTTATCACTGCGCTAGTATTACTGGGGCAAGTAATGGAGCTAAAAGCTCGTTCAAAAACAAGTCAGGCTATTCGTCAACTGTTGGCATTAGCACCTGATACAGCTACTATTATTCGCTCAAATGGGCTTGAAGAAGAGATCGCTGTTACTGATATTCAAGTAGGTGATGTATTACGCGTGCGTCCTGGTAGTAAAGTTCCCATTGATGGTGAGGTGTTTGAGGGGAGTAGCAGTATCGATCAATCCATGATTACGGGTGAATCTTTACCCGTTGAGAAGCATTCAGGCGACTCAGTCATTGGTGGTACGATTAATGCTACCGGTAGTTTTACTATGCGGGCGATAAGTATTGGTAATAATACGATGCTTTCTAAAATTGTGGATATGGTGGCTAAAGCTCAGCGATCTCGCGCTCCAATTCAGCGATTAGCCGATGTGGTTTCTGGTTACTTTGTACCCATCGTTATTGTTGTGGCAATTATTACGGCAATATGTTGGTTTATTTGGGGGCCAGAGCCTAAAATTGGCTATGCCTTACTTACCAGTGTTGCTGTATTAATTATTGCATGTCCTTGTGCGCTTGGATTAGCAACTCCCATGTCAATTATGGTGGGGACGGGTCGCGGCGCTATTGAAGGTGTTCTTATTAAGAATGCAGAGTCGCTAGAAATGTTAGAAAAGATAGACACGCTCATCGTCGATAAAACGGGCACATTAACAGAGGGTAAACCGCGTTTAATGGAAGTGATTTCAGTTGGTGAACTCGAAAGAAAGGATCTGCTTATGTTAGCTGCAAGTCTTGAACGCAGCAGTGAACACCCTTTAGCTGAAGCGATTGTTAAAGGGGCGCAAAAAGAAGAGATTTCATTATTAGCCTGCACAGACTTCTCATCTATTACGGGTAAGGGCATAAAGGGCATTGTAGACAAGCATCATGTTGTCCTTGGAAATGCACAAATGATGAAATCTTTATCACTTGATGTAGCTTCAATAGAAGAAAAAGCGAATCAGTTTCGACAATTAGGACACACTGTGATGTTTGTATCTGTCGACAACATATTAGGTGGCATTGTTACGGTAGCGGACGCCATTAAAGAAACAACAAAAGAGTCGATTATTGAGCTTCAAAAAGAAGGAATTAAAATTATCATGCTAACGGGTGATAATGAAATCACGGCGCAGGCGGTAGCTCAATTGCTAGGGATTACAGACGTACAAGCAGAAGTGCTCCCTGAACTTAAACATGCCTTTATTAAAAATTTACAAAAACAAGGGCATAAAGTTGCTATGGCGGGCGATGGTGTTAATGATGCGCCGGCACTGACGCAAGCAAATGTAGGAATTGCCATGGGAACGGGTGCCGATATTGCGATAGAAAGTGCGGGTATCACTTTGATGTCAGGAGATTTAAAAGGGATAGTAAAAGCAAGACGTTTAAGCAGTGCTACCATGACAAATATTCGACAAAATCTCTTTCTAGCTTTTGTTTATAATGTCTTGGCAATTCCTATTGCTGCCGGCGTATTGTACCCAGCTTTCGGCTGGTTCTTAAATCCCATGATCGCCAGTGGTGCAATGGCATTAAGTTCTGTCTCAGTTATTCTAAACTCACTTAGACTTTCAAAAATAAAGCTTAGTTAAGGTATTCAGCATTGATCACAATACCAAGCAAGATAGATAGAACCAGTTGTTACTAACATGGGAGAAAAATTAATGAATAATAAATATGGCTTTGGTAAAACGGAACGCGCCAGGGGAAATGAGACATGGGAACATTATCGAATCGCATAGTATATTTACTGGTACACCCATGTTTTTATTTAACTCAGTGATATATTTCATGATCTCACCTCGTTGCTCTCGTGTGGGAGGATGTGTATCCCAAGCAGTTCGGAGACTTTTTTTGAAGGTCTAAAATTACATTCACTTGAGACAATTTCTTTTTTAAGTTGCTTATTTTTATGTGTTAATTGATCTAATGCCGATTAACTGATAGTGGGTTTAGATTTTTTTCTATTGCCAGTTAATTTTCCTTCGGCCAGCGCTTTTTTCCAATCTGAGGGCGGATTTGCGGCATTCAGATCGAATTCTGGCTGTGCCTAGTATTTAACTTCCTTAACGCCCTCCAAGAGTTTCATATTATCCTATTTTTGTCTCATTGCCCCTGGCACAGAGGGGTGAACACTCCATTTAGCGCCGAAACAAGAACGCGACTAGCCAAAAAATTAGGTGTGCCTGAACTTAAAATCCCTGCAGTTCAATCAGCTCTTTGCGTTATTCGAAGAAAAGGTCTAATAGGTCGGTTCTCAGAAGAAAGGCGTTATTACATAGATGATCCAAACTTCAAAAATTGGCTATTGTCTGATGACTCATTAACAAAAGAAATCAATTTGAGCGACATGAGGAATGTAGTTACACTAGAAATCTATCAACAAAAAGTTACACTAAATGAAACCTATTGTGGATTACCTAAGAACTCTACGCTATTATGTATACATTAAGTTACACATAATGTAACTAGATGTAGAGATAGACCATGCAACCAAGCCGAATATTAGTTAAATCTCTATCTAAGTTAGCCAACCATCAACATTATCTCTTTTCTTTTAATGATTTGAGATCATTATTACCCTTGCTCACTGAAGCGGCTTTTAAAACGTTATTAAGCAGGGCAGTGAAGCAAGGGCATTTAGAGAGGGCATGTCGAGGATTATATATCTATCCACCTGCAAACCCTCATGATGGTCTTATCTTGTTTCGTGCGGCTGCTCACCTCAGAGCCGATGAATTTAATTATATTAGTTTAGAGACGGTTCTTAGTGACATAGGGGCTATCTCCCAAATTCCCATCAACAGGGTTTTTATTATGTCTTCGGGTCGTAGTAATATTATAAACTGTGGAAATTGGGGATCAATCGAATTTATTCATATAAACAGGAAGCCAACCGATTTGCAAAGTTATTTAATCTATGACTCACGTTGTGGCTTATGGCGTGCAAATGTTCCTTTGGCATTAAAAGATATGCGAGCGACTCGCCGTTCCTTAGATTTAATTGATTGGAGTGTGATCAATGAATATGTTTGATCGTTTAGTTGATGAAGCCTTAAAAAATGCAAAAGAATTATCACCATTGCGAGTTGTCGTTGAAAAAGAACTGCTTCATCATGATATTTTACGAACACTAAGCAAAGAAGGACTGCTAAGTGGATTAACATTTATGGGAGGAACCTGCTTACGGTTATGTTACGGTTCTAATCGATTGAGCGAAGATTTAGATTTTACGGGAGGAAAGGAATTTAACAAAGAATTATTATCTAATATGTCTCAAGTACTTATTGATAGTTTAAAAGCAAAATATGAGCTATTTATTGAAATTAGTGAACCAAAACACGAATCAGGAAACGTTGATACCTGGGTTATAAAAGTTCAAACGCGTCCTGAACGAAAAGAAATGCCTACGCAAAGAATTAATATTGAGATATGTGCTATCCCTAGCTATCAGCCAAAGCCAATGCTTCTTTTGAATCCTTACGGAGTAGACTTGGGTACAGGTGGGTTAATATTACAAGCTGAAAGTAGGGAAGAAATATTAGCTGATAAAATCATTGCATTTGCATTAAGAAAGAATCGAATCAAATATAGAGATTTATGGGACATTGTGTGGCTATATCAAAGTAATGTAAAATTGTCTTTCGATTTGGTTCAAAAAAAAATTGAAGATCATAAACAATCAAATAAGGTATTTATCAATTTATTAAACAAAAGAAAAGACGCACTAATGAAACCTGGTGCAAGTGGCAAGAAGGAATTTATTGCAGAAACGCAACGATTTCTAGCAGCAAATGTTGTAAAAAACACCATCCAACAAGATAACTACTGGTTATTTTTGGTTAATTTGACATCAGATTTTAGTGAACAAATCACTGAGAAAATCAGCCCCTAAATTTGTAGTGCAGCCATTTAGACCGGTCTACCTAGTTGTTAATTAACGATTAGTAAAAAAAATGTAACTATTCAGGTGGGTCGATGTATTAATTCTGTCGTTGCGAGCTTTTAGCGAAGCAATCCATCTGAAAAATTATGTCAAAAAGCACTTGACATGAAATAGCCATAAAAAAAGAGCATCCGCATTTTATTCCTAAAGCTTATTTTATCTGTATTTAAAACCGCGCTAAGGATAGCGTAAGAGCTTGAAATCATTTAATCCCAGAGGGCTGAACCCCAAAAAAAGTAATTGAACCATTCCCTTGTGGCAAACGAAAAATGCATTTTAAATAGTCATGTTATCCTATTATCAATTATTTTAAGGGTTACCTTGACTTGAAAGTTGATAACAAAGATATTGCTGCAATTCGAGAAAGTGGCGAAACAAGCGCTTATTGCTTCAGA
>Ga0105045_10002680_pt1 | contig 15099 bp, 16 predicted proteins | sample MAT02_FD_78089 | JGI IMG/M metagenome (GOLD analysis project Ga0105045, IMG submission 78089) | Freshwater microbial communities from Lake Fryxell liftoff mats and glacier meltwater in Antarctica - MAT-02 (megahit assembly) | ecosystem: Environmental > Aquatic > Freshwater > Ice > Liftoff...
GCATCGATGTACGTCCTGTCGACGAACGCCTCGGGAGAGCCGCAGGGGCCCTGCTCGGCGCCGCTGGCACGGCCGACGTCATCGACGCCGCGGTCGTGCTCCTGGCCAACGACGGCGACGACATCATCACGTCGGATGCCGACGACATGGCGCGGCTCGCCAGCGCGCTGGATCTCCACATCGAACTTCTGCGTCCCTGATCACCGAGTCCGGGGGTTGGGCAACGAGGTGAACGTTGCCGGCCACGCCACGAGCGCTCGGCTGGCAGGTGGGCCGGGGTGGGGCAGGGCAGGTCAGCGTTGATCGCGGTCGAGCCACTTGGGGGCGTCGACGGGCTCCCATGCGGCGAGGCCGGCGAGCACGCCCTCGGGGGTGGTGGCCGAGATGATCATCTCGCGATGGCCACTTCGGAGGAAGCCGGCCTCGACCGTGGCGTCGAGGAACCCGAGCAGCGGCGTGTAGAACCCGGCCACGTCGAAGAACCCGATCGGCTTGGCGTGGATGCCGAGTTGGGTCCAGGTGATGGCCTCGAACACCTCCTCGAGGGTTCCGACGCCACCGGGAAGAGCGATGAACGCGTCGGACCGGTCGGCCATGGCCAGCTTGCGCTCGTGCATGGTGTCGACGACCAGCAATTCGCTGAGCCCGCGGTGGCCGACTTCCTTGTCCCACAGGTCCTGGGGGATCACGCCGGTGACGTGGCCACCTGCTCCGAGCACGGCATCGGCCACGATGCCCATGAGCCCGACGGCGCCACCGCCATAGACCAGGCCGATGCGGCGCTTGGCGAGCAGGGTGCCCAGGGCGGCGGCGGCCTGGGCATAGGCCGCGTCGTTACCCGGGTTGGATCCGCAGAACACGGCCACCCGCCGCAGGGCGACGGTCACGACGTGCGGCCCGAGACCGACGAGCCGAGGGTCGATGCCTTCAGCGCGGCGTAGCCCGGCTTGATCTGCTCGTTGATGATGCGCAGGCGCTTGTCGAAGGGCCAGAAGCTGCTCTTCATGGCATTGATGGTGAGCCACTCGAAATCGTCCCAGCCCCACCCGAACGCCTCGTGGAGTTGCGAGAACTCGTTGCTCATCGACGTATCGCTCATGAGCCGGTTGTCGGTGTTCACGGTGACCCGGAAGCGCAGTCGCTTGAGGAGGCCGATCGGATGCTCGGCGATGGTGTCGCACACGCCCGTGTGAAGGTTGGAAGTAGGGCACATCTCGAGCGGGACCCGGGTGTCGCGAACGAAGGCTGCGAGGCGGCCGAGCGAAACCTGACCGTCGGGCTCGACCGTGATGTCGTCGATGATGCGGACCCCGTGGCCGAGGCGTTCGGCGCCGCAGATCTGCAGCGCCTCCCAGATGGACGGAAGCCCGAACGCCTCGCCCGCGTGGATGGTGATGTGCGAGTTGGCCTGGGCGACGATCCGGAACGCATCGAGGTGACGACTCGGCGGGTTGCCCGACTCGCTACCAGCGATATCGAAACCGACGACGCCCTGGTCGCGGTGGCGCAGGGCGACCTCGGCGATCTCGGTTGAGCGGGCGGCTTGGCGCATGGCGGTGACCAGGAGCCCGACTTCGATGGGGCGACCGGCCTTGCCCCTATCGAAGCCTGCGAGCATGGCCTCGACCGCTTCGTCGGGGCTGAGGCCACCGTCGATGCACAGCTCGGGCGCCATGCGAACCTCGGCGTAGACGACACCATCGGCCGCTAGGTCCTCGACGCACTCGGCCGCAACCCGCTCGATGTGCTCCCGGGTCTGCATCACGGCGATGGTGTGCTCGAAGGGCTGCAGGTAGAGGTCGAGGTCGCGCCGGTTGGCGCCTTCGGTGAACCACGCTTGGAGTTCGTCGGGATCGGTGGTGGGCAGCTCGTGGCCCACCTCGGCCGCGAGCTCGATGACCGTCGCCGGCCGGACGCCGCCATCGAGGTGGTCGTGCAGGAGCACCTTTGGGGCCCGCCGGATGGAATCGAGGTCGATGTGCTCTGCCATGGAGCGAGGGTACCGGTGAGCCATCCCGCGCGAGGCGGGGAATCGGCAACGACGCGGTGAACGTCAGCGGAACGTGGGGCCGGCCCACACCAGCTTCATGAGCCGGCGCGCTTCGCCCGGCCGCCTTGGGTCGGGGAGGTCGATCCCGGTATCGGCGAAGCCGGCAGCCCGAAAGGCGCGCATGGCGCGCTCGTTGCGGGAGTTGGGGTCGATCCAAACCTCGGTGCTGTCGGGGGCCCGCGTCCGAACGACGTGGTGCACGAACTCGAGCAGCACCCGTCGGCCGAGGCCGCACCCGATGAGTGATGGGTCGCCGATGGCCATGTCGATGCCCACGACGCCGGCCGGAATCGTCACGTCGGGGTACCAGTCGGGCTCGTCTCCTAATCGGTGCCACTGGAGGAACCCGACGGGACGGCCATCGGCCTCGACGATCCAGTGCGCCCCCTGGAGATCGCCGTCGAGGCGCTCGCTGAACCCCGCTTCGACGTGGTCGATGGTCTCGGTGGCACTGCCCCACCACTCGGCGACGTGGGGTGCCTCCAACCAGGCGCGGAGATGGGGCAGGTCCTCGTGTGCCATTGGCCGGAAGGCCAGCTGGTCGTCGTCGCGCTCGGGCGTCATGGGGGGTGTCCTTGCTCTGCCCGTGCGGCGATCAGGCCGCGTCGAACCCCCGGAACGGAAGGTCCGGGGTTCGTTGCAACCAGTTCTCGTCGGGGTAGGCAGCGTGTCCGTCGATGACGTGCACCGTATAGGCGTGGCGACTGCGCGCACTGTGATTGACGTCGCTCCAGTGCGGCAGCAGTCCGTGGAGGAGCACCAACGTGCCCGCGGTTGCTTCGATGGGCACGAGCTGATCGCCGGTCGGATCGGGCAACGGTGCGGGGTCGAGCTCCTCGAAGCGGGTGCCGCCCTCGGGGTCTCGGATGAAGCGCTTGCGCAGCGGTGTGTGGTGGCCGCCCGGCTGGGCCCACAGGCAGCCGTTCTCGAGGGTGGCGTCCTCGAGTGCGACCCAGAAGCCCACCACGGACATGGGGTCGGTGTAGAGGAACGTGGAGTCTTGGTGGCAGGTCACCTCGCCGCCGATGTGAGGCTGTTTGAAGATGTACATCGATTGCAACAGCAGCCCGTCCCCGAGCCCGATGGAAGCGGCTGCGTCGGCAATGGCGGGCTGGCGGCTGAACGCGTCGAACACGGGATCGAGGTCGTGCATGGCGTGGCCGATCTTGTTGATCGACAAGGCGGTCTCTTGCACCAGGCTGCCCTCGGCGTCGAAGGCACCCTCCTCGAAGAAGCAGCGGATGGCATCGCCGGACTCGAGGAAGTACTCGTCGGAGGTTCGGGTCTGTTCGTGGGTCGAGAAGATCGACACCGTGGTGGGGTCGAACGCCTCCACGATTTCATTGGCCCGATTGCCCAGCTCGCGGCAGCGGGCCACGTCGACCGCACCGGGGATGGCCAGGAAGCCGTCGCGCTCCCAGGCGCCGACTTGCGTCTGGTCGAGGCTCACGTCGGTGACCGGACCCAGCCATCTGCAGTGGCGACGGCGACGTCGATGGCGCGCTCGATAGCCGCATCTTTCTGCGCGAGATCGGGGCGCTCGGCCTCGGTGCGCTGGGCGATGATCGCGCAGACGCAGCCCGCCGAGAAGCCGTAGACGCTGCCCATCTTGAACAACGTGCCGGCCTCCATCTCGATGCTGAGGATCCGCAGTGCCGCGTACTCGTCGACCATGCCGTGCAGCCGGCGCAACAGGTGCGGGTTGGCCGACGACGCGGATCGTTCTTGGCCTTCGAAGAACGTGTCGGCCGATGCCATGGTGCCCACGTGGTGGCTGATTCCGAGCCCCTTCGCAGTGTTGGCCAACGCAACCGTGAGGAACGGATCGGCTGCCGCCGGGTACTCCGCTGGCGCGATGTCGAGCGCAGCACCCTGGTTGGTGAGGGCACCCGACGCGATGACCACCGACCCCACGCGAACGTGGTCCTGGATGGACCCACTGGTTCCGATGCGAATCACCGTGGTGATGCCCGTCTGCACCAGTTCATTGACCACGATGCTCATCGACGGCGCCCCCATGCCGCTGGTGGCGCACACGACGGGCGCTCCCGAGGGGAGTTCGGCGATGAATCCGTCGAGACCTCGGTTGCGCGACAACGCTCGACCAGCGGCGAGCTTCTGGGTGGCGATCAGCTCGGATCGGTCCGGGTCGCCCGAGAGCAAGGCAATGGTGGTGCCTTCGGGAAGGTCGGAACGCCCGAACCCGATGTGGTACTGCCGGTCCTCGGTCATGGTGCCTCGTTGCGCGCGGAGGGTGGGAGGTCGGCCGGCCCGAACGCATGGGGGAGCAGATCGTCGAGGGTGACGACCCGGTCGCCGGTGTCGACCAACAGCCCCGGGCCACCGAACTCGAAGAGGATCTGGCGACACCGTCCACATGGCGCCAGGTAGGAGCCGTCGGTGCCCACCACTGCGAGGGCCACGAGCCGCCCACCCCCAGTGGCGGCCAACGCTTGGGCCACGCCGCATTCGGCGCACAGCGACAGGCCGTACGAGGCGTTCTCTACATTGCACCCGGTGACGATCCGGCCGTCGTCGACCAACGCGGCGGCGCCGACGCGTACCCCCGAGTACGGCGCATAGGCCACGTCGAGCATGGCTTGCGCGCACGAACGCAGCTCCGCCCAGTCCGGGGAGGTCACCGTCCGCCCCGTCGCCATACCTTGCCGTCGGCTGCGGGCATTCGCAGCCGTTGGCTGGCGAACACCAGCACGAGCAGGGTGGTGAAGTGCGGGAAGTAGGGGATGAGCTCTCGGGGGAGTTCATCGGTGCTGGCGTACCAGTACCAGCAGCCCAGGGCGGTGGCCAGCAGCAGCCCAGTGGGCACCCAGCGGCGCTTGACGGCGGTGTAGACGGCCGTGATCACGAAGACGAGGGCGGCAACGATGAGCAGCGCGTGGGCGGTCTCGTCGATCTGGGACTGCATCGAGTCCATGAACCCGAAGAGTCCGGCGCCGACCACCAGACCGCCGGGTCGCCAGTTGCCGAAGATCATGGCGGCCAAGCCGATGAAGCCACGCCCGTTGGTCTGGCCGCTCTGGAACTTCTGGGCGAACAGGTACACCAGCGACACACCGCCGAGCCCGGCGAGCGCCCCCGACACGGTGACGGCGAGGAACTTCATGGCGTAGACGTTGACGCCCAGCGAGTCGGCGGCGTCGGGGTCCTCGCCGACCGAACGCAGGCGCAGGCCCAGGGGGGTCTTCCACAGCACGAAGTAGGTGAGGGGGAAGAGCGCGCCGGCCAGCAGGATCAGCACCGAGATGTTGGTGGTGGCGGCCAGGAAGAAATCGGCCAGGTCCGAGAGTAAGAAGCGGCCTTGTCCCGCGAGATCGCGTAACGGGTCCTTGATGAACGGGATCAGGTCGACGCGGGGGAGGCTTTCGGGGATGGCGGGAGACTCCTTCGCCGAGGCGCCGTCCCAGTTGACCGAGGTGAGGAACTCGGTGGCCCCCACCCCCAAAAGGTTGATGGCCACGCCCGAGATGATGTGGTCGACGCCGAAGCCGACGGTGGCGATGGCGTGGATCAGCCCACCCACGGCGCCACCCGCCACCCCCAGGGCGACGCCCCACCACGGGCCGTAGGCGATGCCGCCAAAGGCACCGAACCAGGTGCCGAGGATCATCATCCCCTCGAGGCCGATGTTCACGACGCCGGCGCGCTCGGCCCACAGGCCACCGAGGCCGGCCATGGCGATGGGGATGGACAACTCGATGGCCGAGCGCATGGTGTTCTCGGCGGTGAGCTGCTGGGCGCCCGTGAGGACGCGGGCGAGCGCCAACACGGACATGCCCCCGGCGAGGTAGAGCGGGAACCGGGCCCAGCGAGGGATCCGAGCGAGCAGCGCAAGGGGCGCCTTCATGCCGGCACCACCTTGGGGCTGGTGCCGTCGATGGGCGGCGGCTCGCCCCCCTCAGTGGTGTCTCGCCGGAGCCCGCTGGCTTCTTGTCGGCTGCCGACGCGGCGCACGACCTCGTACGCGATCACCACCGAGAGCACGGTGATGCCCTGCATGATCGCGGTGATCTGCTTGGGGAGCGCGGCGTTGGAGAGCGGTGTCTGCACCGCATCCATGAACGCCCACAGGAGGGCAGCGAAGGCGATGCCCACAGGGTGGTTGCGGCCGAGCAGGGCGATGGCGATGCCCGTGAACCCCAAGCCGCTCACCACCGACACATCGGTGTATCGGCCGGCCTGGCCCATGATGTTGCTGAGCCCGATCAGCCCGGCGAACCCGCCCGACAGCAACATCGCCGTGACGATCATCCGCTTGGCGTTGACGCCACTGGCCCCCGCGGCTTCGGGGTTGGACCCGGTGGCCCGAAGGTCGTAGCCAAAGCGGGTCCGCCAGATGAGTATGTGGTAGATCACGCCCACCACCGCCGCCACCAGGATGTACGACTGCACGCGGTTGGCGTCGGGGATGTTGAGCCCGATCGAGTTGAGCAGGCCGTTGAGGGTAGGGAGCCGGGCGCTCGGGTCGGTGGAAGGGGTGCCCACCACCGGGCTCACGCTGGCCGGGGCTCGGAGCCATCGACCGAGCAGAAACGACCCCACGCCGAGGGCGATGGCGTTCAACATGATGGACGAGATGACCTCGCTGACGCCCCGGGTGGCCTTCAAGATGGCGGGGATCGATGCCCACGCAGCGCCGACCACCATGGCCACCAGCAAGGTGAACACCACGTGGATCGGGGCGGGCAGGCTGACCGCCCCCGCGGCCGCCGCCGCGAACAGGGCGGCCAGCTTGTACTGGCCTTCGACGCCGATGTTGAAGAGGTTCATCTTGAAGCCGACCGCAACGGCCACCCCCGAGATGTAGTACGGCGCCGCCCGGTTCACGGTCTCGATCAGGTACACCTTGGAGAAGCCCTCGGTGACGATGACGTTGAAGACCTCGGCGGCGCTGTACTCGGTGATGCTCAACATGAGCGCCGAGACCAACAGGGCGAAGCCGATGGCAAGGCCAGGCGCGGCGAACTGGAGGATGAGGCGCTTCACGAGTCACTCCCCTCACCGGCACCGGTCATGTGCGAGCCCAGCTCCTCGGGCGTGGCGTGGGCCGGATCGAGTTGGGCGACGATGCGGCCCTCGTAGATCACCAGCAGCGTGTCCGAGAGCCCGATCAGCTCTTCGAGGTCGGCGGAGATCAACAAGGTGGCGAGACCGTTCGAGCGGGCGTCTCTGAGCTGGTCCCAGATGAAGGCCTGCGCGCCAACGTCGACGCCGCGGGTGGGGTGGGCGGCGATCATCACGCTCGGCTCGGCCAGGAGCTCGCGCCCGATGATGAACTTCTGCTGGTTGCCACCGGAGAGGGCTTCGGCGCTGACGTCGATGGTGGGCGTGCGCACGTCGAATCGCTCGACGATCTCGGTAGTACGAGCGCGGGCGCCTTCGCGGTCGATCCACGGGCCATTGGCGTTGGGTGCCTGGCTCTGGTGGCCGAGGATCTGGTTCTCCCAGAGCGGTGCATCGAGGAGGAGGCCATGGCGTTGACGGTCTTGGGGGACGGCCCCGATGCCATTCTCGCGTCGCCGACGCGTGGACCAGTGGGTGATGTCTTCCCCTGCGAGTTCGATGCGACCATCGGTGACGGGGACCATGCCCATGATGGCGCCGATCAGCTCGGTCTGGCCGTTGCCTTCGACGCCGGCGATACCGACGATCTCGCCCTTTCGGATCTCGAGCGAGATGTTGTCGAGCGCAGGTCGGAGTCCGGGCCGCAAGATCGTGAGGCCCTCGACGCGCAGCTCAACCGTGTCGGTCACAGTCGACTCGCGGGTCTCGGGCGTGGGGAGCTCGCTGCCGACCATGATCTCGGCGAGTTGGCGGGCTGTGACCTCGTGCGGCTGGCGCGTGGCCACCGTGGTGCCGGCACGGATGACCGTGATGTCGTCGGCCACCGAAAGGACCTCATCGAGCTTGTGCGAGATGAACAAGATGGTGATGCCCTCGCTCTTGAGCTCAGCCAGGTTGGCGAACAGTTCCTCGACCTCTTGGGGCACGAGCACCGCCGTGGGTTCATCGAGGATGAGCGTGGTGGCGCCTCGGTAGAGCACCTTCAAGATCTCGACCCGCTGGCGCTCGCCCACGCCCAGTTGCTCGACCAGTGCATCGGGGTCGACAGGGAGGCCGTAGCGGGCGCCGAGTTCGTTGATGCGCTCCCGGGCGGCTCGCTCGTCGACAAGGAACCGAAGGGGCCCGGCCCTCCGGGGCTCGTAGCCCAGGATCATGTTCTCGAGCACCGTGAGGTTGTCGGCGAGCATGAAGTGCTGGTGCACCATGCCGATGCCCGCCTCGATGGCGTCGGTCGGGCTCCGGAACGAGACTTCCTCGCCGCCGACCTTGATGGTTCCCTCATCGGGCTTTTGCATGCCGTAGAGGATCTTCATGAGCGTGCTCTTGCCGGCGCCGTTCTCGCCGACCACCGCGTGGATGGTGGCGGGACGGACCTGCAAGTTCACGTCTCGGTTGGCGACGACGCCGGGAAACCGCTTCACGATGCCGCGCAGTTCCACGGCAAAGTCGGCAGTGGGTGCGGTGGGAGCGTCGCTGGTGGGAGCAGTCACGGGTGAGCCTCCGGAAACGACGAGACCCGGGACCAGCGGTGCTGGTCCCGGGTCTCGGACGGGACTGCAGGGTCGATCAGGGCTCGGTGGGAACCGTGATGTCGCCATCGATGATCTGCTGCTTGAGATCGTCGATCTGTGCCGCGTCGACGATCTGCCCACCAGCGGTGGAGTAGTCGATGCCACCGTTCGAGAGATCGAAGACGGTCACGCCGGCTGCGAACTCGTCGGCGGCGAAGGCCTCGATGGTGCTGTAGACCGCAACGTCGACCCGCTTGAGCATCGACGATGCGATGCAGGCCTGCTGGTCCTCGTCGACCTGGAAGTACTGGTTGGAGTCGACACCGATGGCGAGGCGGTCGGCCTCGGCGGCGGCTTCGAACACGCCCGAACCAGAACCGCCAGCGGCGTGGTAGACGACGTCGGCGTCGGCGCTGTAGAGGCCGGCAGCGATGGTCTTGCCCTTGGTGGGATCGTTGAAGCCGCTGAAGTCGCCGTCAGGGGTGATGTACTTCACCTCGACGGTGGCCTCCGGATCGACCTCGGCAACGCCTGCTTCGTAGCCAGCCTGGAACTTCTGGATGAGGCTGGTCTCGACGCCGCCGATGAAGCCGACCGTGCCGGTCTTGGTGCTCTGGGCAGCGATGGCGCCGACCAGGAACGAACCTTGCTCTTCGGCGAACACCAGCGAGGCCACGTTGTCGGACTCGACGACCGCGTCGATGATGGCGAACTGCGTGTCGGGGAAGTCCGCGGCCACGAGGGGCAGCACCTCGGCGAAGTTGAAGCCCACGCCGATCACGAGACCCGCACCGTCTTCGGCGCTCTGGCGCAGCAGTGCTTCACGGTTGGACCCGTCGGCGTTGGGCTCGAGCTCGACGCCGTCGATGCCCATGTTCTCTTCGGCTGCAGTGAGGCCCTCGAACGCCGACTGGTTGAAGGACTTGTCGTCCTTGCCGCCAATGTCGAACACCAGGCCGACCTTCTTGCCCGATCCGTCGGGGGCATCCGCCCCGCCGAGGTCCGAAGGCTCGGCTTCTTGGCCAACCTCGCCCTGGCAGGTGGCGGCCGACTCGGTCTCGCCTCCGTTTCCGGTGCCTCCGCCTCCACCTCCGCCTCCATTGCCACCCTCGTCGTCGCTGCTGGCGCAGCTGGCGAGGATGAGCGCGAACGCAGCGAACATCAGCAGGAGCAATCGGCTCGAACGGCGTTGCTTCACGGGGGTACTCCCTTGTCCTGAACCCTGGCGACCCAGTTGCGCCGGGGTGGAACGTGAACCGTACAACCACTTGTGGTGTCGTGCGCCAGCTTCGGTGACCGTGGCGCGAACGGTGCCTTTCCAAGCGCTATTGCGTGGTCGCTTGGTGGACGCGATGAAAGAGCGGCCGGTACCGTGTTGCGGTGTCTGCCCAAGCTGTGTCGTCGGCCGAGCGGGTTGCTGGCGATGATCCGCTGCGCATGCGCCTCCTGGCCGCCGCCACCGAGGTCTTCGCCGAAAAGGGCTACGCCGGTGCCGGCGTCGCCGAGATCGCCCGCCGAGCGGGGGTCACTACTGGCGCCATCTACTCCCGGTACCAAGGGAAGGATGAGCTGCTGGCCGAGGCCATCGAGGCGGCGACGGGTTCGGAGTTCGACTCCTTGTTCTCCGACCATCGGTTCGAGGGCCGCATGGAAGACATCTTGCGGATCGCCGGGAGCCACCTCGTTCGGCGGAACCAATCGCCGAGTCCCGCGGAGCTCCACGCTCCGGGGATGCTGCTCGAGTCGTTCGCAGCAGCCCGCCACGACCCAGGGGTGCTGGCGATGCTCCAAGAGCGAATGGTCGACCGGCGCGATCGGCTGGCCGAGATCGTCGAGGGGGCCAAGGCGTCGGGCGGCATCGATCGTGAGGTGGACACGGATTCGATCGTCACGTTCTGCCACGCCGTGGGCCTCGGGTTCTTGTTGCTCGAGGTCGTGGAAGCGCCGCTGCCCGATGCCGCCTCGTGGGAGGAACTCATCGCTCGCCTGCTGGCCGCAGTCGGGGATCCGAGCGCCTTCGCCGCCTCCCGAACCGACCCGTCGCTGCCGCACACCTGAGCCGCGTCGCCAGCAGTGCCAGCCGTGTGAGATCGTGTTCCCATGGCATCGTCGGTGACTCCGAGCCGTCCGCCGTGGTGGCAGCGGCGGGGACCGTCTGGTCTCGTGTTCGCGCTCGTGCTCGTCTCCATGGTCATCGGCAGCATCACCATGTGGTCCAGCGTTGCCGAGGTGCTGCCGGGCATCGGCAAGGACCAGCAGGGCGACGACCCGTGGGAGGACCCGGTCGCCGTCGAAAAGGTCGGGGTCTTCCAGGTTGCGCGCATCCCTGACTGCGCGGCGGCGCCGGTGGAGCGCATCGAGCTCTGGGACGAAGACAGCAAGCCCTACTGGCAGGCCGTGGGGCCGCCGACTCCGATGTCGTCGTTCGTCATCGGTGTGGCGCCCGAGGGCTTCAGCGAACCCACCGCCTATACCGAACCCCCGGCTGGCGCCGTGTTGCGCCTCGTGGTGGTGCGCAGCGTGAAGGGCGTGGCGGGCACGCGGTATCAGATGGCCGACCTGCGTTCGGCGTACGTCATCGACGGCGAGCGCCGCTACGAGGTCGAGACCTTCCAGACCGCCAGCGTGTGCGGTGGAGACGAGGCTGACGGCACCGGCGGCGGCTCCACCACGACCACCAACACGTCGGTTCCCGAGGTCGGTGGCTGAGCCAGCGCCTGCTGTGCCCAGCGCAGTTCGCTACAGCTGGCCGCGTCCGCGTTCGGTGACCCCTTGGCGTCGCCGTTCTATCTCGGCGGGGTCGAGTCCCTTGCCTTGCCACGCCGCAGCCACGTCGGACTCCACCAACCATGCGTCACCCGAGCTCACCCGCGAGCCTTCGGCGTAGGTGGCGTAGATCTGGCGCACGGCGCGTTGGTCGCTCGATGCGATGTCGGCGGCGATGCCTCGGGTGAAGCCGAGCAGGTCCCCGTGGGCAACGACGTGGTTCACCAGGCCCCAGCGCAAGGCAGTATCGGCATCGCAGAAGTTGCCGGTGGCGCTCATCTCTCGTGCCCGCCGCAGGCCGATGGCCTGGGGCAGCAAGACGGTCAGCCCCCACCATGGTTGGATGCCCACGCGGGCGTGCGTGTCGGCGAACCGGGCCCGGTCCGAGGCGACCAGGAAGTCGCAGGCGAGCGCAAGCTCGAAACCTCCGGTGATTGCCGCGCCGTTGATGGCGCCGATGACAGGCTTGGGTCCGGGCGGCAGCGGGCCGCGCTGGGCCACCGGGGTATCGGCCTTCGGGTTCGACGAGGCCAACGTCGTGTCACCTCCGGCCAGCTCCTTGAGGTCCAGCCCGGCACAGAACGCAGGGTCGGTGCCGGTGAGGATCAAGACGTCGACGTTGTCGTCGTCTTGGGCGCTGCGCACGGCAGCACGCAGGGCCCGGAGCAGTGCGCCCGACAAGGCGTTACGTGCCTCGGGCCGGTTGAGGGTGATGGTGGCGATCCGCTGGGACACGTCGGTCAGCACGAGGTCGGTCATGAGGTCTCCTCGTCGGGTGGGCGGAACTCAAAGGTCAGGTCACCGAGGCGGACCAGCGTGGATGCAATCCACCCGCCCATTGAGCTGAAGTGCTCGTCGAGCTTGGACCCGTCGGCCAGGACCTCCTCGTCGAGGTCGTAGGTGCCTTCGTAGGAGACCTCGATGGCCCACTCCACGTCGTCGAGGTCGTCGCCGTGGATCATCTCGACTGTGGGGCCCGATCGCACGAGTCGCTCGGACCCGATGAGGCTCGACTCGGCGGGCAGGACGGCGAGCACTTTTCGCGGGTCGGGCTGCTCGGCCAAGCGTTGGATGCGCAGCACGATCTCGATCTCGATGCGCGGCGGCTCGTCGATGGCATCGCCGATGTACCAGGAGCGGTAGGCGGTCTGGGCCCAGGTGGGCCAGTCGAGCGAGAGGTCGGCGCGGGTGCGCGGCGGTGAGCCCTCGCCGGGGAGCGCGTAGGAGGTCTCCCACGTGAGGTCACCCAACAAGACGTCGGCCTGGAATCGCTCCTCGAAGGCCTGGCGCTCGAGCATCGCCCCCTCGACCGTGTCGCGCAGCGCGCCGATGGCGTCGGTGAACACGTGGTCGAGCATGGTCTCGGGACCCTACCGTTCGCCGTGGTGGTCCATGGCCGCAATGGCCACGGAGAGCCCGAGCTCTCGCTGGCGGAAGGTGGCGATGCGCCGACCGGGCTGCACCGCAGGCTTGATGGGGCCGAGTGCGACACCCAGCAGGCGGCGGGTCATATCGAGGTCGGCAACGTCGATGGCCAGCCCGAACCAGCCGGAGGGGGCCTCGGCGGCGGAAAGGGTGTTGCCGGTAGGGCCGCCGACCACCTCGAGCACCGTGGGGCCGAGGCGGAAGAACGCCTGGCGCATGGGCGAACCGGCACTCGTGGTTTCGCGGATGCGGCGCAGTTCGAGACCTGCGGTCGCAAGGGCATCGAGGGTCCGGTCCAGATCTGGGGTGGTAACCACGACGTGGTCGATCCCGATGGCGCCGTTGGCGTGATCGACGGCATCGCCGTCTGAGGGAGAAGGCGCGTTGGCCACCTGCGTGGGGAGACCGTCGAGGTAGTCCCCTTCGAGCGAGACCCCTGCGAGCGTCCACCCGACGATGCCCGTCGGAGCGTCGTCGTGGTCGGGTCGCCCGGTGAGGAGGAGGCGGACGGGTCCGAGTGCCACGCCGGACCCATCGACGGCAAAGCCAGCGGCGGCCCACGGCGCTGGGTCGTCGGCGATCTGGAGCTCCAAGAGCAGCGGGCCAACGGGAGCCGGGGCGGTGCCAGACGACATGAACGGGACCCTACGCCGACACATCGAGGGCGGGAGGGGTGGGTTCCAGCCAGTAGGTTGGCGCCGACTGGCCGTAGCGCAGCTTGGTAGCGCACCGCGTTTGGGACGCGGGGGCCGTGAGTTCAAATCTCACCGGCCAGACCACGGGTTGTCGACACAACCCGCGCAGCAGTACCGACAGAACCCGCTCGAACATGCGGGGGAGGTCATGAGGAAGGGCCGCCGGATGGTTCCGGCGGCCCTTCTTCGAGGTTTGGTTGGTGTGGCTGGTGCTCGAGGGCGCCGTCAGCCGCGTGCTCGGGTTGTTGGGGCGCGTGAGGTCAGGCTTCTTTGGACCGTGGTTGCGGTCACGGGCCTTCTGCGCGCGGCGGGTCGCCGGTGGCGGGGACCGGCGCTGCGGTTTCGGCGCTGGGCTTCTTGGGTTTGCGTGGGCTGTAGGTCAGCCGAACGTCGCCTTCGCTGTCGGCGGTTGCTTTGTGGGCGTAGGAGAGGATGAGGCGGATGTTCTCGGCGCAGTGCTGGAACGCGGTGATGAGGGCGTTGGCGGCTTGGCCGCGGATCCGCCGTCGTCGGGGGTCTTCGATGTTCTGGCGGGCGGCGTCCTTGGCGATGCCGTTGCCGCCCTCGTTGGTGCTTCGCAACGTCTGGTAGGCGACGCGCCATTCTTCGGTGCCGTGGCGCAACGGTTGCTCGAACCGGCCGCGGGCGTCGGGGGTGATGGTGATCGACTGTTGCCGGCACACCTTCGTCGGGTTCTGTTCGAGGAGGTGGGTGAGGTCGACGCGCCGGTTGGCCTGATGCTTCCGCTTGTTCGACGCGGGCTTCAGGTCGCAGCGGGCAGTCGGTGAGATCCCGGCGGCGGGGCACAGCATGCGGACGGTGCCGTCGGGTTCGGGCTTCGCCTTCGGGCGGAGCTCGAAGGGGCGCCGTTGCGTTGGCTGCCATCAAGGCGCGGTGCTGCCTGGAGCCAGCGGAGGTCAGATTTCAGACTGCTCCTGCGAGCTCGTCGAACGCGGCTGCGACGCTGAGTCCGGGGCGGGCGTCGATGCCGAGTTCGTAGTGGCCGCGTCGAAGGTTCTGCATGAAGGCGTGGCCTCTGATGATCACGCTGGCGGTCTGATCGGTCTGGAGGCCGCGCATCGGGCGGAGCCTGGCCTTGAGCCGACCGTGGTCGTTCTCGACGCGGTTGTTGGCGTACTGGGTGGTGTCATGATGCGCGGCGGGCACCAGTTCGCGGATCGTCTTGGCCAAGACCTGGGCCTTGTCGGTGGTCACCTCGACGGGAACTCCGTGGGCGGTGATCGCTGCGGTGAAGAACTTCGTGGCCGCGACGGTGTCGCGTTTCTTGGAGACGTACACGTCGATGACCTGCCCTTTCTGGTCCACGGCTCGGTACACGTAGCGCCATTGCCCGGCGACCTTCACGTAGGTTTCGTCGACGAACCACCGGCCGCCTACGGCGTGGCGACACGGCCGGGCTGCTTCGACGATCAACGGCGTGAACCGTTGCACCCATCGGTACAAGGTGACGTGGTCGACTTCGATGCCGCGTTCGGTGAGGAGTTCCTTGAGGTCGCGGTAGGAGAGGCCGTACCGGAGGTACCAGCGCACTGCGAGAAGGATCACCTCC
>Ga0105045_10002681_pt1 | contig 15098 bp, 12 predicted proteins | sample MAT02_FD_78089 | JGI IMG/M metagenome (GOLD analysis project Ga0105045, IMG submission 78089) | Freshwater microbial communities from Lake Fryxell liftoff mats and glacier meltwater in Antarctica - MAT-02 (megahit assembly) | ecosystem: Environmental > Aquatic > Freshwater > Ice > Liftoff...
AACAAAAACAATAGGGCTGGTTGTTTCAGATATCGGCAATATTTTTTATGCTGAATTGCTTAAAACAATACAAATGGAGCTTAACACTCGTGGTTATAGTATCTTTATTGTAAACACAAACGAAGATAAAGAGCGAGAGAAAATTTTGATGTTGGAATTAATTCAACGCTCCATTGATGGGATGATTATTGCGCCAGTTAATAGAATTGATGCTTTACTTCCCATTTTGCATAGTACGCATATTCCAGTTGTTTTTATGGAGCAGAAGGGCGATGATGGTGCTGATTTTGTAGGGGTTGATAATTTTTCGGAAGCACATGACCTAGTAAAAGTGTTTTCCATAAAACCAAAAAAACTAGCAATTGTTACACAAATGAATAGCACTCTTGAAAGTGTCGAAAGTCGTGTTCTTGGTGCGAAAAGATCCTGCGAATTTGAAAACATCGAATTTGTGATTGTTCATTTATCGAGTAATCAAGAAAATGCAAACAAAACGATTGGACAATTAAGGAAAGAAGGAGTTGATTCATTTCTAGCTTTGGATAATGTGGTAGCACTTAGAACTTTTGCGGCGATGCGCAATAATAAGATTAAAGTCCCGAAAGATGCGCGCATCATTTCATTTGGAGATAGAGAAGCTTTTGAATTTATTGTCCCTCCTATTACTGCTTTGCAAAAACCAATCCGAACAATGGCAACAATTTCTGTTGAACGTATGATGGAACGTTTAAAAGAAACTCAAACTCCAGGAAAGCATACTATTTTGCCTTGTATTTTGGAGTTGAGAGAATCTCATTAATTTAGCGTTTCGATTTACCAAAAAAGCTTATTCAAGAATTGTTTTTTCTGCAAGATTAAATAGATACATATTATCAATGTCCAAATGCTTTAAAACGTAATCATTCCATTTTTTTAGAGCAGCTTTGTCGTGTCCTCGTTCTATTTCTTTTAGAAAAACATTTTTTTTACGCTCAAAATTTTCAAGGTAAACGGGTAGATTCATACTTATTTGGTTCTTGTTTTTCCCAAGTCGAATCAATTCTTTGTGTATGCTTTGACGTTCAATTTCACAAAAATCGAAAAATAGATTTATAAAACAATCCGTAAGCGAATCCGCCGATAAATAATAGTAACTTTCGAAAGGGTCAAAAATTGTTTTGCTAAGAATGTGCAAAGAGTCTTCGTACTCATTGAAATCTACAAATAATTTAACTCCTAAATTGTATGCGAAAAATTTTAAGTTTGTTCGTGTTTTTTTAGGTGTAGACTCAATTGCTAAATCCCATAAAAGAACGCGATTTGTGGACGACCAATCAACAAATGAGCTTTGGAAATATTTTTTTTGATTATCATTTAGTTGCAGCTGAAAAAGAGCGTTGCTATTCAAAGTGTCTGCTTCTGCAAAAAAATTTTCGTTGGAATTATCCTCATCGTTTGTTCTAAATTCGTTATTGTTTTTCCAAAAGAAATCATTGTATGGAATAGCATCAATTTTCCGATAATCATTATTAGTGTATAATTTAAAATTGGGAATATAGAACGATTTGCCAAAATCATACGCATACAAAATAGCTTTAGTTTGGACGTTAAAGATTGCTTCATGATTCTGTTCCGTTAAGGTGTTTTCAGAAATATTGTTACGACTGAAATAGTCGATAGAAAAGGTAAAGTCAACTTGTTTGAAGGTAGGTTTTTTTTGAATCAGCTCGAAAGTTTTCGTGATTTCAAGATCAACGTTGGAAATTGAATCAGTTGGAAAGAGAGGTATAAACGGATGTTTACTACATTCGAAACATTTCATTGTTATTTTTTGAATTGCTAAAGTGGTTTTGTTTATCCAAATTGTGCCGCTAAATTCGTCTAGAAATTTCATTTTTGGCCGATATTCAATCACATAAATCGAATCCTTGTTTTCCAAATATTTTGCGTTCAACTCTAATATAAATCGCTGGCGCATGTCTTTTAAACCTAGATTGATTGGGCTTGATGGAAAGAACGTGTTATATTGCATTAATTCCATGAGTAAAATGCTGGCGGTTGTGCCTTGAGACATATACAAACCATTTTGGGATAGTTTTAAAGCTAATCGTCCTGTTTTTAGTTGCAGATCTAACAAATCATACTGAGAAACTTTGAGGTTATAAAAACTCTCAACCAATTCAATTTGATTGCTATCAATCGAGCTTTTTAATTCAAAATACGCTTTCCCAATTTTATATTGTTTCGTGGGTTTTTTTTTACATTTATCCAGAAGAACAAATAAGTATTCATTCGTGCTCCCGAGAACTATCATATCGGAAATAAGCTGTAGTTTTTCTTGTAATAAAATGGAGTAATACATTTTTCCAGTCTCAACAATCAGCACATAGCGGTTGTAACCAGTGTAGTTTACAGAAATGGAATCACCAACTTTTGCTGAAATTCTGAAGTAACCATCAATATTACAGATTTTACCTGCCTTTGTTCTCCTGTTTATTACTGTGGCATAAGGAATGTTTTCTTTTGTTTTTACGTCGAGTACTTTTCCTTCGATTTCAAATTCATTATTATGTTGACCAAAACTTAGGATGCTCAGAATTAGCATGATTAAGATCGTAAAGTATTTTATCATCTTCAAAAAAGTGTTTTAATCACTTCTGATTAAAATTAGGAAAAATTTATGGAAAAGTAGATTTTTTACGTTCGCTTGTCTTGTTGAGAGGACAATGATATTGGAGTGCAGATCTTACTTGCCTTTATTTTTCCTCAAGAACAATAACAAAACACTTGTTAACCCAAAGACCAACAATAGAATGTAACTAACATCATTAGCGAACTCAATATCTTGAAGGTCGGACGAATAGTCAGCTCCTTCATATTTTTGCGAAACTAGCGTATTGTATTTTAGAAATTTTAATGCAATGATGGTGATTAAATCTAAAAATATTAGGATGCCTAAAGTCAAGTAAATTAAAGGTTTCATTTTCATCAGAAATAATTTACACGACATTAAACACCTAAATTGGTAAATCATAGAGACTATCCATCATAAAATCAACGGTTAGATTTTGAGTGAAAAGGGACGTCCAAAAGAACAAACGATTGAAATATTATTGTAGTGATTCATTTATTTCTAAATGAATAAAAGTTTTTCATAAACTCCCTTTTGAAAAAAGGTTTTGTTTTGTTTCCTTTTCGAATCGCTTTATTCAACTTTCTCTTTTTTCCGCTCAAACCTAAAATCTACTTTGTAATAAAATATCGGTAAAAATCCCAACTGTTGTTTTTCAGCAATTGGTTCTGCGCTTGGGTCAGCCAAATTTGGAGCATAAGCCAAGCTTAATAAGTTTCGAGTGTTTAAAACATTCACAAGGTCTATGCCTATTTCATGTGTTAGTTTTTTAGCATTCATTTTCCAACTTAGTTTGAAATCTAAACGGAAATAGTCCTTGAATTGTCTTTCATTGAACAGAGAATCGGTGTAAATAAGTTCGTTTAGCAATTTGGATCTTTCTAGATCCACATAACCATAGCGTTGTCCGCCAGCAACTGTTAATTTTGTTCCTATAGAAATGGAATGTTTTTGATTGAGTTTAAATTCTTTTCCAGCCAAAAAATTGGCAACGTACCTTCCGTTGTAGGACGTGTTTCGCTCAATTCCATCGCTGCCTGCATAGGTTGAATTGTAAAAGGTTCCAGAAAATAAAAAGAAGAAAGAATTGTTGAAGTATTTTTGGAGCGTTACTTCCAAACCATAATTTGTTCCTGTGCCCGTATTTTCTAAAGTGTCTGGAAAGAATCGTGCAAAGCCACCACCCATATTTACGAGCGAGAAACTGGACGGATTTATCGTTACTGGAATATTATAAAGACGCTGATAGTAAATCTCAGTTCTAAAATTCAACCCTTTTCCAAACGATTTTTCATAGCCCACGCCCGTATGTAAACTTCGGGTGAAATCCATGTTTTTGTTATGATAAACTTTATCTCCTGCTGCATCAAGCAAATGGTAGGTATAGGTATATATTGGTTGGGTTTGACTGTGCATTCCTGCTCCTGCAAAAACGGCTTGGTTTTTTTTCATGCGGTATTTCCACCCCAAACGAGGTTCAACAGGGCTAAAACTGTTGCTCATGCTAAAATATTGGCTGTGCAATCCTGCGGTGAAATCCATGTTTTCAGTGATGCGCCATTTCCATTGAACGAAAGGCTGAATAAGCACAGTGCTTCCTTTATAATCCCAACGTTTCACGAAAAAAGTATCGGTAACGAGTGGCAAAACCGAATCGCTATGGTTTAAGTAAAAAGCATCAATGTTAACCCCGAATTTTATTAAATGTCGCGGATTGAATTTATGATTCACTCCAAGATAATACGAAAGTTTGGTCTGCTTATAACTGTAACCCATCATTGGATAAATGGAATCAACGGTTATGCGATAAGATTCATTCGATTGTCCTTGGTTGAGTGTGTCTAATTGGCGAACCAAATATTTGTGTTGAGACTGTTGCTGGTCATAACTCAAAGCCAAAGTGCTCGTCAAATACGTCTTTTCATTTAAAGATTTTTTATAGTTAAGTCCAGTTACGCCCATTGAGGTGCCAAATAATTGATCTCGATCGCCTTCGCCATAAAATTCGGTTGTGAATTCGGTCTGTTCTGAAATTAAGATGTCTATTTTACTTTTCCCACCAATCCCAAAGAAAGATAAAGCACCACCGTTTTTCAATTTCCAGTTGAATTTAAATGCAACATCCCCATAAACGGGCACTGCATCTGTTCCAATTTTAATTCCTAATTGCTGAAATAAGCTTAAAGTTGAATAACGACCCATCACCAAATAACTTGAATTTCCTTTTTTAGATAAAGGTCCTTCAGCCATTAATTCTGTGCCTAAAAATCCAAATTGACCTGTAAATTCATGCCGATTATTATTTCCATTTCTTAGTTTAAGGTCAAAGATTCCAGAAACGCTATTTCCATATTCTGCTGGAAAAGCACTCATGAAAAAATCAGAATTCCCTAAAATTTTATTGTTTAATACAGAAACTGGTCCGCCGGTGCTTCCCGCAATGGCAAAATGCGAAGGATTTGGAATGTCTACGCCTTCAATTTTCCAAACAACGCCGAGAGGTGAATTGCCTCGAATTATGATGTCATTTCTAGAATCATCAGCACCTTGAACTCCTGCAAAATTTGAAGCCATTCTCGCCGGATCCATTCTTGAACCAGGATAGCGATTCGTTTCTTCAACACTAAATTGTCGCGTTGAAATAAGCGCCATTTCATTGATCACTTCGCCTTCTTTTCTGGCCGAAACAACTACCTCACTCTGCATTTGAAAAGATTCAAGCATGCCAAGATTCACAATGGATTCTTTTCCAGAATTAACTTCAACAACAATTGTTTGAGATTCATACGTTGGATAGGTTGCTACTAATTTGTGTTTTCCAACAGGTACATTTTGAATGGTAAAAGTTCCATCAACCTGACTCAATGCCCTGTATATCTTTGTTGTATCGAAAGTGTAAATTTGAATTTTCGCACCAACAAGTTCTGTAAATGTTTCAGAATCTACAATTTTACCGCGCACATTTTGCGATGGTTGAGCAAGTGCTCGTGAGAAAAAAGTACATGTGAGTAGTAAGAATAGTAATGTTTTCATAATTCGGAAGATAAATTATTTTTTAATGCTATTTTGGTATTCTTCTTTGGACCACTCTTTTTTATAAACTTGCTTAAAATTAAAAAGTCCAAGGGAATTAAAAACCAAGTTGCGAACATTTGAATATATAATTTGCATTTCGCCATCATACCAAAGTGGAATGAAAGGTGGATTTTTTAAAAGTTCAATTTCTGATTTGGTGTAAAGCAACATTTTTTCTTTGATATTGTCTTCTTTCTTTGCTTTTTCAAATAAATAATCGAAACTTGGATTGCTATACTTTGCTTGATTTACTGAAGAAGTTTTTCCTTCTGGGCCTATCAAATGTTTACCATAAAATTGATTTAAGAAAGTCTCAGGGTTCGGATAATCTGCCGACCAAGCGGTGCGAAAAATAGCGCCTTTTCCGAGCGATGCGTCTTCGTTAAGTTGAGAGAAACTTGAACCATCAATATTTACATTTATGCCAAGCACTTGGTTTATTTGATTCGCAAATTCTTCAGCAACTGCAGAGTTGATATCCCCAATATTGAAACGTAAAGTTACGGAGCCAAAATCTTTTCCATCAGGAAATCCAGCTTGAGCAAGAAGCGATTTTGCCATTTCTGGGTTGTATTTGTATCCTGCGTTTTTCACACTTTTGAAATCGTAGCCCCGAAAGTCTTTTGCAATGGGCGGAACTAATCCGTAATTACCTAACTCATTGTATTGATTTCGAAGAATATCGGCCCCAATTTTATCTTTATTAATTGCATAGTTGAATGCTTGACGAACCCTAACATCATTAAACCGAGGATCATTCATGTTGAAGAAATAGTAGTGTGAAACCAAAACAGGGTTCGTTGAAAGCACCAGTTTTGGTGGTTTTGCATTAAAATCTTCAATCCGACCTTCCAACATTTTCGTGATACTACTTGTTGGTAATCCCAAAATCATGTCAATTTCCTTGTTTTCGAATAGCGCAAGTTGATTGAGTTTTTTGTTTTCTACAATGAAATGAATCTCATCCAAAAATGGCAAACGAAAGCCTTCACTCGAAACTTGATAATAAGTCGAGTTTTTGATTAAATTTATTTTATTCGGGTAAGTGTTTTCATTCGCAATGTAGCGAAAAGGCCCTGTACCAACTAAATCATTGAGTCTATTTTCATCAAGTAATTTTTTTGGTAAAATGGATGCTTGAACACTTGCCAGTTTTGCCAAAAAATTGTCGTCTTTTTCCAGTAATGTTACTTCAATTCCTGTTTTCGTTGCTTTTAATCCACTTATTGATTTTGCCTTTTTCAAGTGATAAGCGTCAGATCCTTTTAGCGAACCTTTGAAAATATATCCATAAGCTTCCGTTTCTTTTCCTTCTGGATTTTTTGAGCAAATTTTCTCGAATGTTGCTATTACATCTTTTGCTGTTAATTGAAGATCATTATTGGTCAGCAGTTCATGCGGATGAAAATAAACATCATCGCGCAAGGTAAAAGTGTAAGTCAAACCGTTGTTATTAAGCGTCCATTCTTTCGCTATTTGTTGAACAATCCTATTTGATATCGGGTCAAATGAAACTAAACCTTCCACCACTTGACGAAGCACTTCTTGCGAATTAAAATCTTCTGATTCAAACGAAACGTAAGTAAAGGGAGCGTTTTCAAGACACATAGACAATGATCCGCCAGCGTATTCAAATTCCTTTTTATCATCACCACAGGACGATAAAATGACAGATAAAATTAAGAGTTTAAAGATTTTCAAGTTCAATAATCATCGTATTTCTGATACAAGAATACGAAAAAACATTCTATGCTTTTGCTTTAATTCTTGAAACCATTTGAGAAAGTTACCTTTATTCGATGCAAACAGCTGAATGTTTCATATCTCTTCTCTTTAAAATTGAAAATACTTGTAATTGTAAAGAATACAAACTAGTTTTGAACAACAGAAGATTTAATATATTATTTAAAATCAATTTGCTTTATGAGATTATTGTTGTGTTTCGTTTTAATGTTTATAACAACACTAACGAATAAGGTATTCGCTAAACTTTCTATCGGTGGAACTTACCAAGGAAAAAACCTTTACATTCAAAACCCCAAGGATGACGATGGATTTGGTTTTTGCGCAACGAAAGTTACGGTAAATGGCGACATTATGCCAGGAGGAACAGCCTCTGGTGCCTTTGAAATTGACTTTTCAAGTTTCAATATACGCTTAGGAGAGCCGGTTTTTATTGAAATTGAGCATCACGATGGTTGTACACCAAAAATCTTAAATCCAGAAGTTTTATTACCACGTTCTACCTATAAAATAAGCGGAATTAATATCAGTAATGCTGGAAAATTAAATTGGAGTACAACTGGAGAAAAAGGAAAATTGCCTTTTATTATAGAACAATTCCGTTGGAATAAATGGGTTGCGATTGGTGAAGTGGAAGGAGTTGGAACTGTAGGAACAAATAGATATGAATTTACAGTTTTGCCACATTCTGGAGAGAACAAAGTTCGTGTAGTACAGATTGATCATTCAGGTGAGAAGAAAGCATCTAAGGATGTGAGTTTCAAATCAAATGTCGCTATCATAACCAAAACTCCAGCAATTGTTGAAGATTTTATCACTTTTTCAGCAGAAACCCGCTATGAAATTTATGATGCTTATGGAAATATTGTGAAAAAGGGAGTTGATAAGTCTGTGAATTGTATGAATTTATTGAAGGGAGTTTATTATGTGAATTTTGACAATAAGAATGAAAAATTCGTTAAAAAATAAGTAAGGATTTTTTAAAACTTCTTACTCTTCGTTAAGACAAAAAAAGTTCTTCCTCATTTGCAAAAGTAAAATTAGAAGCCTTTTTTTTATATCATCACCATTAATGAGCCTTAAAAAATTCTTAAGATTGTTTTAAATACTTACCATAAAATGGGTGTCAATTGCCACGGATTTTAGCCTGCGGGAATGATAGATGTGATTCGTTTTTGGCGTGTGTTTTTGGTACAAAAACCATGACAAAAACAATATTTGTTTCAATAATTTTTAACTTTAAACCATGAGAAAAATCGAACACCTAGGAATTGCAGTAACGAATATTGAAGAATCGATTAAGACCTTTGAAAGACTTTTGGGAACCTCATGTTACAAAATTGAAGAAGTAAATTCTGAAGCGGTGAAAACTGCTTTTTTTCAGATAGGCGAATCAAAAATTGAATTGCTCCAACCAACAGATCCGAGTTCGGCAATTGCAAAATTTTTAGAAAAAAGAGGTCAAGGAATTCATCATGTTGCTTTTGATGTTGAGGACATAAATTCAGAAATTTTACGCTTAGAATCTGAAGGATTTGTGCTCATTTATCAATCCCCAAAAGATGGTGCAGATAATAAATTGATTGCATTTTTACATCCAAAATCAACCGAAGGAATGTTGGTTGAATTATGTCAAGAAAAACCAAACGAGCTCTTTTAGAATTTTGGTTTTGAATTGTTAAATCATTCTAAAAATGACTTAATAAATCTTCGGAATTTAATAAATGAATGGCATTCAATCCAATGGATTTTGCACCGATAACATGTTGTTCTGAATCATCAATAAAGAGTGTTTTCGATGGATTTAAACCAGCATCATGACATACAAATTCGAAGATTTCTGGATGAGGTTTTCGCATCTTTATTTCATGAGAGAGATATACCTTTTCAAAATAGTCATGCAGTTTTTTGTCACTCACTTTGGCTAATTCGCGTTCCACTTTTTGCATGTGGAGAGCGTTCGTATTACTCAATAAAAAAATGCGTTTTTCAACCGATAATCGCTCAAGTAATTCTAACTTCTTGATTGGGAAATCTAAAATCATAGCGTTCCAAGCAGCGACAATTTGATTAGCACTGACATGATGTGGCACGTGATTTTTAATATTATTTACGAAAGCTTGTGTTGAAATTTGCCCCGTTTCATAATCATCGAAAAGATGCGTTTGATTGGCTTGGGAATAACTCAGCTGTTCATGCTCTAAACCCAAATCTCTAAAAGCGTCAAGGGTTGCTTGATAGTTTAAGTTAATGAGAACTCCGCCGAGATCAAAAATCAGCGCTTCTATCTCTTTGTTCATGGTCATAAAAAAAGGCCACTCTCCATTGTTGAAAAGCGACCTTTCAAAGGTAATTAAATATCGTTTATTTAATCAAAACTAAATTCAAGTCAAATTTAAATAAAGATTGGATTTGTTCACCACTCTCTGGATTTTTCGTAAATCCTTTCGTAGAAATTCCGCTAAAATCGAAATCAAATGAACCAGTGATCATTACTTTATCATCTTTCATTTCAACATTTACAGGAACTTCATTTATAAAATCTACACCCATCAATGTAATTGTTGTTGGCAATTTACCATCTTTGTATTCACCAACTTTCACTGTCGCTGTTGGGTATTTCTCAACATTGAAAAAATCTTCGGCTTTCAAATGTCCATTCAACATTTCCACTTTATCAGCCGGCATATCGTCCGTCGTTGAAAGTGATTTCATGTCAATTGTAAATGAACCAGAAGTCAAAGCATCACCTAAAGTTTCTACAGAACCTTTTGTCATTTTAATCGTTCCAGAATGTTTGTCTTCAGCCGATTTCATTCCTGTCCATGTTAATGACGACGCAGCCATGTCCATTGTGTAAGTTGCAGCCTCAGCTGTTTCTTCCATTTTTTCTTCAGCAGCACCACCACAAGAACTCACAAACGCTGCCGCAGCAGCAAAAAGTAATAAATTAAAGTTTTTCATAGTTATTAATTTTCTTACAAATATAATTAAATATACCATGGTAAATAAAGTCAGTCTAAATTTATTTTAAAATTTTATATTTTCAGCAAGTTTCAAGAAAATAGTAATTTTAAGAAAAAAAGAATGAAATTTCACCTCAACCCAGTAGAGTATATCGAGACAAATGAACCATTGGATATTTCCTTACAATTGGAAAACACGGAGAAAAATGTGCGTGCTTGGTATGTTGATTTGCCGCAGTTTGAAACTGTTAGAGCGAACGGATTTATTGGTTCCGTGAAGGAAGGTGGAGGAGTGAATTTCCGGAATATTTTCTTTAATCCTCATGGACATGGCACGCACACAGAATGTTTGGGTCATATAACTCCAAAGATTTATTCCATTAATGATTCACTAAAGAATTATTTTTTCAATGCCTTGGTTGTAAGCATAGAGCCAGAGAATGTGAAGACAAAAGATGGTGCGAATGATTTGATTATTACAGAATCACAAATGGATGGTTTATTGAAAAATGTTCAAACAGAAGCCCTGATAATTCGAACTTTACCAAACTTAGACAAGAAAAAATCATTGAATTATTCCTCAACAAATCCAGCATATTTGGATGTTAATTGCATCCATTCTATCCGAAAATCGGGTGTTCAGCATTTAATGATTGATTTACCTTCGGTAGATCGAGAAGAAGATGGAGGAGCGCTTGCATTTCATCATGCGTTTTGGGAAGTTCCTGAAAATCCTCAATTTCAGAAAACAATTACGGAACTCATTTTTGTGGATGATTCAATCGTTGATGGAAATTATATTTTAGAACTTCAGGTTGCGTCGTTTAAGAATGATGCCTCTCCAAGCAGACCCGTTTTATATAAAATAATAAAGGGTTAACCAAGTTAACCCTTATTTACGTTTTCTAAGTAATTGCAGTAATATTTTTTTCTTTTTGAGCCCAGGAAGAACTATCCAAGAATATGTAGAAATAAAAAAACAGGTTATTCTCTTACATATCTAACTATTTTGCTTTAATTCTGAAAAGGGATTATAAGAACTGTTATACTCTTTAATCAAACTAGAAAATGAAAACTGCCTCTCCAAGCAGCACCCCATATCCAAAACTTCAAAGCGAAACGTAAGAAAATAACCTGATTCTCCTTATTTCTTGAAACTAAATTAACATGTTTTTTTTGAGTACATCGTTTAAATGAATATTTGCGTACAGAAAATGTACAAAGTCCAATTTTCATCGAACTTTTAGTTAGAAATTCTCCAAAATCTTGAAGAAAATCTCTCTTTTAGCAGGGGAAAGGGGAACGGATGAACCGTCTTTCATGATAACCAAACCACCAGAAACTTTATCGTAACGATCTACGTAATCTAAATTGATTAAGTGTGATTGTTGCACTCTGAGGAAATTATAACTAGAAAGAAGTGTTTCATAATCCTTCAAGGTTTTGGAAACTAAAATTTTCTTGTTTCCAGCTAAATGAAAAGAGGTGTAATTTCGATCAGCTTCGCAACGCACGATTTGATCTAAATCGATGACATGAACGCTTTCTTGCGTTTTCAATACCAAGCGGCGTTTTTGCTGGGGTTGAATGTTTAATTGCAAGGCATCAAACTGTGAAGTGCCTGTCGATTCATGCTCTCTGCTTTCCATTGCTTTCAATGCACGTTCAACAGCAGATTTCAATTCTGTTGGGTCAACAGGTTTAAGAATGTAATCTAAGGCACTAAATTTTATTGCCTTAATTGCAAACTCTTCATGTGCTGTAATGAAAATCACATCAAATTTTTTGTTTGGAATTGCGCGAAGCAAGTCAAAACCAGTGCCATCTGGCATTTGAATATCTAAAAACACCAAATCAGGTTGATGCTTTTCAATCATCTCAATTCCTGACTGAACGTCCTCGCCAGCTGCAATTGCCTCAATGTCCAATCCAAATGAATTGACCATTTTCGCAATTAAATCGCGGGTTCTATTCTCATCATCGATGATTATTGCTTTTTTCATTTTTAGTTGGTTATCTGACTATCGGTTCGATAGGGCAACGAAATTAATACTTTTGTTCCGGTTTGCAAAGCTTTATCGTAATCTTCGACGACAACAAATCCTTCTGTTTTAAATTTCTTATTCAAATTCGTGATTCGATCGCTTGTTATCTGCATCGCCATGCTTTTGTGGTCTTGACTTTTTTTGTTCTGCTCAGCGCCTTTACGACCAATTCCATTGTCTTCTATCGTAATGTTTAGCATGTTATTTACTTTGCTGAAGCGGACATGAATAAAGCCTCCTTCAATTTTGTGAAGTTGTCCATGCTCAATTGAATTTTCGATAAAAGGTTGCGTTATCATTGGCGGAATGTTGGCGCTTTCATCAATCAGCGCATCATCAATTTCAATCACAAAATCAAAGCGTTCTTCAAACCGCAATTTTTGTGTTTCCAAATATTTTCGCAAAATTTCCTCTTCGGTCTCAATTGGAATTTCCTCCTTTGAAGAATTTTCAAGGATTAAACGCATCAACCTAGAGAAATTGACCAAGAATTTGGATGAGTTGACGGTATCGTTTTCATAAATGTAACTTTGAATTACAGACATGGCATTAAATATGAAATGCGGATTCATTTGAGCACGCAAGAGGGTTTGCGCCATTTCTGATTCTCGCTGTTGCTGACGCAGTTCTGTCTGTTTCCAGCGTGAATAAAATAAAATTCCAGCGAAAATTATTAGGAGCAAAAATCCGCCAATCACGTACAGTTGAAATCGACTTCTCAATTGTGCATTTTCTAACTTCGTTGAGGCGATTGCTCGCTCTTGCTGCTGCGTCTCTAAAGAATCTTGCTGCGATGAAATTAATCTGTCTCTCTGCTCAGCGCGATAAAGTTCACTTAATTCAGCAATTTTTGTTGCGGATTGCGAAGCTGCATTGCTGTCAACGTAATTAATATACATCGTGAGGTATTGCAAGGATTTATCTTTTTGACCTAGATCTCGATACACGTCAGAAATAACTCGATACGTATTGTACATTTGACCCTTCGCCCCATTTTGCTTTCTGATTTCAACAGATTTATTCAAATAATTTAATGCGTTCGAATGTTTTTTTTGTGCCAAGAAAACGGTGCCTACATTATGAAATACTGTAGCAATTTGCTCTTTATTGCCAATGGATTCGTAGTAGATTAATGCTTGGTTGAAATTACTTGCTGCCTTGGTGAAGTTTTTTTGTTCGCGATAAACCATTCCCAAATTGTTGTGTGCATTCCCCAAACCTTCTTGATCTTGCAGTTTATCCAGCACAGAAATCGCTTGTTCATTCAAGGATATTGCTTGTCCATATTCTTTTTTTTCAAATGAAATTGCACCTAAATCTGAAAGTGATAAAGCATATTGATGATTATCGGCAAGGCGAACAGAGTATTTTAATGATTGTTTGAAATAATGTGTGGCATCATCCAAATTTTTAATGTTCAGCTGTGATTTCCCTATTTCCCTTGAATATTTTGAAATTTTATAGCTGTCGTTCAACTCCGTAGCCATTTGAATTGCAATAATATTTTTCGCTACACTTAAATCTACTTGTCCAAAATGGCGATAAACTTCTGCTTGCGTGTAGATGCTTTCTGCGAGAATGTATTTATTCGACGAACGCCTGGCATTTTCAATTGCTTTGTCAACATAATAAAGTGCCGAATCTTTTTCATAGCGATACATGAAACTGCGACTAAGAAAAATGTATGATTCAGCTGCGGCCTCTTTTTTTCTCGTCTTCTTAGCAATACTTAGCGATTTTTTTAAATAGGAATCAGACTGCTCAAAGTCGCCAATCATGCTATAATAATTTCCTAAATGTTTCATGATTTGAAACTGAATTGTGTCTTCCATTAACACATTTAGAAATGGTTTGAATCCAACTACAGCATTGAAATATCCATTTCGGTTTCCGTTCAAATAATCTACTTCAGCATTAAAAAGCAAAGCACGGTAACGCAGTCGGTCACCATATCCAGGACTTTTTTCCAGAATAATTGTTTTCAAAGAATCAGCTTTTCGAAGGTTGTTGTTTTTGTAGTATTCTCCTAATTCCAGTAGGATGTCGAATTTCTTTTCAGTGTTTTTTTCCTTTTTAAAATTGTAAAGAATTATCTTTTCAGCAACAGGCAGATTTTGGCCAAACGCAGATTGTTTGTTTGGCAAAAATCCGAACAAACAAAGTAAGAAAACCAACAATCGATTTAAAAACATAGGTTAAATATAATCAATTGACTTAAAGAAAGAATGCTTCTAATCTAATTTAATGAATGAGATTGAAAATTTGAACTATTCATTCAAACGGGTTGAAAGTGCAACTAACGAAACATGAGGCATCTACTCATGTGTTATGCCAGTGTTTATTTTTCGCCCTGTATGGGCATCTTTATGGTTGATTACTTATTTTGAGTTGCCCTTTCAGCCCGATTAGGAAAGCGTAAAATTACTATAACTATAGATTCACGGATGAAAAATGATAGTGAGGTTTTCTAATGGCACGAATAATGAATGCTTGTATTCATTTCACGACTATAAACGTAAATTTTCCCCAAAAATCAATGCGATATCGATACTTCTTTAAATAATTTTATTGGTTTTGAGCGAAACACTATCTTTGCATTCATAATTTTTAGAGTGATTGCAAGATGGAATACAATTTTCAGGACATAGAAAAGAAATG
>Ga0105045_10002683_pt1 | contig 15091 bp, 10 predicted proteins | sample MAT02_FD_78089 | JGI IMG/M metagenome (GOLD analysis project Ga0105045, IMG submission 78089) | Freshwater microbial communities from Lake Fryxell liftoff mats and glacier meltwater in Antarctica - MAT-02 (megahit assembly) | ecosystem: Environmental > Aquatic > Freshwater > Ice > Liftoff...
AACGCTTCGCAATGACGGTTGCCCGGCACCACGCATCACTCGAGGCCAAGGCGACTGGCTAGGTCTTACCTCGTACGACTCTTTCATTCGCTACCTTTCTCCGGCTTGCGCCGACGCACCCCGACTCCTTTGAGTCCCTTCCGACACGCGATCCATCGTCCGAACGCTATTCTTCAGACCGAAGACTTCTCAATGCAAATTCTAGATCGTCGTAGAGGCGTTTCATGGTCAGTTCCTGTAGGCTATGTTTGGCCCCTTCGGCTTCGATGCCTTCGATTTCCAGCCCGTACCTCGCTCCTAAGGATACGATCTGCCGTTGAAGCTCGATCGAGTCGTCGGCTGTTCCACAGACCAAACGAATTGCAACGCGTCCTCGACACTTGTCGGCATTTTCTGCAATGTAGGTTTGTGTCATGAATCGTTCGTATCGATCGACGCGGTTGTCGAACATCTCGCTATAGATTCTCGGTCTGTGCTTTTGCAGAGTCTGCGGCGAGACGAAGCCGCCAGCATAGCCAATCGTCGAAGCAAACATTTCTGGATACTTGATCGCCAATCGGACTGCTCCTTCGCCCCCCATACTCATACCCTGAATGGTGCGGCCTTCGCGAATGGAAATCGTCCGATACTTTGCGTCGATATGGGGAATCAGTTCCTGGACTATAGTCGTCTCGGACATCCAACGACCATCCAGTGAATCCGCGTAAACGCTCCTCGCTCCTCCATTGACCTGCACGAGAAGCATCGGTGGAATTCGCCCCTCCGAAATGGCAGTTGCGAGCAATTCGACTGGGTAGTTGTTGTTCGACTCATTCCCTCCTAGTCCATGCAGCCAGTACATCACCGGGAATCGTCGATTTGGCGAAGTGGCGTACGCCGGTGGCAACCAATACGAGTAACCTACAGACGTTTGCATGATACGACTTTCGTAGGTTTCGTGCTTAAGTATCGAGTGCTCTCTCGTTGGTGCATTGGCCCAAGTACAAAGCGGCGGAACCACATACCCCTTTACATTCATCCGCAATCGATACAATTTGTCTTGGCAAGTGACAAATAACCACTTTCCATCAGAGCCTCCAAAACAAACGTTAGACACAAACTCTGGAATTGGAATGAAGCCGATTGCTTTTGCGTCGCGAGTGACAGACCACACTCCGCCTAAGCCCGTCAGATAAAAGTTGCCTTGTTCGTCCAAGGCCGTGCCGTCCGGAACTCCTTCTTCAGGAGCTTTACTGCGATCAACATTGGGATCAAAAAAAACTCGAGGTGGCTTCATCTCATTCACATCGCTACCGAGCTTGACGTCATAAGCATACCATTTCTTCGTTTGACTGTCCGCCACCACAAGCAGTTTTCCATCGGCGGACACCTCTAGTCCATTGGGTTGGATGAGATCGCCGGGCAATCTCTCAGGTGATTGACCTTTCACAAAGCGATAGACTCCCCCTCGTTGACTCTTGGCAAAGTCGGGGTCTGAGAAATAGATGAATCCATCGGCATCGCGTGTCAAGTCATTGGGCTGGTTCAGGTTTGGTTCCAGCATCCATGTTGATATCTGTTTGGGTTGCATCGAATCGCGGTCACCAAGTTCGTATTCCACCAAACGTTGCCGTCTTGATTGGGCGCCGAGAAGAGACCCATTGTCGTTCAATAAAGTACCATTGGTTCCCTCGGTGTATGCTGCCCAAACCGAAGCTCGCGCAGCGCGCTGCGACCAAACGAGAATGCTCGTCTCGTCTTGTGCCTTTCCAAACGCAGTAAAGAAAAGTCGCTCGCTCGCTGGATCCCAAGTAGGACCTTCGAAAAACTGGTCACTCGCATGAAGCGTTTCCAGCTTCGCATTGGATTCCACCGTGGGTGGCATGCCAGGATACGGGTCTGGCTCCGTCTGGCCGTGGAATATTTGGGTTGTGACCAGTAAACCGCAAACGAAACCCAATGCAACACGTAATCGGCTCATTTTCAGTCCCACTAAAATTGGAAAGAACCATGCCGTCAAGATAAGACTCCAAGATGAATGCGTGACTTCCAAGGGGACATTGAGTCCCAACTAAATCAGCAGAGCCTGCAACACGTTGGCAGGTTGTGTATCGATCATGGTGACCGATTGACCGTTTCGCTTAAAAGTCACTTTTTGATGGTCCAGTCCGAAGAGATTCATCACTGTTGCATGAAAGTCAGCGGCGGTTACGATCCCATCCGTTGCCTCATGCCCCCATTCGTCAGTGGCACCATGGATTAGACCTGCTCGGACTCCTCCGCCAGCCAACCACATATAGCCCGCATTGCCATTATGGTCTCGACCCCACGAGGATCGATCCCCAGTCGCTTCTGCGGTCGGAAGCCGCCCCATTTCGCCACCCCATCGGACTAGCGTCTTTTCTAGAAGTCCTCGTTGTTTCAGATCCTTAATTAATGCTGCACACGGTTGGTCTGTCGCTTTGCAAGCGAGCGGCAGCCCTTTTCCAATGTTCCCATGACTATCCCAGTCCACGATACCATTACCACTATTATGAATCTGAACAAATCGAACGCCGCGTTCCACCAGTCGCCTTGCAATCATGCAACGCGCTGCATAGTCCTTGGTCTCGGGATTATCGAGTCCATACGAATCCCGAAGGTATTGCGGCTCGTCGGAAAGGTCAAAAGCCTCATGCGCATGAAGTTGCATTCTCGCTGCTAACTGATAGCTGGCGATACGCGCTTCCAAATCTCGTTCTGCTGGGTTCTGCTCGAAGTGCTTTCGATTGAGCTTCGCGAGTAACTCCAGTTGACGCGATTGCCCCGAACCCTTCAAGTGTGCCGGTGGGTCCAGGTTCAGGATGCGCGGTTCCTCAGAACGTACTTGAGTACCCTGGTAGATGCCGGGCAGAAAGCCTGCGGACCAGTTGTCTGTGTTGTACAACGGCAGTCCGTCGATTGCCGTCAACGCGACATAACAAGGAAGATTCTCATTCTCCGATCCCAAAGCGTAGTTGATCCAACTGCCCAATGTCGGACGGCCAACGACGGGATGGCAAGTATGCGCGAGATAGGTACCTCGATCATGTGCATTGGTGCCAAATCGCATACCGCGAACGTGGCAAAGCTCATCCACGATGGTGGCGGTATGAGGCATGAGCTCGGAAACGTCCATCCCGCACTGGCCGTACTTTGCAAACTTCCAAGGACTTCCGAAGACTATTCCGGAAGCGCCAGCGGCATTGTCTGTGGCGAGTTTTCCAGGGAACTTTTGGCCATCGCGCTCATTGAGCAGCGGCTTTGGATCAAAGAGATCCATCTGACTAGGACCACCGAATTGAAACAAATCAATCATCGCGGTTGCTTTTGCGGGCAACGGCGGCTTCTTGGGCGTCGAATCATAAACCACATCCAGGTCAGGCTTCGTGGGTTCATCTGCCAGCAGACCATCACGATCCAACAACCAGGGTATGGCTATCGAAAATGCGGTGACCCCGTTTAAAAATTTTCTTCGTTGCATTGCAGACTCTTTTACGGTGCATAGAGGAAACGATTGGATGCCAGAACTATTTGGCAGAGCGCAGCAAGTGCTCGCTGGCTCGCTATACTTGCAGTTGCCCCCTTTTCGAGTTGCCTCGGGAATTCATCGGCTACCATCGCGATGCCCTCTGCGGTTTCGAAGTCCGTCGGTTCACATCCAAATGCAAGGAGCCAAAGTTGTTTCATTTGATCTGCGATACGATCCGGTTGTTCGGCCATCAAACGACTCGCAAGCACTTGGCTTTGCTCGACCACAAAGGAGTCGTTCAGCATCATCAATGACTGCGGAGCAACAGTCGTCGTGACTCGCTGATTGCAATTGGGAGTCATCACAGGCATATCAAACGTTTGTAGAACAGTAAGGGGACGATTCCTAAGATTTTGAACGTAAAGACTGCGGCGATTGGCCGAATCTCCCCATGATTCGACCGTATGAACCACTCCATTGCTCGGATTCGATAGTTCTTTACCGAGCACCACACCCCCCTTCGGATGCCGAGCAACTCCAATGGGCTTGCCACCCAAACTTGAGAGCAGGTTACCGGAAACAAACAGGATGGAATCTCGTACCGATTCCGCTTCTAGACGACGAAGCTGCTTCCTGGCGAGGTAGGTGTTTTCGCTGTCTATCGATTCTGCGGCAGGATTACGGGACTGCTGCATATAGGTTTTCGAAGTCATCACAAGCTTATGGAATCGTTTCAACCTCCAGCCAGATTGCTGGAAATCCGATGCCAACCAATCCAATAAATCCCCTTGGACTGGACGGGAAGTACGCATCCCAAAGTCGGCCAAGGACTCCACCAATCCCTTGCCAAAATGCTGAGCCCAAAACCGATTGACTAGAACACGCGCAACCGTCGGATGCTCCCCGCTGGTCAACCATCTTGCATAGGCGAGACGTCTGCCAGATGAGCCAAGATTTAGACTCTTCGTCGGGATTTCTGGACCTTCGAATATACTTAAATCACCCGGTGCCACCTCTTCTTTAGGCTGGCGATAATCACCTCGATGAAAGCGCAGAGTTTTCGGGATGATGTCTCGTTTTTCATCAGCCGCCATGAGCACTCTCGACATTTTTTGTTCACGAATCGAGACGGCTTCGTGAACCATTGCTTCTCGCCGCGTTTCTTGGGCATCTCGATCGGGCAAGAATCGAAGATGCTCGGCGTAGAGAAACGTGAAATCGTGTTTCTCGAGAAGTTCTTTTTCTTCCTTGGAGCGTTTGTCTTTCTCGGTCAACCAGGCCTTCCGAATGGACTCACGCAATGCCTCGTCCACTGCCAGTAGCCGTTCTTCAAGGTACCTGTGATATTCGTCGCGTATCAGCGTCTTTCTCGCGTTGTCTACCGTTAGAGCCCGTTCCTCGATCGCAGTATTCGCATCACGCTCTTCCTGTGTATATGCCTCGTACTGGCGATCATCAGGCTTCCGCCAGTCATCGACGTTAAAAGCAGGCTCAATCAAGGCTCTCAAGCGATGATAGTCGACGTGCGAAATAGGATCGAAACGGTGGTCATGGCATTGGGCACAACCAACTGTCATGCCCAAAAAAGAGGATCCGATCACTTTCAAGTTGTCGACAATGACCGACTCTTTCGCAACCCTTGCATCCGCCGGACTATCGCCCGAGTAGTCTGGTGCCATTCGCAAAAAACCGGTGGCCGCGATACGATCCCAATTTTCTTTTCGCGAGAGTACGTCTTGCCCTCGCTCGTGTATTAATCCCGCTAACTCATCCCCTGCCAGTTGTTCTTGAATGAATGTGTCCCATGGCTTGTCCTCATTCATCGCATTAACAACATAGTCTCGGTAGTTCCAGGCGTTCAAACGAGGACTGTCCTTTAGTCCTCCGTTTGAATCAGCGTATCCGACTACGTCGAGCCAATGTCGCCCCCAACGTTCTCCGTAGTGAGAAGACTTGAGCATCCGATCGATCGCCCGCTCCCAAGCATCACTGTGATTGTCTTCAAGGAATCGATTAAGATCTTCCAATGAAGGTGGAACCCCGAGCAAATCTAAACTCGCACGTCTAAGGAGAGTGATGCGATCTGCTTGCTCAGCAAATTGAAGTGACTTTGAACCTTGCATTACCGATACGAACGCATCAATGGGATTGTCGCAAGCAACGTCGGGAATGGATGGAGCAACGATTGAGCGAAAAGACCAATGGTTTCTCTCTTCATCTGTAATAAAATGGGACGGAACTTCGCTGGGCTCCTCTTTCCCGGTCAACGCTCCTTGCTCGATCCACTTTTCGATGGTTTCAATCGATTTGGAGTCCAAGGGTTTTCCGCCTTTCGGCATGGTACCAGTCCGAATTTGCTCAAGCAGGAGTGACGAACTGGGATCGGTCGCGTCAATCGCACCACTTTGCCGCATTAATCTCACTTGTCTCAGGTCGATATCCGCTTCGACGACGCCGTCTTCTCCGTGACATTGAAAGCAATGCGCCTTGAGGATCGGACGAACATCTCGTTCAAAGTGGAGCGATTGTGACGATGGACTCGGTGTGTCGGCACCGCAGGCGGAACTGAAAACGAAACGATCTAGTAGAAGTATTGAAAACCAAAACACAACGACACGAATGAGACATTTTGACTGCATGATTCCTCCATTCACTTGTGGATTGAATATGAACTTATTAGAGAATTCCAAACTTCGCATACGCCTGCTGCGCTGACATACCCGATCGAATCGCGTCACGAACTTTGTTTTCGTCATGCGCTTTTGCCCATGCCGCCGAAAGTACATCGTGAACAACCGACTTTGGCACAAACACAACTCCGTCTTCATCTGCGGCCACGAGATCTCCTGGCGAAACCGTGACCCCGCCGATCTCGATGGTAACATCGAAATCGATGACTCTCTGACGATCCTTTGAATCATAGGGAGAGACCCCTAACGAATATGCAGTGAATGCCATCGATCGCATCTTTGCAATATCTCGCACCGCTCCATCAACCAAGACACCAACACATCCTTGATTGCGAGCCGCGGTACTGAGTAGCTCGCCCCAAATTCCCGATCGCAACGAGCCAGCCGCAGAACATACGATCACATCCTCTCTTTCGCAACTGTCGATTGCCTTGAGTTCAAGCTCATATGGCTGGGGGTCCGAGAACGCCATATCTGCCCATAGTGTTGTCTTGCAATACCCGATCATCATCGAGCCGTTCGTAGCCGAAACGTTTGCTGTTTGGTTTCGAAAAGGAAGTCTCGGCGATTGATGTCGAAAACCCGACGCATCGAGCGCGTCGCAAATCAAGGCTACGGAAAGGCATTCCCTCGCTATGTCCAGCGAGACACTGCCGGCACTACTAAACTTGCGGACTTCTTCTACGATCATGATTTTTTTATTCCCCGTTCCGATAGTTGGTGATGTGAGCTTGGATGATAACCGAGCAACTCAGAGAGCTTTGTTGTAACCTTGAGGATGGCTGAAATTGCTAGGCTTCGCCCCTCCTCATCTATTCGTATAGTTGGGCAAGACATGCTAATCGCCGCCACAACGTTTTCGGCATCAAAGATCGGTGCAGCAATACACATCACCCCTAAGTCTGTTTGATTCTCTTCGATCGCATAGCCATCGACTCGAATCTTGTGCAAGATTGCCTCCAGCTCTTGCGTTTCAACGACCGTATGGGGAGTTCGCTTTTCAACGACCACCTTTCGGAGAACATACCTCTGCCGCTCCTCTGGCTGAAAGGCAACAATGGCCCTGCCCAATGCGGTGCAAAGCGCAGGATCACACATGTTCGCTTCCATGATCCGACGAAGCGGTTTACGACTCTCGATCACATGCGTATAGACCACTCGTTCCATGCGAACCACCCCGAGATTGATCGTCTCGCCCAACTCTTGCTGCAATTGAACCATGGGTCCATTCGCCAGATTGATCAGCCGCTGATCACTGTATCCGTTGGCCAAATGACGAAACAATACCGTTTGACGATACGTTCCGCTGCCTATCTTGGCCATATACCCGAGCGAACACAGCGACTTGAGTAGTCTGTGCGCAGTTGATTTTGCTAACCCAATCTCGGAGGCGATTTCCGAAAGACTTCTGCCCTCGCTATGTCCTGAAGTCGCCTCGAGAATCGAGAACAGTTTTGCAATGTGCGTTGATTCCATAATAAGGAATTTAATCCATCTCGAAGCCGATTGGAAGACCTACCGACACGGAAGCTCGAAAGTATTTCGCAAGTGCCGCATGGAAAAATCGTCGACGCTACTAGGAATTAAAAGCGCGATAAAGCTGGATAATCAGCGTATTTTGGTTGTATCTGCGAATGTGGTGTTCGGTCTTCTGTCGCGACTCAAGGGAAAAAAATGGGTCAAAGAATTGATTCTTCAAAGCTAGCACTAGCGAAAGACGGATCATTGCGTTCCGTATCAGCGTATGCTAGATTCCTTTATGCGGAATTTATTTCTAAGTAATGTCATCGAAAACAGATCGGTGAAGATCCGTGCAAGAAGTCTCTATCGGAATCAAACCAACGCATGTGCGCCACCAAGTCATTGGCATGACGATGGTTATGGCGTTTATCCTCTATCTAGATCGCATTTGCATGGGAGAGATAGTCAAGTCGGTTTCATTCAATTCCGATTTGAAGTTAACTGAGATGGAGATCGGACGTGTTCTCAGCGCTTTCTTTTTTGCTTATGCACTCTTCCAAGTGCCAGCCGGATGGGCCAGCGACCGATTTGGTGCGCGTCCGATGTTAACAATCTACATCCTGTTATGGTCTTTTTTTACGATTTTGACTGGCTGTGTCACGAGTGCTGTCGGATTGATTTTCGCGAGAATTCTCTGCGGTGCAGCAGAAGCGGGAGCGTATCCGACTTCGATGGCACTGATTCGAAAATGGTATCCCGTCACATCTCGCGGAGTTGCAAGCGCGATGGTTTCGTTGGGAGGGCGAGTCGGTGGAACTCTGGCACCCATTCTCACCATATGGTTGATCGTCAGGCTTGGAAACTGGCGGGCCACCCTCTGGATCAACGGTGTGTTGGGTTTCGTGGTCGCCTATTTTTTCTGGCGTTTTGTTCGCTCTAGCCCTCAACAACATCCAGCTGTCAATGAAGCGGAGTTCGATCACATCGGTTCGAATCAAGAAGAACCTGGGCTGACCTTGCCCGAAGTCGGAGGTGCGATCTGGAGTTTTACGAAGAGCATAAGCATCTGGTGTCTGTCTTTTTCTCAGCTTCTCCAAAATGTAGGCTGGGGATTTTTAGTCACGTGGTTACCAACATATCTCGTCAAAGCGCAGGGAGTTGGAGAGATCGAGGGTGGCACAATGCTGACCATCATTCTCGGATGTGGCATCCTGGGGCAACTCGCCGGAGGATACTACTGCGATTGGACGACGCGATGGCTGGGTGTAAGACTTGGACGGCTCATACCAATGGTCACTTCGATGGCTGTCTGCGCCCTCGCATACGCTTTTTGCCCTTTCGTTCAATCAACCTGGTTGCTGGTCTTATGCTGTGCGATCGTTTCGTTCAGCACGGACGTCGGGAATCCTGCCCTTTGGGCCTTTGCTGGCGATGCCGGTGGACGGGCTACGGCACTCCTAGGTGGCTGGATGAACATGTGGGGGAATTTCGGAGCAAGTGCCGGGGCCCTTCTCATTCCATGGTTGATGTCTATGGGGGATGGGGAAGGAAAAACTCGTATCTTCCTTTCACTGTCGGGCGCCTTTGTACTCGCAGGAGTTCTCTGTTTACCTATGAACGCAACCAAATTACTCGTAACCAATCGTTCGTGAAAGAATCATTGAAATGGACCACCCAGAAGTCACGTATCCTCAACTGCCTGATACTCCGACATCCCACCTGCCCTTCAGCCCGTGCGTCGCGGTCGGCGATCTGATTTTTGTATCTGGGCAAGCTTCGGTTGATGCGTCAGGCGCTATTGTTAGCGACAGCTTTGAAGGTGAATTTCGAAGAAGTCTTGAGAATCTTCGCAAAGTGCTGGAGGCAGCCCACAGCGACTTAGCTCATGTCGTCCAAACTCGAAACTATGTGCGAGATGTCGTCAGCCTCGAACTCTACAACCGACTGTACGCTGAGTACTTTCCAACTCAACGCCCAGCACGAACCACTATTACCAATTGCCTATCGGACGAACTGCAGTACGAGATCGAAGCGATTGCGGTGAGACGGCTTAATTCAACGCATCAAAAACATCAATCAACTCAACTGTAACGGGTCTTATTTCATGTCCTTTTTCAACCGATATGCGGCGATCGTTTTAGCCGGAGTCTGTAGCGTTCTAGGTGTGGTCTCCAACGTGCCAGCTGATGACCTTAGCAAGAGCAAAATAGTAGTCTTTATTGCAGGGGGGCAAAGTCATGACTTTGGTTCCCATGAGCATTACGCTGGTTGCCGAATTCTCGCTGACGCTATCGAGAGAACCAATAGTATCGTGCGTTGTAAGATTCTTTGGAACGGGTGGCCTGAAGACGCCTCCATTTTGGACGATGCAAACTCGATCGTTCTCTATTCCGATGGAGGAGAACGACATCCCTTTCTGCCCAAACTCGCCGTAATACAAAAGCAAATCGACCGGGGCGTTGGACTTGTTTGCATCCACTACGCTGTCGAGGTTCCAGAAAAACAGGCCGGCAAACAGTTTCTCAATTGGTTAGGTGGCTATTTCGAGACCAATTGGTCTGTGAATCCGGTTTGGGACGCAAAATTCACGAGCCTTCCATCGCATCCCATCACGTCAGGAGTCAAACCATTCGAGGTCTTTGACGAATGGTACTTCCATATGCGTTTCCCCGAATCCATGGAAGGAATCACTCCCATCTTAACGGCGGTTCCACCTGAACACACCATGTCTCGGCCCGATGGAATACGAAGTGGCAATCCAGTCGTACGCAAGCACGTCGCGCAAGGGGTTTCGCAACATGTTGCCTGGGCAATCGAACGACCCGATGGCGGTCGAGGGTTCAGTTATACCGGAGGTCATTTCCATTGGAATTGGGGACGGGTTGAGCCAACGAGATTGGTTGCAAATGCGATTCTTTGGACGGCTCATGAAACGGTTCCACCAACCGGTGCACAAGTTCAACCGCTTCGTGTCGAACGATTGAAAGAAAACCAAGATGAAGCAGTTCCTACCGACTTTGATACGCAGAAAACAGCGAACGAATTTAGGCTGCTTTCCGAGAGCAATGCGAATGTCAATCTCCCACCGCTGGCTCAATCTGCAGCAGGATTAGAATTGGCGGCCGAATTGAATGCAACTCTCGCCGCTTCAACTCCCATGATTGGAAGCCTGACTAATATCGATATCGATCATCGCGGACGCGTGTGGGCCTGTGAAGTCGTCAACTATCGAAAGCACAAAGATGATCGAGAGCAAGGGGACCGAATTCTTATTCTTGAGGATACCGATCAAGATGGAATAATGGACAAGTCCAAGGTGTTCTATCAAGGCCGTGACATCGATTCCGCTATGGGAATTTGTGTCCTTGGAAATCGGGTTTTAGTAAGCGCTTCGCCCTTTGTTCTGGAATTTATCGACGAGAACGGAGACGACATTCCCGATTCGAAGAAAGCCGTTTTGACCAACACAGGAAAGCCACAACACGATCATTCGGTACACGCTGTGGTTTTTGGACCCGATGGAAAACTCTATTTTAACTTTGGGAACACGGGTAAGCAGCTGTGCGACGCCAATGGCAAACCGATTCAAGATCGATGGGAACGAGAGATCAATGACGCGGGCAAACCCTACCGACAAGGAATGGTATTTCGATGCAACGAAGACTTTAGCGACGTCGAGGTCTTAGGGCACAATTTTAGAAACAACTATGAAGTTGCTGTCGATTCCTTTGGAACGCTATGGCAATCTGATAACGACGACGATGGAAATAACGCTACCAGAATAAACTACGTCATGGAGTTCGGAAATTTCGGGTACGTCGATGAAATGAGCGGTGCCGCATGGAAGAAAGATCGCCCCAACTTGGAATTGGACATACCAAGTCGTCATTGGCATTTGAACGATCCAGGAGTCGTTCCGAATCTGTTGATGACAGGCTCTAGTTCACCAACTGGCATCACCATCTACGAAGGAACACTCTTGCCAGAGAGATTTCGCGGCCAAATTCTCCACTGCGATGCTGGTCCCAACGCGGTTCGTTCGTACCACGCCCAAAAAGCCGGGGCAGGCTATTCCGCATCGATCAACAATGTCGTCATCGGTAAAGCGGACCAATGGTTTCGGCCTTCGGATGTTTGTGTTGCTCCAGATGGTTCGCTCTTTGTGGCCGATTGGTATGACCCAGGCGTCGGTGGCCATGAAATGGCAGATACAAATCACGGCAGGCTGTTTCGAATCGCACCTCATGATTGCAAGTACGTCACTCCATCGCTCGATCTGAATACGCCCGAGGGGGCCGCTACGGCACTGCAATCACCATGTAATTCGATTCGATACCTTGCATTCCAGTCGCTAAAACGGATGGACAAGGCGGCCATCGCGGCGATCACAAAACTCGCCGACAATCGTGATCCGCGATTGCGTTCGAGAGCCTATTGGGTTTGGTGCAAGATTGGAGATCCTTTGTCTGTAGTCCGCAGAGCACTTGCCGACACCTCCCCCGACGTTCGCATCACGGGTATCCGGATAGCAAGACAATTCAAATTGACGACCCAGGAATTTGTAGTACCCATGCTGACGGACTCTAGTCCGGAAGTAAGGAGAGAGTTAGCGATCGCACTTCGCGAGGATCGCTCAGAACAGATGCCCTCTTATTGGTCACAACTGGCAGGCCATTATGACGGTCAGGACCGTTGGTATTTGGAAGCGCTTGGGATAGCGGCGACAGACCGCTGGGAAGAGTGTTTAAGAGTACTTCAGAACTCGCGGGCAAAAATGACAACAGGGGCTTGGAATCACCTGATCTGGCGATCGCGTGGCGGTACCGCTGCGCTGCTCCAAACGGAATTGCTTCAGAGTGGTGCAATGCCCCCTCAAGAGGTTCCAGCCATGTTCCGAGCGATCGAGATGCAATCCGAGAGAGACTATCAATCTACCTTGAATACCCTTTGCGATTGGGCTCGGAGTGTTCCGATCGATGCCTCTCCCGTGTACGATGCGACTCTTGTAGAACTAGCTATGCGATCGGAGCGTCTTCCTAGTGACTCAAAACCGATACGCGAAGCGGCGCTACGGCATTTGACCAAACTAAAGAACCCTCAAGAGCAGGTTCGGCTGATTCGAAAACTTGCACTGAGTGGGCAATCGGAAAGATTGATCGATGTCGCAGCCATTGCGGACAGTTCACTGAGTCTCGAAGCACTTGAAACAGCCATTCATTTGGGAGACATCGCTGCGCTCAAACGCACTGTCGAGAACTCGGCTATGGATACACGAGGTCTGCGGGTATCCAATGTGCTTTCGTTGAGCGATTATCCTTCGGTTCATGAGCTTAGGAAGCAACTGTTTGAATCGCCGACAACGCTAAAGCAAGTCAAGATTGACGCAGTCGTCGGTTTAGCGAGATCGCCAATACAACACAACTACTTGTTGGAATCCCGAAGAAAGAAAGCTCTTCCGGAAGAGGCTGCTCTGTTGATTGGCGGAGGTCTGCGTAGTTCCGAAAGCGAGCAGGTTAGAATTGCAGCCTCAGAATTGTTTCCAGTCGTGCGAACCGCAACGCAACCTCTACCCTCGATTGAACACCTCTCGAAACAAGTAGGCGATGCTAACATAGGATCTCGAATATACTTTGGTATTGCAACTTGTTTTAAGTGTCATCAAGTTGGAGCGGAGGGCAAGAACGTTGGTCCCGCGTTATCAGAGATTGGAACAAAACTTTCTCGCGAGTCGATGTACGCAGCGATCATAGCGCCCAGTGCGGGGATAAGCCACAACTATGAATCCTACGTAGTTCGGACAGCGGATGATGAAATCCTTACCGGACTTCTCGTCTCAGATACGCCAGATTCGATAACGTTAAAAGATGTCAACGGTACGGAGAGAGTTTTCGAAAGAAGAGAGTTGCAGGAAATCAAAAAATCGGAGAAGTCGCTCATGCCTGAAAACCTTCATGAATTGATGACTGACGAAGACCTCATCAATTTGGTTGAATACTTGATGTCGCTTCGAAAACAATAGAGTCAGACCAACCAAACAGACCTCCCCGGAACGCCGGATGAGCCAAAGTCTTTTTCGCAGAATCCAAACCCAACTCCACTAGGTTCGACACATGACAAACACCTCGCACCCCAAGTCGTTTCGTTTCATTTGCGCAAGTTTTCTTTTTTTGACGCTTGAAGTCCATTGTGCCAAAACAGGTTTCTCTTGCGAGGCACCACAACTTCAAATCGGCTTTGGGCGTGTGGACATTACTCCGAGTCGTCCAACCCCAATGGCTGGATACTATGGCAAAAGACTTTCCACTGAGACACACGATCCACTTTGGGCCAAAGCCACAGTCATCGACGACGGCACCACTTTGGTCGCGATGATCACGGTCGACTTAATCGGTACCACACAATGGTTCGTTGACGAAACACGAAGGTTACTATCAGAGCGGGTAAACATCCGCCCGGCATGTATCATGATCAATGCGACTCATTCCCACACCGGCCCCGTGTTGTTCGATCCGAATTCGTCTCGATACAACCGATTCGGTAACGAAGCGAATGAATCAAAACAATACATGCTCGAACTGCCAGGCAAGCTTGCCCAGTGCGTGCAAGTAGCGATTTCCGCAAAGCAACCGATGTCGGTTCAACAAGCAGTAGGTGAAGAACGTCAACTCGCATTCAATCGCCGATTCTTCATGACCGACGGAACGGTAGGTTGGAACCCTGGTAAACGAAACCCTCGCATCGTCCGCGAGGCAGGACCCACAGATGACCGATTACCAATGATTGCCTTCTACGACCAACAGGGAACTCTCAACGGTCTGATTTGCAATTTCTCAATACACCTAGACACGGTAGGCGGCACGCAATGGAGCGCCGACATGCCCTTTACCATGGAGCAATCGTTAGAACGCGTGTTCGGCCCAAAATGCCACTTGCAATACTCGACCGGGTGTTGTGGTGACGTCAATCATATTGACGTTCATCATGCTTTCGAACAAAAAGGACACACCGAAGCGGCCCGCATTGGGACGCGTCTCGCTGGTGCAGTGCTCCGCAATTGGCAATCGCTCAAGCCCTCCGTCAGCAATCGCCTGCATGTTAGCAACGCATTGGTGAAACTCCCTCTTGCAAAGCACTCCGCCGATCGCATCGAGTGGGCAAACTCAATTTCGGAACGCGCAACTCTTGACAAGCCGGCATCTTTTATGGAGATGGTCGAGGCGTTTCGGATCCTCGATGTCGAATCAAAACATGGCGAGCCGATTGTCGCCGAAGTCCAAGTAATCTCGCTCGGAAAGGATATTGCTTGGATTGCTATGCCTGGCGAAATCTTTGTTCAATTGGGGCTCGCTATCAAAGACGGGTCACCCTTTTCAACAACCATCATCAACGAACTTGCCAATGGTTCTATCGGGTACGTTCCGACACGTCAGGCCTATGCGCAAGGCAACTATGAAGTGATCTCGGCCAGATG
>Ga0105045_10002684_pt1 | contig 15090 bp, 14 predicted proteins | sample MAT02_FD_78089 | JGI IMG/M metagenome (GOLD analysis project Ga0105045, IMG submission 78089) | Freshwater microbial communities from Lake Fryxell liftoff mats and glacier meltwater in Antarctica - MAT-02 (megahit assembly) | ecosystem: Environmental > Aquatic > Freshwater > Ice > Liftoff...
CCTACTATCTGCTCTAACACATCTTCAATAGAAACTAAGCCACTGACTCCGCCGTATTCATCGACAATGACGGCAATGTGGTTGCGGTTCTTGCGAAACTCATTCAACAAAATGTTGAGTCGCTTGTTTTCAGGAATAAAGACCACAGGTCTAAGAATTTCTTTAATCGAGAAACGCTCAGTATTGCCTTCTAAATAGAAATTGAGTAAGTCTTTAGCTAATAAAATGCCGATCACTTCATCTTTATTTTCGCCGATCACTGGAAAACGGGAATGGCCAGATTTAATGGCAATAGGCAAGATCTCGTTTAAGGTTGCTTCTTTGGGAACGACGACCATTTCTGCGCGCGGGATCATGATTTCGCTGACGCTCATTTCAGCGACTTGCATGACACCTTCAATCATGCGCAAGGAATCAACGTCGAGCAATTCTGTTTCTTGAGCTCGCCGCAAAAGTGTGAGTAATTGCGCACGATTTTTTGGCTTAGCTGCAAAAGCTGAGCTGACACGTTCCATAAAAGAAGGTGTTGGTTCGCTTTTATTCTCTTCGTCACTCATGAGTGATGTGAACTCCGTAGGGATCTTTAAAACCTAATGACTCTAAAATCGTGACTTCCAGTGATTCCATTTTGTTCGCATCCTGATCATTTTCATGATCAAAACCTAATAGATGCAAAACACCATGCACGACCATATGTGCAAAATGTGCCTGTAAGGGTTTGGCTTGTTGTATCGCTTCTTGATTAACGATAGGTGCGCAGATAGCAATATCCCCGAGCATATTACCGCGTACCTCGTCAGGTAGTTGGCAAGGAAACGATAATACGTTTGTCGGTTTTTGCTTTTGACGATAATAAAAATTTAACATTTTCATTTCGTCTTCATCAATAATTTTCAAAGATAAAGAATGACTTTTTTTAGAATTTTCCAGTGCAGCAACGACCCATTGTTGGATCGTTGCTGCATCCGGACAGTTCATAAAGTCGGTTGCGTACTGAATATCGACTTCAATGGTCACTTGTCACCCCGTTGCGGGGGAAGTGTGCTATTAAATTTTTCATAAGCTTCGACAATTTTTTGTACTAGTGGGTGACGCACTACGTCACCTGATTCAAAAAAGGTAAAGCTCATACCAGGAATTTCCTGCAATATATTAATGGCTTGTTTGAGCCCTGATTTAACGCCCCCCGGTAAATCTATCTGCGTAATGTCGCCGGTAATCACAGCAGTTGAGCCAAAGCCAAGGCGCGTTAAGAACATTTTCATTTGTTCTGTGGTGGTGTTTTGTGCTTCGTCTAAAATAATAAAAGCATCATTGAGCGTTCGTCCGCGCATATAAGCTAAAGGGGCGAGCTCAATAATATTGCGTTCAATTAATTTAAGAACACGATCGGGGCCCATCATTTCATATAATGCATCGTATAAGGGTCTTAAATAAGGATCTATCTTCTGGCTTAAATCACCTGGCAAAAATCCTAAACGTTCACCCGCCTCAACGGCGGGGCGAACCAAAATAATTCGCTTCACTTTTTCAGATTCTAACGCGGCAACTGCGCAAGCAACTGCCAGATACGTTTTACCTGTACCTGCAGGTCCTATCCCAAAATTAACATCGTTGGAGAGAACATTCTTAAGATAGAGGCGTTGGTTTTTGCTATGCGGTTTAATGGTGCCTTTGGGCGTTTTAATGGTGATTTCTGAAGCTGATACCGCATTTTCTTGTGAAGATGCCTCTTCTGTTGGTGATTGCTTTTGTTTATTCTTTTCAAGCTTTTGCGAGCTTTCTTGTAATAACAGGTGCACTTTGGCAGGTGTTAACTCTTCACCGTTTTCTGTTTGTGCATAAAGCTTATTAATGAGGTTATGGGCGGCGTGAACGGCTTCTCTTTCTCCTAAAATTTGAAACACACTTCCACGGTTATTGATTTCAACGTTAAGCCTTCGTTCAATTTGTCGTAAATGTTCATCAAAACGACCACACAAATTCATCAGCCTGCGATTATCAACAGGAGTCAGTGAGATTTCGCACGAACTAATTTTTTCGCTCAACTTGTTGTTTACATCCATTACCATATGTTTGCCCTATTCCTATTTAAGCACAATTACTCATACTCTTTCCATTTTGCCTTTATGCTTTGTTGCCTTCGCCATCTCATATCAGTCGTGTATGAAGGATACGCTCCTTCAATCAATGACTTGGCGCCTCGCCTAAAACCAAACTGGTTCGAGTATGTACACTCCTTTTAGGTATTCTGTGAGTATATTTCCCCTTTTAAAGATATACGGCTTGCCTCGGTGATGCGTATGGGTACGATTTTGCCGACCAAGTTCAAATCGCCTTTAAAATTGACGATACGGTTGTTTTCTGTACGCCCCGTCATTTCATCAGGGATTTTTTTAGAAGGCCCTAATACCAATACAGACTGAATGCTGCCAATCATGTCTTGGCTGATTTGTTTCGATTGCGATAACAGAAGATCTTGAAGGATCTGTAAACGTTGTTTTTTTATTTCAAGGGGCACTTGATCAGGTAGCGTTGCAGCAGGGGTTCCCGGTCTTTGGCTAAACATAAAGCTATAAGATTGATCAAACCCTATTGATTTAACCAGTTCCAGTGTTTGATTAAAATCGTTTTCGGTTTCACCGGGGTAACCGACAATGAAATCGGAAGAAATGCAAATATCAGGGCGCGCCACTCTTAACTGCCTTAACTTCGATTTATATTCTAATGCAGTATGACCTCTGCCCATTAAATTCAAAATGCGATCGCTGCCGCTTTGCACGGGTAAATGACACTGACTGGCCAATTCTTTAACGTCGCGATAAGCCTCAATTAGGCTGAGAGAAAATTCTTTTGGATGAGAAGTGGTAAAACGGATCCGTTCAATGCCGTCGATTTTCGCAACAAAGCGAATGAGTAATCCTAAATCGGCAAGGTGTCCATCATGCATAGGTCCTTGGTAGGCATTCACATTTTGACCGAGCAAGGTAATTTCTTTTGCACCAAGAGACGCAACATGGGCCACTTCGGCAATGACATCGTCAAAGGGGCGATTGACTTCTTCGCCACGGGTGTAAGGTACGATGCAATAGGTACAATATTTACTACAACCTTCTTGAATAGAAACAGACGCACAAGGCCCATCGACTTTCGGATCGGGCAATTTATCGAATTTTTCGATTTCGGGGAAACTGACATCAATGGCGGGTTTGCCATCTCGTCTAACCGCATTGATTAACATAGGTAAACGGTGCAAGGTTTGTGGTCCAAAAACCACATCGACATAAGGTGCGCGCTCACGAATTAAGGCACCTTCTTGCGAGGCGACACACCCGCCCACACCAATCACAATATCGGGGCGGATTTCTTTTAATGCTCGCCAGCGGCCGAGTTGTGAAAAAACTTTTTCTTGGGCTTTCTCGCGAATCGAGCAAGTGTTCATGAGTAAGACATCTGCATCATCAGGAGAGTCCGCTAACTTTAGCCCGTGAGAGGCTTCTAGCAGTTCTGCCATCCGTTTGGAGTCGTACTCATTCATCTGGCAACCCCAGGTTTCTATATATAACTGCTTGCTCACTGTCCTGGAAAACCTCAATTTCGAATAAAATCAAAGCTAAATTTTAACGAGTTTTGGCAGGGGATGCTATATAATTTGATAGGCAGGCAGCTTTAAAGAGCAAGGATCCTCATGACACATCAAAACATTCCCGGTTTTAGGAAAGTCCCTCGAACAGGGGTTATCTATGTAATGCATCGTGCGCAAGAGATGGGCTACCACTTGCAAGACAACGGTTGGGTTAATTTAGGCCAAGGTGCACCGCAAACCAATCATATTCCTGGCGCTTGCAAGCGCATTGAGCAGTTGACCATTGAGATTGGTCAACATGAGTATGCACCAGTGACAGGCCAAAAAGCCCTATGCCAAAAAGTGGCTGATTTGTACAATGCGCTTTATCGACAAGGTAAGAAATCTCAATATACTTGGGAAAACGTGAGCATTAGTGGTGGTGGGCGTGTGGCATTGACCCGAATTGTTGCGGCGCTTGGCAACATTAACATGGGACACTTTCTACCAGACTATACCGCTTATGAAGAATTATTAAGCGTTTTCAAGGCTTTTATTCCAATCCCCATTTTGTTATCACCTGAGTTTGGCTACAAAGTGCCGCTTGATCAAATTAAAAAGGAAATCATGGGGCGGGGGTTGCAAGCTTTGCTGATGAGTAACCCTTGTAATCCAACTGGACAAGTCATGCAAGGAGAATTGCTCAATGATTGGGTAGAACTAGCAAAAACGTTGCATTGTTCACTCATTTTAGATGAGTTCTATTCTCATTATATTTACGACACACCCCATAACGCTGAATTTCCTCCAACCAATTCTGCGGCGCAATTTGTTGATGATGTAAATCAAGATCCCATCATTATTGTTGATGGGTTAACCAAAAATTGGCGCTATCCAGGATGGCGGATCAGTTGGACCATTGGCCCCAAAGAGGTGATTGATAACATTGCCAGCGCAGGTTCCTTTTTAGATGGCGGCGCTTCCAACCCATTTCAAACCGAAGTGGTGCGGTTATTAGAGCCAAGCTATGTCAAACAAGAAGCCAAGGCCTTACAAGCCTGTTTTCAAGAAAAGCGCGATTATGCCTTACACCGACTTGCTGAAATGGGTATTCAAGTGGAAGTGAAACCAGAAGGGGCCTTTTATATTTGGGCTAATTTATCAGCATTGCCTAAATCGATTCGCGATGGGATGGCCTTTTTTGAGGCAGGTTTGCGTGAAAAAGTGATCACGGTTCCTGGAGTGTTTTTTGATGTGAACCCTGAAAAGCGCCGTTCCTATGCGCAGTACAGTGAATACGCCAGAATAAGTTTTGGACCCGAGATGAAAGCGCTTGAACGGGGTTTAAATGCCCTTGAAGTAGTAATTCAGAAAGCAAAATAATTTCTAACAGGTTTGGTGAGTAGGCGGTTTAGCGAGTACAATTGACTCTATCAATTGATAGCGCACACTGGTAGGAGCGGCATGAAAAATATACTCGTTATTTGTGGTGGAAAGTCTGCAGAACATGAAGTGTCACTATTGTCCGCACGTAATATCGTTAGTGCAATGGACAGAACCACCTTTTTACCGATCCCGGTTGTGATTAGTCGCCAAGGTTGTTGGCATGTTTTAAATGAATCGGTCTTTTTTAGCGAAGGCCCCAATTTTGACGAGGTCTTATTAACGGGTGAAATGTGCACACTGATGCGTTTGCCAGAACAAACGATTTTATTAACCCTTTCAGGTAAACAAATTCTAATTGATGCCGCTTTTCCCTTAGTGCATGGTCCGATGGGTGAAGATGGCACGTTACAGGGTTTGTTAGAAATGATGAGCATTCCTTATGTAGGCTCTGGTGTGCTTTCATCGGCAATTGGCATGGATAAAGATATTTTCAAACAAATTCTGGCTAAGCATCATATTTCAGTTGGCCCTTTTATTACCTTAAAAGATAAAAACCAGTTTCCAAGCTTTGAGGAAGTGACTAAGCAGCTAGATTCAAAAATCTTGTTTATCAAACCCTCGGTGATGGGGTCGTCGGTGGGTATACGCAAAGTAAGCACCAAAGATCAATATGAAGCGGCGGTTGCACAAGCATTCTTATACAGCTTTAAAGTGTTGGTTGAAAAATATCTTCCTGGTCAAGAAGTAGAATGCTCTGTTTTGGGTAATCAACAACCAGCAGCTTCTTGTGTGGGTGAAGTAAAACCGCACCATGAATTTTATTCCTATGAGGCCAAATATTTAGATCCCAATGGCGCGGAATTGGTGATACCGGCTAAGCTAATACCTGCTGTGGCAGAAGAAGTCCGTCAATTAGCCATTCGCGCTTTTGAGGTGATTGAATGTAAAGGTTTTGCTCGAGTAGATTTCTTTGTTACGCCTGACAATAAAGTGTATGTGAATGAATTAAATTCTATTCCAGGTTTTACGGCAATTAGCATGTATCCCAAAATGTGGGAAGCATCAGGCCTTGACTATAAAACACTGATAAGCAAACTCATTGAACTTGCATATGAAGAATTTGCAGCAAAACTTGCGATCCATCTATGTCCTGATACGGTGTTGCCTGAAAAAGCGGCTGAGCCTTTACTGCATTCGGCTTCTTAGCCTGCCAGGCGTAGGATGTTAAGATGTGTTGAACTCCTCTAATTGATTGCGTATGATTACTTCCGTTTAGTTAACACAATTAATTAGAGGAATACTTATGTCGGCAAATGGACCACAATCATTTACTAGCGCAATGCAATTAACTTTGGTTGCACTAGCAACCGTTCATTTCATTAATGAACCAGCACCGCAAAAAAAACTGACGCCTTTTTTTGAACAGCAAGTGCGTCAACAAGCCTTAGCAAGAAATCAACACAATCCTAGCAACCAAAAACCAGCACATTTTGCGAAATCTGACACGCCTGCCAATCGTTTCAAAAGGTAGAAATAGAAGCACAACCGCACATTTTTTGTGCGGTTGTGGCAAGGTTAGAGCTTGGTGTTCATGTGACGCGTATAAATAGGTGAGACCTGCCTTAGACCATTCTTCGGCAAAAAATCGCCCAATGTAGCATAACGGGGTGTGTAGGTAACTTCATTATCGAAATTGCTATCATTATCGTCATCATTGACGGCCAGCTCACTTAGCCTATCTGTTAATGCCGCTAAATCAGCAGTTCTTTTGGCACTTAATTTGTCTTTAGATTTTTGCCGATTATAAATTTCTTTTCTGTTACCATCATGTAGCTCATAACTAATACCTTCTCTTTTTAAAAGATAAGTTGTATTAGCTGGAAATTGAATGTTGCTACTGTGCAGCAAAACAAGAAAATCTTTTAAGTAAATGTTTGATATGTTAAGCGCAATATTTTTGGGATTGCGCGCTTGTAATGGATGAATAGCAACAAATAATTCTTCTGCAACCCATTTTTTATCGGACTTAGTGAGTTCGCGTGATCGCAAGGTTTCATCTGCATACTTCAATTGATCAACAATGAAATTAACGGTGTGTTGTAGGTGAGATAAGTTATAAGACATGATTGGCTCTCCTAGTGATTGAAAACTGGAGTGACTACATTTTCAAGATATGAAAATTAATCATGAGTGTCAAATCATAAAACACACTGCAAATATCAAGCCAAAACAAGAAAGAAAGGCTAAGCGTAGTGGCTAAATAAGAGCAAGTATCCATAGGACTATAGCATTGATGATACAAACGAAGACCGCGGCGGAGCCAATGTCTTTTGCTTTTTTAGACAGAGGATGTTTATCGAGTGAAATGCGATCAACTACCGCTTCTATTGCAGAATTGATCAGCTCAACGATTAAGATGAGCAGCAAGCTGCTGATCAACAGAGCCTTGGTAAAGAGCGGCAGCGTTAAGATAAGCGCCGTGGGGATAAGGAAGAGGCATACAACGACTTCTAGAGCAAAGGCTGGCTCAGACTTGAATGTCGCCAACAGGCCTTCGCACGAGTAACCTGTAGCTCTAACTAAACGAGTAAGGTGGAAGCTAACGATATTCATAAGTTTATAATTCCGAGTGGGCTAGCGTATAACCCTTTTCAATCAACTTCTGTGAGTCATTAAAATTAAGCGCTTGACCTTTTAAGCGAACCTCTTCTAGCTTGTCATAATCACAGGTACCCACTACAAGTTGTTCTTGATTCAGGTTACCTTGTATTTGAATACCATCGTCAGTAAACCCTTCATCGATGGGTGAAAACAAATTAGCTTGGCCACATAAGTTTTCAGTGCTATTCCCAAATGCTACCTTGCCAACGACACTCGACATTAAAACATAACATTGATTTTCAATTGCACGAGCACGGCAGCTATAAAATACGCGATGAAAGCTTTTGACCGAAGGTGTGTAGCTTGGCACGAGAATTAATTGTGCACCTTGTAAAGTGAAGTTACGCACGATTTCCGGGAATTCACTGTCGTAGCAGATGGCAATGCCGATGATACCTAACGATGTTTTAAAAAGGGTTTGCGTTATACCAGGCTGTAACAATTGATCAGAAACTTCATTGGTAATTAGCTGAAGTTTATCTTGATAGCCATAAGTGCCATTGGGGCTAAAGAAATAAGCACGATTATAAAAGCGGCGATCAGCAGTTTGAGCGGCAATGGTGCCAGGCTGGATATAAAGTTCAGAATCGATAGCCAATTGTTGGAAAAATTCCAGATAACGAGGCAGCATCACTTGAATTTGGCTAAACAGCGTTAAATCATTGGTCGCATTACCGCTTGCGATTTCAATGCCAGCATATTCGGGCAGCAATAAAAGTTGTGCACCTTGCCATTTCGCTTGCAAGGCGAGATCGGTTTGCTTGGTGGTAAAGCTTTTCCAGTCTAAGGAAGGCTGGATATTATATTGAGCCGCTGCGACGGTGATCATAGTGCTTTCGTCCAAAAAACCATAGGTTTGCTTGTTTGAATGCTGGAATCGACTTCTTGCCATTGATAAATGGCATGCAGTTCAGGATCTTGTTGGTAGCCAAAACGCTGCCAGACATTATTTAAAGACACATACTCTTTGGGGCGTCGTGGATCATTATCATCCCGAACGACTGCACAAAAAACCGCCATGTGACTGCCATAGTTTCTAGCGGCATTTTCTCTTTCATGAAAAAATTGCCGATAAATACCGCTGCCGCGATATTGAGGCAACAAGACCGACTCGCCAAAGTAAAAAATGTTACTCAGTGTCAGTTTTTGCTCGATGAAAGGCTTTTGGCATTCGGGTGTTTCAAATACTAAAGGGATAGCCGTTGAGACTCCCACCACCTCAGAGCCATCTTTGACGATGACCAGGATAGATTCTTTGCACTCGGTATACGTTTTGAGGTATTCCCTTTCGTATTCGATATTTCCTTCGTATAAGTAAGGGTATTCTTTAAAAATCTTGATCCGCAATTCAGCCAATTTATCAATAAAGGATAATGTTTGATTTCCTTTAAACCGCTGTATCGTTAATTCACCCAATGGTTAACCCTCAACCTGTTTAAGCCAATGCTGCATGTTATAGTAGTTGGTAACGCGCGCAATTTTATTATTGTTAATTTCAAAAAAAGCACCACATCGCAACTCATAGGTTTGATGATGAGCTGTGGGTAACTCTTGTTCAGTTTTCTTGTATGTACCCAAAACAACAAACTCGGCTGAGGCACGTTTGCCGTCAGGTGTGTTCATGATCACTAAATCTTTGATGGTTTCTTCATAAGCGTCATCCATGCGTCCCATAAAGGCGGTGAATGCTTGAATGCCAATTTCGGTATCACCCTGGTTAATATCATGCACAACATCATTATTCAGTAAATTTAAAAAGGCAGGGATATTGCGCTGATTAAAGTATTCGTAGTAGTGCTGAATGAGAGATTCTGTGCTATTCATATTGTTTCCAGGGGCTTCGGTCAATATATTAAGCATCATAGTTTAGCACGGTTTATTCATTGAGAAACTTATCATTTTATATGAGCTTCATAACTTAAATAGAGAGTTATATGTCAGAACATCTCATTATCTTCCAAGCCATTTTTGGTGAGCAGTGGTCGCAATTACCGATAGTATTCAAGCGCCATTACGAGAACCGAGCATACAGCCAAGACAAAACTTCGGTGAAAGGAAAAATGACGATTCAAAGCAAAGGTATTCTTAAATGGTTCGGTCCTATTATGGGCATGTTGCGAATGTTACCTCCCTATCCTGCTAAGGATATTCCTATTACAGTTGATTATTTGTCCTACCCTGATTCAAACGCTTTTTATATGCAGCGAATCTTTTATTATCCTGATCGTTCGCCATTTATCTTTAACAGCAAAATGCTACCGCAAGGTGATAATGTTTTAGTCGAGTTAACCCAATGCAACTTTGGTTGGAAAATGGCTTATGAATATGATGGGAGTTGCGTGAAACTTGTTCATCGTGGCTTTGTCATAAAATTTTTTAAGTGGGTTATACCATTACCAGCGGAATGGATCATTGGCCGCTGCAATGCAGAAGAAGTAGCCATATCAGACAACGCTTTTAGTATGAAGATGCAATTTACCCATCCCTGGTTCGGTGTGCTCTATGAATATTTCGGAAACTTTAAGTTCACTTAACAATCTTCTGCTTGTTTTGCGTTATTATTAGGGCCGCCTTCGTTAAATCATCCAGAGAGGGAGCAGTCGATTTTGGTTCTTGTTTTTCATCAATCTGTGAAACCCTGTCTTTAACTAAAGAACTTTTTTTTTGTTCGTCTTTTGAAATCGGAGTTTGATAATTTGTTAAACGAGGTTTGCTGGCATTGTTAAAGATGTGTTCAAAATCAATTTCCGGTAATGAGCCATCCAGTGACAATAATTTAACCAAATGATGTGTTTCCCTCAATGCCCCTATATGACCGGCTGAAATAGCTAATTGATAGGTGGAAAGGATCGCTTCTGACAAGTTAGGTGATTTGCCAAGGCTTTCTTGTTGCCTAATTTGATGCAATATTTCATGCAATAATGTTTTAGTCACAGGTCTTGTGCTTTTGGGTAGCAATTTTCGTACTTTTGTATATAAAAGGGAGCGATGCAATCTGCCAGCCATTTCTGGATTGCGACTATTATATTTGTGTTTTAAACGTGGTGGCAGACGTTGAAAAATCTCGATGGCATTTTTCCTATCAGAGCCTTCATTTTTAGTGCGGCTTTTGTGGCCTCTGATATAACCTTCAGCCAGATCAAAGTACATGTTAGCTTTGGCAATGTTGCCTGATTTTTCTGCTTCATTTAATTCAGTCATCAGTTGTTGTGCTTTACAAAATCTTCCTTTATAAAGAAAGTCGCGATAAGCACGCCGAGCAGGAAACTTACATTCCGGGAGTGTTCTATTTAAACGATCGGCTTGCATGGTACATAAAATGCCTTCTATGTTACTTCGCGGATTACTATAACTGCAGGTGCCATGCATTTGCAATTTGTCACCTGTTTCTAGTAGCGAATGTTCAAAGTCAACATATTGTCGGAGTTTGACCATGACGGTCTCCTCGTCGCTCCTGACACTAAATGTATTTAGTAAATCGCGTATAGCCGCTTCACTTTTGTCGTTCAGTTCAAATATTTTAGTACATTCATTAATTTTTTTTCCGGAAGTTACAAAGCGATCGGTATAAACAAGCTTACCTTTGTAAAGTGCTAGCCCCACGCCATGGCCTGGAATAGTGACAGGAAGAATGACTGGTTTATTTGCTTGGTAAGCTGTATAGGAGTCATCAATAGCAGATTGTCTGTTTTTACTTTTTATCATTCTATTTGTTAAAACCATGGCTTCTTGAATGGCATTAAAATCACTGTGTTCTAAATGTTCAGTCGCGATATATTTTTCTATCTCATCTTGCAATACCTTGTAACTTCCCTTGCGGTGCCATGATTCGGTGTATACTGGCGCTGTTTTGCTCCCAAGCCCTAGGGGCACATTAATCACGCCACCCAGTCCCAATTTTTTGCCAAGTTGTAGAAAAGTACCAATGCCTAGGACATGACCATATTCTTTTACCTTTCTGACATCTTCAAACCAGTTTGCATTCATTTTTTTTTCACCCATGAATGCAACTATCTCTGCTCGTGGCCCCTTCTTAAGATACTCAAGAAAAGTATCGCCATCTCGATTCACTAAACACACATTTGCATCATGGTTGATGAGTGCTTTGATAGCGTTAATGTTGCCAACTAGGGCAGCTACCATCAGAGGGGATTCCATGTTGTCATTGCGTGAATTAATGTTGATACGATTGATTTTAAAGAAACTAAAGATATCATGAAGTTGTTCTTGAGATTTGCGACTTTTGCACAAAGCGTGTATGGGATGCTGCCCATATTGATTGTCATCATATATAGAAAATCCTGTCAATTTATGCATAACAAAAGCTGCAGCTTCATAAAATTTATTCTTGATGGCTGCAAAAAACGGCGTGCTGCCACCTGTGTCAGGTTTTTTAAAATCGGCTTTAGTTCGTGCCAATCTTTTTAAAAAATGAAGCTTACCAAGGGCTGCGCTAACCCAAACTGCCGTTTGGCCTTTGTCATTGGTTTGGTTTACTTTAATTTTAGGGTGTCGTAATAGTAAATCGAACATTTCTTGATTATTTTGGTTAATTGCTTCCACCAAGGGTGTTCTTGCACCGATAACATGGTTTACGTGACTAAACCCGTTTGCATTGAGAAATTGCTTAATTTTATCTAATTTTTGAACGATGATATGTATTTTCTGGCAGGAGGCCACTTCAGCTGCAGTCAATTGTTGTTTTGCCAGTAATTTCTTCAGTCTATTGACAAGGAGCTCAATTTCTTCATCGATTGATTTCATGAAATTTTGTCTTAATCTAAGAGGGTTTACTTATAAGACAAGCAAAATGAGAAATAGTTTCGTACTTAAATGACACCAAATGGTGAATATGAGTAGTTACGCGCTTGAGGATTTGAGATAAGAAGATTGCTGTGTCTTATAGAACACAGCAAATCCTTTAAGTATTAAGCATTTTTTCTTCGTAACGAATCTGCACCAGTAAGGAGCGATTCGGTAGGCTCTTGTGTCATGGTTGCTTCTCGAACGCTACGCGCTAATTGAAAAGCCGCCTTGCCAACAAGATAAGTGCCCGCAACTGTCATCACGTCAATTGCGGCATTGACTAAATGCGTTTCTTTATGTGAAAGCATATTTGCGAGATAAGAAATACCTGCGCCTGCGGCAAGTACTGCACCAAGTTCGATATAAGGAATTTCTAAATGTTTCATCATTAACCTCCTTTGATAAAAACGGAGAAATTGTACCACAGATTTTATCGAATGTTAGCGCGCTGCAATAAGCAGCTAAGCAAGTTCGTGATATTGATTTATTGATCAGTTGATTATTGATAGGTCATAACTTTATGCTACATCAATGCAGTTTCTACAATTGATGGTGGATAACATGCCAATTAAGAACCCATTTTTTAGTGCTCTGCAAGATCCCAATGTACGCTATCTGCCAACATCGCAGCATTGGATGAGTCGTTTATTTTTACATCTTTATCAAACTTCACATCTAAGTTACCCACTTATCATTCTAGGAAATATTGCTGCTTTGAATTGGCTACCTACTTTAGCTGCCGTTCCGTTAGCTACTGGAATGCTATTTCTGGGTGCGCAGTATCGTGCCTATTATCAAGCGCAATATCGAAAAGAACAATTTATGCAGAATGTTGGAAATATTGCGCCGCCTAGATTAATGCATCCCATGTTGAAGGACCGCAAGCATTGCACTTTTAACCATGTCTTCAGTTTTGTTAAGTCTAAGGGACATATTTGGTATGCCTTGAGAGAAAAACGAGATAAACCACCAGTTTGGAAATTGTTTTACATTGATAACCTACAGTTAACATCCGATCAATTCAATGCTGCAGAAATGCTAGTAGATGGTGAAAACTTTATGTTGCGAGTACCAGGCATTTTAAATGATACTATTTATTATAAAAAAGTAGTCGAAGAACAACGCGTAGGCAATCAATTCATTGTGAGTAACTTGTCTGAAGAACCCGAAGCGATTGGTAGCTGGTTTACATTGCCGATATTGAATTTATTGAAACCAAGTCAACTAGGCAAACGATTAACAGTGAATAAAAATGCAAAATGGGCCATGTCAAATGCGGCTGAGTATAAGCAGAAAGTAATTGATGATAGGGGCATCATTCATGGAAATATTCCTATCACCAGCGTTTATGAGTACCTAGGTAAACGTATGGCTCTGCATGATCCTTTTGTTGAAACGGGTTCTACTTTTACACTGACGCTTCCTTCTCAATTTCAAATCGTCGATCAATTTGAGGCAAGTGCTTCTGTGATTTTTTCCTGTTCTCATTCCTGTGGCAACACAGTGAAGCGTCCTCAATTAACCAGCATGTACTTAGACTATGATAGCGAAGGTATTAATCCCTTAATATCCTTTACTTTTGATGTGAACAATACGACCAAGAGATTACTGCCGATCAATAAAAGCAAAAACCACAGGCTACCGATTGGCCTCAAAGAAATATCAAATCTCACTGTTTTGCAATGTAGTCATGATCCCCATTCAATCGAAATTAGAGTGCAGAGCAAAAGCAAAGATAACGGATTTTATTATAAAAAAATGGATGATGAAAATTGGCAATATTATGATAGTAAAACCGGCAAAGTAAACGCGGATATTCAATCGCATAAGGCGTTAAAGCCGATTACAACCATTCAATATGAAGCTAACAAACCGTTTTTGTTTAAGAACAAAATAATCACCAAGGTGAGTGCTGCTGATTTTGATCCGAATCGTACTTTTTGTCCGCTTATTTTTGAAATTGATGGCAAAAAAATCTATTCGATATTGCGACGACACAAAAATCTGGTGAAATCTTTTTTTGGGTTTGCCAGTGAGAGTTGGTCTTTGAATCCTGATCCGGGGCATGTCAACGATTCTTTATTAGTGGGCGATGATTCAATCGCAGTCCAAATGACCGTTTCAGGGAATCAATTGCAGTTAGGTTCTAAAGATGGTCGCTTTTCTTTTTTGATTGATATGCAAAAACGTTGCGCTGCTGATAATGAGAATGGCCACCCCTTGCCTTTTTACCGTCTCACACGTTCTAAAGCGAAGCAGTCCGCTGCTCATGAAGCTAAGCTGCTGAGTTCAAAGCTAAACCTAGGATCCCTTTCTATGAGAGTACATCCACAGTAGTCAGGGTTTATTGTTAATGCTATTTTAGGGCCCAGTTTTCAAGTGGTTTTCAGCATTTATTTGGCTGAAATTAATTAGGCAAACAGGGTAGTAAAATATGTTAGAAGCTTTGTAACTATTCAGGTGGGTCGATGTATGAATTCCGTCGTTGTGAGCTTTTAGCGAAGCAATCCATCTGAAAAAATATGTCAAAAAGCACTTGACATAAAATAGCCGTAAAAAAAGAGCATCCACATTCTATTCCTAAAGCTTATTTTATCCGTATTTAAAACCGCACTAAGGATAGCCTAAGAGCTTGAAATCATTTAATCCCAGAGGGCTGAACCCCAAAAAAA